>Ga0102953_1002187_pt1 | contig 11808 bp, 11 predicted proteins | sample SalPon2A_C_D2_MG_FD_78509 | JGI IMG/M metagenome (GOLD analysis project Ga0102953, IMG submission 78509) | Soil microbial communities from South San Francisco under conditions of wetland restoration - Salt Pond MetaG R2A_C_D2_MG | ecosystem: Environmental > Terrestrial > Soil > Wetlands | place... | reverse complement strand
GCGTGGTGCCGCGGGCTGAAGCACACGTGCCGGCTGACTGCCCGGCCCGTGCGGATCGCTTGCCCACCGGCGGTTGGTGCATCGTCAAGCGTCGTCTTAGCAGCAATTCAATCGTCGTACCATTGACAATCGGAGGTTCGCATCTGTCGAGCGTCGTATTTAATTCAGTGTCCCGGTTCCGGGCATCCCGATTCAATAGGGTCGCAATTCCCTGCCTGGAACGTCGAAATAACACAAGAATGGTTTCTTTTTGTTACATCCATTGTGCCAGCCAACTGTGGAGGAAGTTTGATGAAGACTTGATCAATCGATGTGCCGGTGGGCGGGTCACAGTGCCTCGTCCGGCGCGGGGCGTGGCCAGGGCCGGCACGGGCGTGCTATTCTCAAAAGGTGGTCTGCACCCCCGCAAAACCCTGATGGAGTTCTTCGTACGCCCGTGCCCGGTGGCCGGAGCGTGACGTTGACATCCGGGATGGCTCGTGGTTTAGTAAGAATCATTCTCCGTTGAGAATGTTTCGCGGATGCCTTGAGCACCGCATCTTCACCCGCTTGGAGGAGAGATCACCATGCCCGAACTGAAAGGATCGAAGACGGCCCAGAACCTGAAGGACGCGTTTGCCGGCGAATCGCAGGCCAACCGGCGCTACCTGTACTTCGCCAAAGTGGCGGACGTGGAAGGCTACGCGGATGTGGCCGGCCTGTTCCGCGACACGGCGGAAGGCGAGACGGGCCACGCCCATGGGCACATGGACTACCTGAAACCGGTGGGCGACCCCGCCACGGGCGAGCCCTTCGGCGATACGGCGAAGAACCTCAAGTCCGCCGTGCTCGGCGAGACCCACGAGTACACGGACATGTACCCCGGCATGGCCAAGACGGCCCGCGAGGAAGGCTTCGCCGAAATCGCGGACTGGTTCGAAACGCTGGCCAAGGCCGAAAAGTCCCACGCCGGGCGCTTCGACAGCGCGCTCAAGGGCCTGTAACCGGGCGCCTCACGCCGTATTGCCTCCACGGCGGCCGGCTCGCGGAGCCCGGCCGCCGTGGCGATTCCGTTCAACGCTTGCCCGGGAGCTGCGAAGCCCATGAGCCGCATCGCCGCCCAGCCCACCGATGGATTGGCCTACAGTCCGCTGGCCCCGCACTATTACGAGGCCGGGAAGCTGCAGCCGGAGCTGAACCGGGTGTTCGACATCTGTCACGGCTGCCGGCTGTGCTTCAACCTGTGCCCCTCGTTTCCCGCGCTGTTCAAGTTTGTGGATGCGTACGACGGGGACGTGCTGAAGCTGACGCAGGCCGAGACGGATACCGTCATCGACACGTGCTACCAGTGCAAGATCTGCTACGTGAAGTGTCCTTACACGCCGGATGACGGGCACGAGTTCCAGTTGGACTTCCCGCGCCTGATGGCCCGTGCCAAGGCCATCCGCGTGCGCGGCAAGGGGCTGGCGCTGCGCGAGCGCCTGCTGGGCAATCCGGACCTGCTGGGGCGGCTGGCCGGGCTCACGCCCTGGCTGGCGAACCTGGCCAACCGGGTGGCGCCCAACCGCTGGCTGCTGGAAAAGCTGCTGGGCGTGCACCGCCACAAGCTGCTGCCGGCGTTCCACGGGCAGACCTTCCTGCGCTGGTTCCGCCGCAACAAAGGCAAGCTGAAGCTGGATGGGGACAAGGGCAAGGTGTTCTACTTCCCCACCTGCTTCGTGAACTACAACAACCCGGAGATCGGCAAGGCGGCCGTGCGCGTGTTCGCGCGCAACGGACTCACCGTGGCCTGCGACTACAAGCAGTGCTGCGGCATGCCGGCCCTGGACGGTGGAGACGTGGCCACGGCCCAGCGCATGGCCCGTGCCAACATCGAGCAGCTCATGCCCTACGTGCGCGAGGGCTACTCGGTGCTGGTGACCAACCCCACCTGCTCCATGATGATGCGCAAGGAGTACCCGGAGCTGGTGGAGGGCGAGGACGCCAAGGCGCTGGCCGCTGCCGTGCGCGACCCCAACGAGTACCTCAACGAGATGCGCCGCGACGGGCGCCTCGATACGGGCTTCCGCTCCACGCCCGGCAAGGTGCGCTACCACGTGCCATGCCACCTGCGCGCCCAGAACATCGGCTACCGCTCGCGCGACATGATGCGCAGCATCGGCGGCGGTACGGAGGTGGAGCTGGTGGCCGAGTGCTGCGGCCACGACGGCACCTGGGCCATGAAGCGCGAGTACTTCGAGATGTCGCTGGAGTCGGGCCGCAAGGCCTTCGAGGGCATGCAGGCGGAGGAGGGGCTGCTCACCACGGACTGCCCCCTGGCCGCCATCCAGTTTGAGCAGGCCACGGGCACGCGCCCGCTGCACCCGCTGCAGGTGCTGGACCGGGCCTACCGCGAGGACGGCTTCGCCACCCCGGTCGCGCCGCAAACCGACGAACCCGCAAGCTGACAAGGAAGGCATGACCGCAATGGAACCGGTGAAACCGGAGGAGCTGCTGGATATCGCAGCCTACGAGCGCATCCGCTCCGACTTCCGAGGCAAGGTGCTGGGCGAGAAGGAGCACCGCCGCGTGCAAGTGGGGCCGGTGTTCACGTTCCTGTTCGAGAACCACCTGACCGTGCTCTACCAGGTGCAGGAGATGATGCGCACCGAGCGCATGGTGGACGAGAAGGCCATCGCGCACGAGGTGAAGACCTACAACGAGCTGATCCCGCCCCAGGGCGGCCTGGGCGCCACGCTGCTGATCGAGTACACCGATGCCGACGAGCGTGCCGTGGCCCTGACCAAGCTGGTGGGATTGGAGAACACCGTGCGCCTGGAGATGGAGGGCCTGCCGCCCGTGCAGGGGCAGTTCGATACGCGCCAGATGGACGAGCGCAAGGTCAGCTCCGTGCAGTACCTGCAGTTCCCCCTCACGGCCGCGCACCGCGAACGCTGGGCGGATCTGGGCCGTGCGGGCAAGATCCGCCTCGTCGTGGACCATCCCTTCTATCGCCACGACGCCGCCCTTTCCCCCGCCCAGGCCGAGGCGCTGGCCCAGGACCTCGCCAGCTAGCTGTCATCCCAGGGATAAGCATTCGGGGGAACCTGTTCCCCCGAACCCCCTGTTTGGGCGGCAGTGGCTGGCGAGCCAGCTACTGCCGCGAGCATCGGGTTCCAAGGGCCTTCGGCCCTTGGTGGGGTGGTCAGGGGCAGCGCCCCTGACAGTAGCCCGTTTGGCCCTGGGGGCGTTTCCCCCGGTCCCGCTGCCCGCGGACTCGAACAGAGGTTGCGGCTACTGCTATGATTGGGGGCCATCGGCACTCACCAGCGGCTCCGGCCGTTGCCTCCCGCACCCCGGTTCCCTGCGCGGCCATGTTCACCGCCGCTCCCCAATCCAGCGACTTGGCGGCCCGCATCAAGGCGGAGGCGGCGCGGCTGGGTTTTGCCGCGTGCGGCGTACTGCCGGCCGGTGCCACCCGCACCCACGCCTACTATGAGGCTTGGCTGGCGGCGGACTACGCGGGCGCCATGGGCTATCTGCACCGCCACGCGGCACTGAAGCGCGACCCCCGCGCGCTGCTGCCCGAGGCGCGGAGCGTGCTGGCGCTGGCGCATCCCTACGAGGCCCCCCTGCCCACCGCGCCGGACGCTGCCCCGCGTGGGCGTGTGAGCCGCTACGCCTGGGGGGCGGACTACCACGGCGTGCTGCACGCCAAGCTGGAGCGCTTGGCGGCGTTCATCGGCGAGGCCGCCGGGCACCCCGTGCGCAGCCGCCCCTGCGTGGATTCCGCACCCGTGATGGAGCGCGAGCTGGCCGCGCGAGCCGGACTGGGCTGGGTGGGGCGCAACGCCATGCTCATCCATTGGCGGCTGGGCTCCTGGCTGCTTTTGGCCGAGCTGCTGCTGGACCTGCCCCTGCCCCCGGACGTGCCCTCCGCTCCTCGGCCGGGCCGTCCCACGCACCCCGTGCCGCCGCCGGGGCCGCTCGCGGCCGCGATGGGGGGCACCGATCCCGACCTGCGTGAGAGCTGCGGCTCGTGCACCGCGTGTCTCAGCGCCTGCCCCACGGGCGCCATCGTGGGCGACAAGACCGTGGACGCGCGGCGCTGCCTGTCCTACCTGACCATCGAGCTGAAGGGGCCCATCCCCGTGCCGCTGCGGCCCGCTCTGGGCGAGTGGGTGTTCGGCTGCGACATCTGCCAGGAGGTGTGCCCCTGGAACCGCCGCGTGCCCACGCTCGCCGCCGGCACGGAGCCGGCCTTCCGCGCCACGGCGGAGGCGGCGCACCCCTCGCTGGTGGCATTGCTGGGGCTGGACGACGCAGGCTTCCGTGCGCGCTTCCGGCACACGCCGCTGTGGCGTCCGCGTCGCCGCGGACTGCTGCGCAATGCCGCCATCGTGCTGGGCAACCGGCTCGCCGAGGCCCGCGCCTCGGGACAGGCCCCGCCGCCGGACGCCCTGGCCGCGCTGCGGGGGGCTCTGGACGATGCGGAGCCGCTGGTGCGCGGGGCCGCGGCCTGGGCGCTGGGTCACGCTGCCCCCGCGGTCGCCCACGAGTGGCTGGCCGGAGCGCTGGAACGCGAGGCCGACCCGCAGGTGCAGGCGGAGCTGCGCGCGGCCCTGCAAGGAGCACCCGCCGCAGACGAGCGTTAACGTCCCACCAGCAGGGGCCATAAGCCCCGGCACCCCCTATTCGGATTGGGGGTCAAGGGGGCCTGCTCCCTTGCGGGGGAGCCCGAGGGGGCAGTGCCCCCTCGGACCACAGTACGGCTTATTGTTGCGGCGCTACCCGCGCAGGTAGGCGTAGGCGTTGCGGAAGATGACCAGCCCGTCCCCGTCCTCGCCGGTGTGGGGCCGGCGCGTCCACTGGGGATGGTTCGTGTAGTGGTTGAAGGCCTCCGGGTGCGGCATGAGGCCCATCACGGTGCCGGAGGGACTGCACAGCGAGGCGATGCCGTGGGGCGAGCCGTTGGGGTTCTCCGGGTAGGCCTCGGTGGGCGTGCCGTCCGGCAGGGCATAGCGCAGGGGCGCCAGCTTGCGCTCCACCAGCTGCTCCAGCACCGCGTCGCTCGCGCCCAGCACGCGACCCTCCCCGTGGCGCACGGGCAGCTCCAGCGCCTCCACGCCGCGCGTGAAGATGCTGGGGGACGCGGGCTCCGCGCGCAAGTGCACCCAGCGGTCCTCGAAGCGCCCGCGGGCGTTGGTGGTCAGCGTAACCCCCGCCTCGCCGTCGGCCTCGTCCTCCAGGGCCGGCAGCAGGCCCAGTTTGACGAGCAGCTGGAAACCGTTGCAGATACCCAGCACAGGCCGGCCGTCCTCCACGAAGCCGTGCAGGCGCTCCAGGAAGGTGCCGCCCTTGGGCATCCGCCGGTAGCGGAAGCGGTTGGCGCAGGCCCGGGCGCCGCCCAGGTCGTCCCCGTCCAGGAAGCCGCCGATCAGCATCAGGAAGCCGTAGTCCTCCAGCCGCAGGGTGCCGGCGTAGATCTCGCTGATGTGGCGCACGTGCACGCTGCCTGGCGCTGCCCCGCCCTGCTCGCAGGCGTAGGCGGTCTCGCGCTCGCAGTTGGTGCCGAAGCCGGAGAGGATCAGGGTGTTCATGGCAGCTCAGGAAAGCTCGGCCAGCATGGCGTCGATTTTCTTGCGCAAAGGGGGCACGTCGGTTTCCAGCACATCCCACCGCAGTTCGAGGTTGACTCCGAAATACTCGTGGATCAGCTTGTCCCGCATCCCGGCGATGGTCATCCATTCGACTTCCGGATGCTGGGATCTTAGCTCGGCCGACAGGTTCTTGACGGCCTCTCCAAGGGCTTCGAAGTTCCGAACCGCCGCATCCTGCGTCTTGCGGTCCGATAGAAAGTGCGTGCGGCCCTCCGCGGCGTGCGATTCCAGTTGGACGATGGCGTCCTGGATATGCAGGAGGTAGAAGCGGTCGTCCTTCACAGCGGAATCGCCTCGCCGTAGATGCGGTCTCGCAAGTAGGGGCTCACGCCGCCGTCCGTGATCACGTCCACCCGGAAGCCCAACGCTTCCTCCAGTTCCTGCCAGAACCGGACGAGGTCGAGGTAGTTGCGCCCCGGCTCCATCTCCACCAGCAGGTCCAGGTCGCTGGCGGTAGTGTCCTCGCCCCGGGCCACGGAGCCAAACACGCGCACATTGCGGGCGCCATGCCGCTTGGCCAGGCGCAGGATATCGGCTCGCCAGCGTTCGCGCACCTGATCCAGGTTCATCCCGGCGTCTCCGTCACAGGTCCCTCAGTGTGCGCTGCCAGGCCTCCTTGAGGTCGGCCAGCGGGGCATCCAGCCATGCGGCGCCGTCGGGGCCGCGGGCGATGAGGCGGTCGCCGTCCGTGACGCGGCCCAGGAGGTGGCAGGCCACGCCGGCCAGCGCTGTCTCGAAGGCGGCGGCGTGCTCGGGGGCCACCGTGACCACGAGGCGGCTGGGGGTCTCGGCGAAGAGCAGCGCCGCGGGGGCCAGCCCCTCGGCCTGGGCCAGCCCGGTCAGCTCCAACTCCAGCCCCAGCCCGCCGGCGAAGGCGGCTTCCGCCAGGGCCACGGCCAGGCCGCCGTCCGAGCAGTCGTGGGCCGAGCGCACGAGCCCGGCCTGGACGCCGCGATGGAATGCCGCATAGGCGGCCTTGGCCGCGTAGGCGTCCACGGTGGGCACGTGGCCGCCGTTCAGGTCCAGCTCTGCCAGCAGCTCCGAGCCGCCCAGCTCCTCGCGGGTGGCGCCGACCAGGTACACGCGGTCGCCCGGGGCTTTCACGTCCATGGTCAGGGCGCGGCCCACGTCCTCCACGATGCCCGCGGCGGAGAACAGCAGCGTGGGCGGGATGGAGAGGCGCTCGTTCCCGTTCACGTAGTCGTTCTTCATGCTGTCCTTGCCGCTGATGAGCGGCACGCCGTAGGTCACGGCCACGTCGTGCAGCGCCTGCGCGGCCCGCACGAGCTGCGCCAGCTTTTGCTCCGCGTCGGGATTGTTGGGCGCGGGCAGCGGATCGCACCAGCAGAAGTTGTCCAGCCCGGCGATGCGCGCCGGATCGCCCCCCACGGCCACGATGCCGCGCACGGCCTCGTCCACGGCGCAGGCCGCCATAGCGGCCGTGTCCAGGTCGCTGTAGCGGGGACACAGCCCGTGGGAGATGGCCAGGCCGCGCGGGCTGCCCAGCACGGGCCGGATCACCGCGGCGTCGCTGGGGCCGTCGTCCGCCGCGCCCACCAGCGGCTTGACCACGGAGGCGCCCTGCACTTCGTGGTCGTACTGGCGCACGATGGCTTCCTTGCTGCAGATGTCCAGCCGCCCCAGCAGCCGCAGCAGCAGCCCCGTCAGGTCGCCCGTGGGCAGGGCGGGCGTGGGCGCGGGGGCGGGCGCCTGCCAGCGCGCGGTGAGCTGCATGCGGGGCAGGCCCTCGTGCAGGAACTCCATGTCCAGCCGCGCCACCACCTCGCCGCCATAGGTGGCCGTGAGCACGCCGGAGTCGTTGAACTCGCCCAGCACGGTGGATTCCACGTCCATCTCGCGCGAGAGCGCCAGCAGCGCCTCCACCTTGTCCGGCGGCACGGCCAGGGTCATGCGCTCCTGGGCCTCGGAGATGAAGATCTCCCAGGGCTGCAAGCCGGGGTACTTGAGCGGCGCGCGGTCCAGCTGCAGCGTGGCACCGCCGCTCAGCTCGGCCATCTCGCCCACGGACGAAGACAGCCCGCCCGCGCCATTGTCCGTGATGGCGTTGAACAGCCCGCGGTCCCGCGCGCGCAGCAGGAAGTCGAACATACGCTTCTGCACGATGGGGTCGCCGATCTGCACGGCCGTGGCGGGCGAGCTTTCGCTCAGCTCCAGGGAGGAGAACGTGGCGCCGTGGATGCCGTCCGCCCCGATGCGCCCGCCCACCATCACGATGGCGTCGCCCGGATCGACCCATTTCTCGTGCCCCGGCCGCCCGGCGATGGTGGCCGGCAGCAGGCCGCCCGTGCCGCAGAACACCAGCGGCTTGCCCAGGAAGCGCTCGTGGAAGCTCAGCGAGCCGTTCACGGTGGGCACGCCGGACTTGTTGCCGCCGTGCTCCACGCCCAGCCGCACGCCCTCGTAGATGCGGCGCGGGTGCAGCAGCCGCGGCGGCAGGGGCGCATCGTAGAAGGGCGAGGCGAAGCAGAACACGTCCGTGTTGAACAGCAGCTCCGCGCCGCGCCCGGTGCCGAAGGGATCGCGGTTCACGCCCACGATGCCCGTGAGGGCGCCGCCGTAGGGATCGAGCGCGGAGGGCGAGTTGTGCGTCTCCACCTTGAACACGAAGCTCCACTGCTCGTCGAAGCGCACCACGCCCGCGTTGTCGCGGAAGACCGACAGGCACCAGTCATCCGCCCCCAGCGCCTGCCGCACCTGCTGCGTGGCGCCCTGGATGTACGTCTTGTACAGCGAGCGGATGGACTCCGTGCGGCCCTGCTCGTCCGTGTAGGCGATGTCCGCGTTGAAGATCTTGTGCTTGCAGTGCTCGCTCCAGGTCTGGGCCAGCACCTCCAGCTCCACGTCCGTGGCCTCGGGGCCCAGGCCCACGGCGCGCCGTGCGGCGATCACGTCCGGCCGGGCGTAGTAGGCGCGGATGGCCTCCGCCTCCGGCGGGCTGAGCGCCAGCAGGCGCTGGGCGGAGAGCGCCAGCAGCGTCTCCGCGCGCTCCAGCGCGAAGCGCTCCACGCGGATGGGCTGGTGCAGCTCCACGCGGGGCAGGTGGAACAGCCGCGCGCGAGCCTCGCCGGTGGTGTCGGCCGCTTCGTCCGGCGCCAGCACAGTGGTCTGCTGGATCAGCTCGTTGGCCAGCCATTCGTCCGCCAGGGCCTGCACCTGCGCGCGGCTCAGCGCGCCGCGGAAGAAGTAGCCCGTGGCCGTGTGCACATGGTGCCCCTCGGCCAGCGGGTGCCCCAGCCGGTACTCCAGCGACTCCTGCGCCGTGCGGCCCACGTTATCCGTCACGCCCGGCCGGAAGCCCACCTCCACGTACCAGTCGAACGGCGCGGCGCGCAGGCCCTCGCCATCCACGCACACCTGATGCAGCACGGGGTCCGCGAAGAGCTCAGCGCCCAGCGCGCGCAGCGCCGCCGCGTCCAACGCACTGCCGCCATTGCCGCCGTTGCCCGCCAGGGCCTCGTCCGCGAAGCTGTACACCGCGCAGGTGCGCAGCGCCTCCAGCGGCAGGTCTGAGAACTGGCGGATGCGCGCCAGCAGGCTGCGCCCGACCGGGTCGGCGTGCCGCGGGGCGGTGAGGATTTCGATGCGGTGGATCATGGGATCAGAAGACCTTCATCGGAGCGGCCTATGGCCGGCTCGACTATAGCGGCTCGGTGCCCTCGGTGAGGATGTTGAGGTACTGGTCGTAGGCAAATAAGCGATTGCGTTTCTTGCCGGTGAATTCCCGGATGATTCCAAGGTGCTCCAATTGGTCCAGGTGGCTCAGCGCGGTCGGCAACGACACCTGAAGCGAATCACGGATCAATGGCCCCGATACGATGATGTGCTTCTTCAGGAGATAATGGACCCTCAGCGCTGTGCCAGCCGAACGTCCCAGTGTCTGAATCGCCTGGACGTCTTTCTCGAACAACTTGACCAGCCGACGGGCTGTTTCGACGGCCTGCTTCGAAGTTTCATGTACGCCACGCAGGAAGAACTTCATCCAGCCTTCCCAATCTCCGTTCGTTCGTACCTTCTGTAGCGCATCGTAGTACTCGTTGCGCCGACTCTTGAAGTACAAACTCAAGTAGAGAGTTGGCTCCGACAAAACCGCCTCGGCGCAGAGGATCAGCGTAATGAGCAATCGCCCCAATCGGCCGTTGCCGTCCTCGAAAGGGTGAATCGTTTCGAATTGGGCGTGCGCCAAGCCTGCCTTGATGAGCACAGGCATGCGGCTATTGAGCAGGAAGTCTTCGAATGGAGCAAGAAAGTCCATCAGTGCTTCTGCCGGCGGTGGCACGAACTCTGCGCTGCTCGGATGATGGCCGCCGATCCACACGGACTTGGTACGAATCTGGCCCGGGTGCTTGTCGCCCCCGCGACCCTTCATCAGCAGAATCGTGTGCAATTCCCGCAGGAGTGCGAGTGAAAGCGGAAAGCCCGCTGTCATCCGGGCCAGGCCATGATCGAGCGCGGCGACGTAATTGGATACTTCGCGCGTGTCCTCGATCGGAACGCCCGGCGCTTCATCAAGCTCGAAGAGCAGCAGATCGGAAAAGGAAGACTGCGTGCCCTCAATTTGTGACGACAGGAGAGCTTCCTTCCTGACGTATTGGTACAGGAACAGGTCCGGATCGGGAAGAATGTCACCGATCCCATCGAGCCGGCCCAATGCCCGATTGGCCAAGTCTCTCGCGGTTTCGAGCTCCAGGTCGAATTCGAGCGGCGGAGCAGGAGGCAGCGGAGAGGGAAGAAATGCGCGGTATTCCAGACCGTTCAGAACACGCGCGGCATATTCTCCCGTCACTCGCTTCGCCATGCTTATCAAGTTGGTCTGTAACCCAGACTTTAGTACTGCGTGCCGGAGGCTCTATAAGTTAAGTTTAATGCCATAAATTTTATTTTCATTAGCTATTCCTGTCAATACTGCCCCCTACCCGCCAAAGCTCTGCCTCCCGGAGAAGGCCTGGTTGAGGGTGACGTCGTCGGTGTACTCCAGGTTGGCGCCCACGGGCATGCCGCGGGCCAAGCGCGTAATGCGGCCCACCTTGCCGGCCAGCAGGCGCGAGAGGTGCAGCGCCGTGGCCTCGCCCTGCATGGAGGGATTGGTGGCCAGGATCAGCTCTTCGGGCGGCTCGCGATCGATGCGGGCCACCAGGTCGCGAATCCTGAGCTGATCGGGACCCACGCCGTCCAGGGGCGAGATCACGCCGTGCAGCACGTGGTAGCGGCCGCGGAACACGCCGCTGCGCTCGATCACGTAGATGTCGCCGGGCTGCTCCACCACGCACAGGGTGCGGGCATCGCGGCGGCCATCCGCGCAGACGGCGCACAGCACGTCCTCCGCGTAGCCGTGGCACTGCTCGCAGAAGCGGATGCGCGCCTTGACCTCCTCGATGGCAGCGGCCAGCGCATGGGCGCGCGCGGTATCGTTGCGCAGGATGGAGAACGCGAGGCGCTGCGCCGTCTTCTGGCCCACGCCGGGGAGGCGGGCCAACTCGGCCACCAGCCGCTCCAGCGAGGCGGGGATGTTCACGAGGTGATCCCGGGGATGTTCAGCCCGCCCGTGGCCTTGGCCATCTCGTCCTGCATCATCTGCTGGGCGCGGCGCACGCCCTCGTTCACGGCGGAGAGCACCAGGTCCTGCAGCATGCCCACGTCGTTCTTGTCCACCACCTCCGGGTCGATGTGGATGGACAGGGCCTCGCACTTGCCGTTGAAGGTCATGCGCACCATGTCCCCGCCCACGGAGACGTCCACGGTCTTGCGGGCCAGCTCTTCCTGCCGGGACTTGAGGTTTTCGCCAAGCTGCTGCGCCTGTCGCATCAGCTCGCCCAGGTCTCCCTTAAACATCGTCGCTCCGGTTGGGGTGCGGCTCGTCGCTCAGGGCAATCTCCACGACGCGGCCCTTCGGGAAGAAGCGCAGCAGGCGTTGCACCTGCGGATCGCCCTCGGCCGCGGCGCGCCGGGCAGCGATGCGCGCGGCTTGCTCGATGCGGTTGCGGCCGGTGATGGTGTGCGCTTCGCGCGCCCTTCTATTCGTATCATCTACCAGGGCGATGTGGAACGCATCGCCGAAGGCCTCTTGCAGGAAGGGCGCGACCAGCTCCAGTTCCGCCGCCGAGGGCCGGTTGTGCGGGTCGCCCGGTAGCACGTGCACGGCCGTGGCCTCGATGGCCGTCACCTCCGCCCG
>Ga0102953_1002186_pt1 | contig 11811 bp, 16 predicted proteins | sample SalPon2A_C_D2_MG_FD_78509 | JGI IMG/M metagenome (GOLD analysis project Ga0102953, IMG submission 78509) | Soil microbial communities from South San Francisco under conditions of wetland restoration - Salt Pond MetaG R2A_C_D2_MG | ecosystem: Environmental > Terrestrial > Soil > Wetlands | place... | reverse complement strand
GCTGGTCACCGAGTGGGTCAAGGGCAAGACGGTGAACCAGGCAGCCGAGATCAAGAACACGCAGATCGCCGAGGAGCTGTCGCTGCCGCCGGTCAAGATCCACTGCTCGATCCTGGCCGAGGATGCGATCAAGGCCGCGGTCGCCGACTACAAGAAGCGCTACGGCGAAGCCCAGGAAGCCGAGGCCAAGGCGGTAAACGAATAGCGTCATGCCGATCACGCTCACCGAAAAAGCGGCCAGCCGGGTGCAGGCCTTCCTCGCCAAGCGAGGCAAGGGTGTCGCCCTGCGGCTCGGGGTGCGCACCTCGGGCTGCTCGGGGCTCGCCTACAAGCTCGAGTTCGCCGACGAGGTGCAAGCCGAGGACGCGCAGTTCGAGAGCCACGGCGTCAAGGTCGTGGTCGACCCCAAGAGCCTGCCCTACCTGGAGGGCACCGAGCTCGATTTCGCGCGCGAGGGCCTGAACGAGGGATTCAAGTTCAACAACCCCAACGTCAAGGATGCCTGCGGCTGCGGGGAATCGTTCAACGTCTGAAAAACCATTTCGAGCTCTTCGGCCTGCAACCCGGCTTCGCGCTGGAGCGCGAGCAGCTGGAGCGCGCCTACCGCGAGATCCAGGCGCAGGTGCATCCTGACCGCTTCGCCAACGCGGGCGATGCCGAGCGCCGCGCTTCGATGCAGTGGACCACGCGTGTGAACGAGGCCTACCGCACGCTCAGGAGCCCGGTGCAGCGGGCAAAGTATCTGCTCGAGCTCGAGGGAGTGGATGTGGCGTTCGAGACCAACACCGCGATGCCGCCCGAGTTCCTGATGCGCCAGATGGAGCTGCGCGAGGCGCTCGAAGCGGCCGAAGAGGCGAAGGATGCGGCCGCGCTCGACGCGCTGCGCTCCGGGTTGTGCGCCGACAAGGTCGGGCTGGAGCGTGCGCTCGCCGAGGCGATCGACGCGCGGCGGGACTACCCCGGCGCGGCGGGACTTACCCGCAAGCTGATGTTCCTCGACAAGCTCGACGCCGAGATCGACCTCGCCTACGAGGCGCTGGAAGCCTGATGGCGCTGCTGCAGATATCCGAGCCGGGCATGTCCCTGGCGCCGCACGAGCGGCGCCTGGCGGTCGGTATCGACCTCGGCACGACCAACTCATTGGTGGCGACGGTGCGCAACGGCGTGCCGGGCACGCTGCCGGACCAGCAGGGCCGGGTGCTGCTGCCCTCGATCGTGCGCTACCTGCCCGGCGGCCGGGTCGAGGTCGGCTACCCGGCGCAGGCGCGCCAGTCAGAGGACCCGAGGAACAGCATCGTCTCGGTCAAGCGCTACATGGGGCGCGGGGTGAGGGACGTCGCCCACGTCGAGAACGCGCCCTACGATTTCGTCGATGCGCCGGGAATGCTCCAGATCAGGACCTGCGCCGGGGTCAAGAGCCCGGTCGAGGTCTCGGCCGAGATCCTCAAGGCGCTGCGCGCCCGCGCCGAGTCGTCCCTCGGCGGCGAGCTGACGGGCGCGGTGATCACCGTACCGGCCTACTTCGACGACGCGCAGCGCCAGGCGACCAAGGACGCCGGCAAGCTCGCCGGCCTGAACGTGCTGCGGCTGCTGAACGAGCCGACCGCCGCCGCCATCGCCTACGGGCTGGAAAACGCGTCCGAGGGCATCTACGCGGTCTACGACCTCGGCGGCGGCACCTTCGACATCTCGATCCTCAAGCTGTCCAAGGGCGTGTTCGAGGTTGTGGCCACCGCGGGCGACGCTTCCCTCGGCGGCGACGACTTCGACCAGCGCGTGTTCTGCTGGATCGTCGAAGAGGCAAAGCTGCAGCCGCTGGGCGCGCGCGACATGCGCAAGCTCCTGGTCGCGTCGCGCGAAGCCAAGGAATACCTGACCTACCACGGCGAGGCGCAGCTGAGCGACAGGCTGTCCTCGGGCGAGTGGCTCGACCTCTGCCTCACCACCGAAAAGTTCTGCCAGATCACGCAGAACCTGGTGCAGAAGACGCTCGGGCCGACGCGCAAGGCGCTGCGCGACGCAGGCCTCACGGTGGACGAGATCAAGGGCGTGGTGATGGTGGGCGGCGCGACGCGCATGCCGCAGATCCAGCGCGCGGTCGGCGAATTCTTCCGCCGCGCGCCGCTCAACAATCTCGATCCCGACAAGGTGGTCGCGCTCGGCGCGGCGATGCAGGCCGACGTGCTGGCGGGCAACAAGCCGGCCGGCGAGGACTGGCTGCTGCTCGACGTGATCCCGCTTTCGCTCGGGGTGGAAACCATGGGCGGGCTGGTGGAGCGCATCGTGCCGCGCAACTCGACCATCCCGGTCGCGCGCGCGCAGGAGTTCACCACCTTCAAGGACGGGCAGAGCGGGATGAGCTTTCACGTGGTGCAGGGCGAGCGCGAGCTGGTGTCGGATTGCCGCTCGCTCGCCCGCTTCGATCTCAAGGGCATTCCGCCGATGGCGGCGGGCGCGGCGCGCATTCTGGTCACCTACCAGGTCGACGCCGACGGCCTGCTGTCGGTCGCGGCGCGCGAAAAAACCAGCGGCGCCGAGGCCTCGGTGACAGTCAAGCCTTCCTACGGGCTGAGCGACGGCGATGTCGAGCGCATGCTGCGGGACTCGTACCAGCACGCACGCGAGGACATGCAGGCGCGCGCGCTCGCCGAGCACCGCGTCGACGCCGAGCGTCTGCTCGAGGCCACCCGCGCCGCGTTCGAGGCCGACAGCGCGCTGCTCGAGCCGGAGGAGCGCGCCGCGATCGACAAGCAGATGGCGGCGCTGCGCGCCGCGCTCGCCGGCGCCGACCCGCGCGCCGTCAAGCAGGCCACCGAGGCGCTCAGCCGCGCCACCGACGCCTTTGCGGCGAAACGCATGGACGCGAGCGTGCGGCGCGCGCTCTCGGGCCGCAAGATCGCAAGTCTGGAACCCTAGCAGGACGTACGTGCCCAAGCTGAAAGTGCTGCCCCATCCTCAACTTTGTCCGCAAGGCGCCGAGCTCGAAGCCGAAGAGGGGGTTTCGATCCTCGACACGCTGCTCGCCAACGGCATCGAGATCGAGCATGCGTGCGAGAAGTCCTGCGCCTGCACCACCTGCCACGTGGTGGTGCGCGAAGGCATCGGCTCGCTCGACGAAGCGGAGGAGAAGGAGGAGGACATGCTCGACAAGGCCTGGGGGCTGGAGGCGAATTCGCGCCTGTCGTGCCAGGCCAGGGTGCGCGGCGCCGACCTGGTGATCGAGATTCCGAAATACACCATCAACTACGCGCGCGAGGAGCACTGATGAAGTGGACCGACAGCCGGGAGATCGCGATCGCCCTCAGCGAGCAATTTCCCGACACCGACCCGAAGGGCGTCAGGTTCACCGACCTGCAGCGCTGGGTGCTCGAGCTGCCCGGCTTCGACGACGACCCCAAGCATAGCGGCGAGAAGATCCTCGAGGCGATCCAGATGGCGTGGATCGACGAGGCCGACTAGCAGCCCGCCTTCTTTACGGCCGGCCGGCCAAGCTGCCCCAGAGCTGCTTCAGGCGCGCGTCGCGGCCGCAGCCCTCGCGGTAGAAGTGGTAGCGCAGGGAATTCTTCTTGTAATAGTCCTGGTGGTATTCCTCGGCCGGCCAGAAGCGGCCCGCCTTGACGATCTCGGTCACGATCGGCGCCTTGAACGGCTTGCTCCGCTCGAGCTCCGCCTTCGAAGCCTCGGCGAGGCGCTTCTGCTCCTCGCCATGGTAGAAGATCGCGGTGCGGTACTGCGAGCCGACGTCGCAGAACTGGCGGTCCTTCACCGTCGGGTCGATGCTGTGCCAGTACACCTCGAGCAGCTTGCGGTAGCTCACGACCTTGGGGTCGAACCTGATCTCGACAGACTCGGCGTGGCCGGTGCCGCCGGCCGAGACCTCGTGGTAGGTGGGGTTCGCCTTGTGGCCGCCGGTGTAGCCCGAGGTGGTCGAGACCACGCCCGGCACCTTGTCGAAGTCCGACTCGACGCACCAGAAGCAGCCGCCGGCGAAAGTGGCCGTCTCCAAGCCCTTGTCCTGGGCCAGGGCGGTGCCGAACGAAACGGCCAGGGCGAGGGCGGCAAGCAGTAGACGTGTCATGGGGTGGGTTCCGTGGGCGGGGATATTGTGTTGTACGCGCGCGAAGCCGCTATGGACGCAGGCCGAGCTCGGCCAGCACGGCCTCGATCACCGCCTGCTCGCGCAGGCACAGCCGGATCAGCTTGAGCGAGGTCCCGGGCCGGTCCTCGTACCAGCGGCGCACCGCGGCGTCGTAGGCGCGGGCGCACACCGGCAGCGGCACTGCGAAGATGCCGCTCGAAACCGCGGGAAACGACAGCGAGGACCATCCCGCCTCGTCGGCGCAGCGGAACGCCGCGCCGAGCGCGCGTACCAGCTTTTCCTCCTCCTCGCCCTCGCCCTGGCGCGGCCCGACGGCGTGGATCACGCCCTTGAAGGGAAGCTTGCCCGCGCCGCTCGCTACCGCGCTCCCGGTCGGCAGCGGCCCGCGCTCGCGCACGATGCGGTCGCACTCGGCCTGCAATGCGGGCCCGGCCGCGCGCGAGATGATCGCCGCGACCCCGCCGCCGTGCGCCAGCTGCCCGTTCGCCGCGTTGACGATCGCGTCGACAGGCTCCTTGAGCAGGTCGCCGCGCACCACCTGGAACATGCGGCCGGCAGGAAACGGCAGCTCGGCGAGGATCATGCCGTCGCGGCCGCCCGCTGCTTACTGGATCTTCGCCTTCGCTCGCAGGCCGTCGATCAGCGCGCGCAGCTTGCGCTGGCTGAGCTGCTGCTGGATGCGCGACTTGATCTCGTCGAGGGAAGGAAAGGTCATCGGGCGCTCGTCCTCGACCTGGATCACGTGATAGCCGAACCGCGTGCGAACCGGCTTCTCCGTATACTTGCCCTTGCCGAGGCTCTCCATCGCGTCGGTGAATCCCTTCGACAGGTTGCGGCCCGGCGTCATCCAGCCGAGCTCGCCGCCGTGCTCGCGCGTGCCCTCGTCCTTGGATTTCTTCGCCAGTTCCTCGAACTTGGCGCCCTTGTCCAGCGCCGCGATCACGTCCTTCGCTTCGGCCTCGGTCGGCAGCAGGATGTGGCGCACCTTGTATTCCTTGCCGCCGCTCTGCGCCTTGGCCTCTTCGTAGGCCTGCTTGATCTCGGCGTCGGTGACCGGGTGCTTGCGCAGCCAGTCGGCGATGTAGTGCTGCACGATCACGGTCTGGCGCACCAGATCCAGCTCCGCCTGCAGCGCTCGATTCTTGGTGTAGCCGGTGCGCGCGGCTTCCTGGGCGATGATCTCCCGGTTGATCAGGTCTTCGCGCACCGCATCGTGCATCGCCGCATTGTCGGGTGCTCCCTGATTCGCGCGCTCGCGCAGCAGCACATCGGCGCGCGAGGCCGGAATCGCGACGCCGTTGACGGTCGCGATGACGCGGGCCTTGGCCGCCTTTTTCGGCACGTTCTTGGCCGGGGCCTGGGCGAGGGCGGCGGCCGGGAGGGCGAGGGCGGCGGCCGCGAGCGCGGCGGCGGCAATTCGGCGTAAATTCATCTGCTTCCTTTGTGCCAAGAGTGTTCGAGCCCGCATTATGCGCCGGCTTCGTCCGGCGCGCGGGCGGTGATCGCGAGCGCGTGGATCGGGTCTTCCATCAGCTCGCCGAGGGCCTGGTAGACCATCCGGTGGCGTGCCAGCGTCGGCTTGCCGCGAAAAGCCTCTGACACGATCGTAAGCCGCCAGTGGGTGTTTCCGCCCGGCTTCCAGCCGGCGTGGCCCTGGTGCTTGGCGCTCTCGTCCAGCAACTCGAGCGCGACGGGCTCGAGCGCCGCGAGGCGCTGCCGTATCCGGAGCTCGATGCTCATTGCTTGTCGCCGCCGTCCTCGATGTGGCGGGCGAGGAACAGCGCCTGGGCCAGGATGAACAGCAGCATCAGGCCGGTCACGCCGAACAGCTTGAAATTCACCCACTGGTCGGTCGGGAAATGGAACGCCACGTACAGATTCAGCGCGCCCATCGCGGCGAAGAACCCGGCCCAGCTCCAGTTCAGCTTGGCCCACGCGGCGGGCGGCAGCTGCAGCTGGGCGCGCATCATGGCGCGGATCAGGTTGCGGCCGAAGAAGCGCTCCGAGACCACCAGCACCAGGGCGAACAGCCAGTACAGCACGGTCGGCTTCCACTTGATGAACGTTTCGTCGCGCAGCAGCAGCGTCGCGCCGCCGAAGACGACGATGATCGCGAGGCTCGCCCACAGCATGCCGTCGATGCGCTTGCCGCGCAGCCACAGCCAGCCGATCTGGACGAACGTGGCCGCGATCGCCGCGGCCGTGGCGACGAAGATCCCCTGTAGCTTGAATGCGACGAAGAAAAGGATGACCGGGAAGAGGTCGAAGAGAAACTTCATGCCTTTTCGAACTTGAGCGATGCCGAGTTCATGCAGTAGCGCAGGCCCGTCGGCTGCGGGCCGTCCTCGAACACGTGCCCGAGGTGGGCATTGCAGCGCGCGCAGTGCACCTCGGTGCGCTTCATGAAGAAGGCGTAGTCTTCCTCGGTGGCGACGTTCTCCGGCTTGAGCGGCTGCCAGTAGCTCGGCCAGCCGGTGCCGGACTCGAACTTGTGCTCCGACGAGAACAGCTCGGCGCCGCAGCACACGCAGCGGTAGGTCCCCTTTTCGTGGTGGTTCCAGTACTCGCCGCTGAAGGCGGGCTCGGTGCCCTTGCGCCGCGCCACCTTGAATTGCATCGGAGTGAGTTCCTTCTTCCACTCCACATCGGTTCTCTCGACCTTGGTGTCCATGTTCGATCCTCTAGCGCCAGTCTTGGACAGCGCGGCGCCCGGCTTCGTTCTCGGGCCGCACCGTCAGTCCGCTCGCCGAGACCGTGACCACGTAGCGCGCTCCGTCGGCCATCGGCACGTACGCCGCGCTGCCGTACAGCGCGTCGGCGAGCGGCAGGTAGTCATGATACCGCCTGAGCAGCCTCCACAGGTCGGGTCCCGAGGCGTGCCACAGCGGATACACGGTGCGCCGGGCGGTCAGGTCCTCGGCGGCGTCTTCGTAGCGTCCCGACAGGCGCTCCAGGCGGTAGACGGTGTCGAATCCGATCACGGTGCCGATGCCGCGCCACTTCAGCACCCGGGCGTCGATCTGCCACTCGTCGCCGCGGAGCTGGTAAACCTGCGGCGCGGCGCCCTCGATCCGCAGCGTCAGAACGAAATCCTTGGGTCCGAGCTGGCGCAGCTCGACGCGCGCCGCCTCCTGCTCGTGCGTCAGGCGGGCGTAGGAGTGCAGGCTCGCCGCGACCACGGCCGCCAGCACGCCCAGCAGCACCACCGCCGCGCCGAGCAGCAGCAGGAGCGTGCCGCGCGCGATCTGGGCGCGGCGCAGCCGGCGCAGGGCCGCCAGCTCGAGCGGCAGCGCGAGCAGCACGCCGAGCAGCGCGAAACCGATCAGCAGCGCCTGCGGCGAGAAAGCGGAGAGCCAGTTCAGCATCGGCGTACTATATTCGCGCCGACAAGAGGAGGGAAGCGTGGCACTTGTGAAACTCATCGAGTATTCGGAGGCATCGCCCGAAGTCAGGGCGGTCTACGACGACATCATGCAGACGCGCGGCGTCGACTGGATCAACAATTTCTGGAAGGCGCTCGCCAACGACCCGGCGCAGCTGCGCCGTATGTGGCAGAACGTGAAGCAGGTAATGTCGCCCGGCGCGCTCGACCCGCTGCTCAAGGAAATGGTCTACGTTGCCGTGAGCGCGACCAACGGCTGCGAGTACTGCACCCATTCACACACCGCGGCGGCGCGCAAGAAGGGCATGAGCGACGCCATGCTGATGGAGCTGATGGCGGTGGTCGGCCTGGCGAACGAGACCAATCGCCTGACCAACGGCCTGCGGGTCGAGGTCGACCCCCAGTTCAGGTAGCCGGACGCTCTTCCCTGGAGCGGTCCCAGAGGTTGGGGGTCACGCCGTTGTGGTAGCCCGAGACGAACTCGCGCGGCGCGCCGCTCGCGGGATCGAAGCTGTGGCGTCGCACCGCGCCGATGTTGGCGCCGTAGACGTGGATGCTGATCGCGGTGCGGTCGCTGGTCGCGTTCGAGACCACGTGCACGTCGCCGATGCGCGGCGAAACGCGGTCGATGTCGCCGGGCTTGACGCGGTGCGACCCGGTCGCGCGAATCGGCGGCCCCGGTGAATATTCCTCGCACAATTCCTCGCCGCGCATCACGCCCACCAACCCCCAAACCGTGTGGTCGTGCAGCGGAGTCTTCTGCCCGGGCTGCCAGACGAAGCTCACCACCGAGAAGCGCTCGAGCGGATCGCAATGCAGCAGGTACTGGCGATAGGACTTCTGCGAGGGGCGGGCGAACTCCTCGGGCAGCCAGTCGTCGTGTGTCACCAGCTCGCGCAGCAGCTTCTCGCCCTCATCGAGCATCTTCGTTTCGTCGGCACCGTGGCGCTCGACCAGGCGGGTCATGTCCTGCACGAAGTTGCGGAAGCGATCGATGTTCTTCATGGCGCGGAATGTGAAATGGCAGTCGGACCCGACTATCTTACCGTTAAGATTCAAGCAATAGTCACGACGGGATGACGACATGACGAATCCGGAGTCCGCTGCGCCGCGAGTGAGCGCCCGGGAGCTGCGCGCGATGCTCGGCGACGGGCAGGAGCTCGCGCTGCTCGACGTGCGCGAGGAGGGCGTATTCGCCAAGGGCCACCTGCTGACGGCGGCCTGCCTGCCGCTGTCGCAGCTCGAGCTCGGGCTCGAGCGGCGGGTGCCGCGGCGCGAAACGCGCATCGTGCTGTGCGACGACGACGAGAACCTGGCCGAGCGCGCCGCGGCCGCGATGCGCCGCTTAGGCTGGCGCCAGGTATCGGTGCTCGCCGGAGGGGTGGCGGCGTGGAAGGCCGCGGGATACGAGCTGTTCAGCGGCGTCCATGTGCCGAGCAAGGCCTTCGGCGAGGCGGTCGAGCACGGCTGCGGCACGCCGCGCATCAGCGCCGCCGAGCTGAAGGCGAGGCTCGACGCGGGCGAGGACGTGGTGGTGCTCGATTCGCGCCCGATGAGCGAGTACCGGATGATGAACATCCCCGGCGCCCTCGACTGCCCGGGCGCCGAGCTGGTGTACCGGGTGCACGAGGTGGTCGAGCGGCCGCAGACGCTGGTGGTGGTGAACTGCGCCGGGCGCACGCGCTCGATCATCGGCGCCCAGTCGCTGATCAACGCCGGCCTGCCGAACCAGGTCGTGGCGCTGCAGAACGGAACCATGGGCTGGCACCTGGCCGGCTTCGAGCTCGAGCACGGGCAGCAGCGGCACGCGCCGGCGCCCTCGGCCGGGGCGCTGGCGACGGCGCGCGCGGAGGCGGCGCGCGTGGCCGAGCGCAGCAGGGTGCGAGCGATCGCGGCCGCGGAACTGGAGCGCTTTCGCGGCGAGGCGTCGCGCACCACCTACTGCTTCGACGTCAGGAGCCCCGAGGAGTACCGCGCCGGCCACCTGCCGGGTTTTGCCAGCGCGCCGGGCGGGCAGCTGGTGCAGGCGACCGACCTCTACGCCGCGGTGCGCAACGCGCGCATCGTGCTGGGCGACGCCGACGGCGTGCGCGCGCGCATGACCGGCTCGTGGCTGGCGCAGATGGGCTGGCCCGAGGTCTACGCCCTGGAAGGCGTGGAGGCGAAAAATATGAGCGAGCGCGGTGTGCCGCCGCGGCGCGTGCTCGGGCTCGATGCGGCCCAGGCCCGGACGCTCGAGGCGAAAGCGCTGCAGGCGCTGCTCGCCGCGGGCGCGGCCACGCTGCTCGATCTGGGCACCAGCCTGCAGTACCGCGACGGGCACATTCCCGGCGCCTGGTTCGCGGTGCGCGCGCGGCTGGCCGAGGCGCTCGCGGCCGTCGGCCCCGTCGCGAAGCTCGTTTTCACCTCGCCCGACGGAGTGCTGGCGAAGCTCGCGGCGACCGAAGCGGGCGCGCTCGCGCTCGAGGGCGGTACCGAGGCCTGGCGCGGCGCCGGCCTGCCGCTCGAGCAGGGCACGACCCGTATGGCCTCGGCCGCGGACGACGTCTACTACCGGCCGTACGACCGGCGCTCGCAGATCGAGCAGGCAATGAAGGACTACCTCGACTGGGAAGTGGCGCTGGTCGGGCAGCTCAAGCGCGAGGACTATCTGCGCTTCGACCTGGCGCGGCTGACGTGAGCGCGATTTCGCAGCGTCTCGGCGTCGCGCTGCTGATGCTGCTGGCGAGCATGTTCGCCAGCAACCACATCGCCGCGCGGCTCGCGTTCGACCACGGCACCAGCGTCTCGGCCGCGGTCGGGGTGCGCTCAGGCGTCACCGCGCTGGTGATGCTCGCCCTGCTCAGGCTGCAGGGCGTGTCGGCCGCGCTGCCGCGCGCCACGCTGGCGCGCGGCCTGGGCATCGGCGTGCTGGTGGCGGTGCAGAGTTTCTGCCTCTACTCCGCGGTGGCGCGCATCCCGGTCGGGCTCGCGCTGCTCGCCTTCAACACCTTTCCGATGCTGCTGGTGCTGCTGACCTGGGCCGCGACCGGCGAGCGTCCCCCGCGGCGCGTGCTGGTGGCCATTCCCGTCGCGCTGTGCGGCCTGGTGCTGGCCCTGGACGTGGTCGGCAGCGCGCAGGCGATCGAAGGACGCTGGGCCGTGATCGGCACCGGAGTCGGTTTCGCCCTCGGCGCCGCGTGCTCGTTCGCGGTGGTGCTGTTTCTCACCACGCACTGGCTGAAGGAAGTGGACGGCCGCCTGCGCACCTTGCTCACCATGGGCACCACCGCGGTGGTGGTGAGCGCAATTGGTGCCGCGACGCACGCGCTGGCGCTGCCCGCGGACGGCGAAGGCTGGCTCGGCCTCGCGCTGCTCACGCTGCTCTACGGCACCGCCATCACCGCGATCTTCACCGTCGTGCCGCGCCTGCAGGCGGCGAGCAACACGGTGGCGCTGAACTTCGAGCCGGTGATGGCGCTGTTCCTCGGCTGGGCGATCCTCGATCAGGCGATCGCCCCGCGCCAGATCTTCGGCGCCTTCCTGGTGGTCGGCGCGATCGTCTACCTCAGCACCGGCAGGCGCTAGCCGGTGCGCAGCACCTGGCGGATCGCGTCGGCCAGGACGCTCTTGCTGTAGGGCTTGGTGACGTAGGCGTCGGCGCCGAGCGCGAGCCCGCGCCGGATGTCCTCGGCCTTGGTCTTGGCGGTGAGCATCACCACCGGCAGCATGGCGAAGCTGCGGTGGCCGCGGATCTTGGCCAGGATGCTGAAGCCGTCGCCGTCGGGCAGCATCACGTCGAGCAGCATGATGTCCGGCGGCTGCCGCTTGCGCAGCTCGGCCAGCAGCTCGGCGGCGCTGCGCGCGACCCGCACCTGGTAGCCCGCCATGGTGACGCGCAGGTCGGCGAGCGCGAGCTGGTCGGGGTCGTCTTCGACGATCAGCACCGTCGTCTGCCCGGGAGCGCGCTTGGCCTGGGGCCGGTTCGCGATCCGCTCGCGGGCGAGGAACAGGCCGCTGCGCTCGAGCGCGTTCCCGGCCGCCGCTGCGGCGCGCGTCAGGCGCTCGGCGTCCTGGGGCAGCACGCCGGGCTCCTTCGCGGGCGCCGAGTTGAAGTGGTCGGTGAAATCCAGGTCCGCGCCGGACTGCGTCGGCAGCGTCTCGATGAAGCCGAGCTCCTCGAGCTCCGCCAGCCACTCCTCGAGCAGCTGGTCGGGATATTCGCGCAGGCGCCCGCGGATGACGTTGAAGTGCGTTTGGGCTTCGATCAGGGCCAGCAGCCGGCGGTAGTCGGTGGGAATCGCGGTGTCCTGGCCGGCGCGGGCGTCCTTGCCGGTGGCGGTGATCCTGT
>Ga0102953_1002185_pt1 | contig 11821 bp, 11 predicted proteins | sample SalPon2A_C_D2_MG_FD_78509 | JGI IMG/M metagenome (GOLD analysis project Ga0102953, IMG submission 78509) | Soil microbial communities from South San Francisco under conditions of wetland restoration - Salt Pond MetaG R2A_C_D2_MG | ecosystem: Environmental > Terrestrial > Soil > Wetlands | place... | reverse complement strand
CCGATGGGGTGCTCGCGTCGATCTGCTCACTGGTCGAGTGCAGCTGCCCGCCTGCTTGCTCGATGGATTCAAGGAAGGCGATGCTTGATGCCAACGAGCGAGTGAAGCGAGCAAAGTTCCAGACGATCACCCCGGCCAACTCCCCGCGCTCAATCCGCTCAATTGCTCCCTGGAGGATCGGACGGCTGTCGTCCGCGCCGGATTGGTCTAGCTCGGATGGCAACATCTCCAGATCGAAGCCGCGAGCTTTCGCCCAATTGCGGATTTCGCGCTCCTGAAGTTGCGGCGAGATCAGAGTCTCGGCGCGATCCCCGACGCGGCTGACGCGGACATAACCGGCGAATGTGCCCATTTGTCCCTATTGTAATGCACACTACTCGATATACAGATAGCCGGCGCGAGGGCCGGAGCAGTCTCCCCCGCCCTCACGGCAGTCGACGACATGGACGAAGGCGGTGACATGCCGGCCCGCGTCGGTCAGGTGGACGAGCCCACGCGGCGTTCCGTCCCCGCAGGCGGTCGCCCGGCAGCGCCGGAAATCGACCGGCAATGCCCGCGACCCGCGCTCGAGCATGATCGTCGGCATGTGGCGCCGCACCAGCCGCCCGACCTCGTCCCCGTAGGTGGCGATCAGCGTCGGCTCGTCCCCGCAGCCGTCGGCCATCGACACCGCGCAGAGCATCCGCGAGGCAAGAGCCCGCGCCAACCCCGTCCCCGGCACCCGCACCCCGACAGCTACCAACCCGATGAGCAGCAGCGCGACGACCGCGATGACGCCGATCCACTCGACAGTGCTCTGCCCCCGCTCTCGCATGCACTCCTAAGAGCGCAGAACCGAAATCTCTCCCCCCTTACAACTCGCCGATCTCGGCGGCTATTTCGCCTGCCGCCGCTTTCGCGTCGGCGAAGAGCATCGAGGTGTTGGGTTCGTAGAAGAGGTCGTTGTCGATGCCGGCGAAGCCGGGGCTGAGCGAGCGCTTGATCACGATCACCTGCTGGGCCTCCGAGACTTCGATGATCGGCATCCCGGCGATCGGGCTGTCGGGGTCGTTCTTCGCCGCCGGGTTGGTGACGTCGTTGGCGCCGACGACAACCGCCACATCGGTGCGCGGCATCTCCGGGTTGATCTCCTCCATCTCCTTCAGCTGCTCGTAGGGCACATCGGCCTCGGCGAGCAGCACGTTCATGTGGCCGGGCATGCGGCCGGCGACCGGATGGATCGCGTAGTTGACGGTGACACCGCGCTTCTCCAGCTCGTCGGCGACCTCCTTGATCGCGTGCTGGGCCTGGGCGACCGCGAGGCCGTAGCCGGGGACGATCGTGACCGTATCCGCGTAGGCGAGCTTGATCGCCGCGTCCTGGGCGCCGATCGCCGTGTGCGGACGCTCCTCGCCGTCTCCCCCCCCGCCACCGGCCGGGGCGCCGCCGAAGCCGGCGAAGAGGACGTTGGCCACCGAGCGGTTCATCGCAGTGGCCATCTCCATCGTCAGGATCGTTCCCGAGGAGCCGACCAGCGTTCCGGCGACGATCAGCGCGACGTTGTCGAGCGCAAAGCCGGCAGCGGCTGCCGAAAGGCCGGTGAAGGCGTTGAGCAGCGAGATCACGACCGGCATGTCGGCGCCGCCGATCGGCAGCACGACCATGTTGCCGAGGATCGCCGCGGCGATCAGGATCGCGATGAAGAGGCCCTGCGAGGGGTCGCCGTTGTTGGCCGCGATGTCGACGCAGGCGGCGACGATTCCAAGCAGCAGGACGACGTTGATCACCTGCTGGCCGGGCACCGCCAGCGGCCGGGTGGGGATCAGGTCCTGGAGCTTGGCGAAGGCGATGTTCGAGCCCCAGAAGGAGATCGAGCCGACCACGCCGGCGAAGAGGACGGGGATCAGCGTGTCGAGCGGGATGTCCTCGCCGAGCGAGATCCCGTGGCGGATCTCCGACCAGGCGATCAGCGCCACCGCGCCGCCGCCGACCCCGTTGTAGAGGGCGACCATCTGCGGCATCTCGGTCATCTGCACGCGGACCGAGGCGATCACGCCGATCGCCGCGCCGACCCCGAGGCCGATCGCGATCAGGCCCCAGTTGCCGATCCCGTCGAGCAGCAGCGTGGTGACGACGGCGATCGCCATGCCGCCGGCGGCGACCAGGTTGCCGCGCTTGGCGGTCGTCGGGTGGGTGCCCTGTTTGATCCCGATGATGAACAGCGAGAAGGCGACGATGTAGAGCGCCGTGGCGGCGTCGCCGCCCGGCTTCAGCACTGCCTCGATCATTTGCCGTCCCCGTCCTTAGGCTTCGGCTTTTTCGAGAACATGCCGAGCATCCGGTCGGTGACCATGAAGCCGCCGACGATGTTGATCGCGCCGAAGGCGATCGCGATCGTGCCGATCACGTACTCGAGCGGGTCGTCGGCGTAGCCGACGACGATCAGCCCGCCGAGCATGACGATGCCGTGGATCGCGTTGGTCTGCGACATCAGCGGCGTGTGCAGGGTGGTCGGCACCTTCGAGATCACCTCGAAGCCGACGAAGACGGCGAGCACGAAGATCGTGATCTCGGTGAACAGGCTCATCTACTTGGCCGCCCTCTCGCCGCGGATCTCGCCGCCGTGGGTGATGCATGCGGCGTCGACGATGTCGTCCTCGAAGTCGACCTTGAGATCGCCCTCCTCGCTGACCAGCAGCCCGAGCAGGTTCTCGAGGTTCTTGGCGTAGAGCTGCGAGGCCGGGACGGGCATCTCGCTGGCCAGGTTGCGCGGTCCGATCACCTTGACGCCGCCCACCTCGACCGTCTCGCCGGCCTCGGTCAGCTCGCAGTTGCCGCCGGTCTCGGCGGCGAGGTCGACGATCACCGAGCCCGGTTCCATGCTGCGCACCGCGTCGGCGGTGATCAGCAGCGGCGCCGGACGGCCGGGGATCGCCGCCGTGGTGACGATCACATCCTGCTTGGCGGCGTTCTCGCCGATCGCCTCGACGACCTTTTCGTTCTCCTCGTCGGTCAGCGGCCGGGCGTAGCCGCCCTCGCCTTCGGCGTCGGGGATGAAGTCGAGTTCGAGCGGACGGCCGCCGAGCGAGGCGATCTGCTCCCAGGCGGCGCGGCGGATGTCGAAGCCGGTGACGATCGCGCCGAGGCGCTTCGCCGTGGCGACCGCCTGTAGGCCGGCGACGCCGGCGCCCAGGACGAGCACCTTGGCCGGCGGCACGGTGCCGGCGGCGGTGGTCATCATGCCGAAGAAGCGGCCCGACTCGCGCGCCGCGATCAGCATCGCGGCATAGCCGCCGGCGGCGGCCTGCGAGGAGAGCGCGTCCATCGCCTGCGCCCGCGTCGTCCGCGGGATCGCCTCCATCGCGAAGGAGGTCACGCCGGCGGCGGCGAGCGCCCTGTTGGTCTCGGCGGCGGTCCAGGGCGAGAGGTGGCCGATCAGCAGCTGGTCGGAGCTGAGCCCGCCGATCTGCTCGGCGCTCGGCGCGAGGACGCGGAGGACGACCTCGGCGCCCCAGGCGACCTCGGGGTCGACGAGCTCGGCGCCGGCCTCCTCGTACTGCGAATCGGGGTGGCCGGCCGCGTCGCCCGCGCCGCGCTCGACCAGCACATCGACATGCTCGTTCTTCTTCAGCGACTTGACGATGTCAGGGACGAGCGCGACCCGGCGCTCCCCATCGACGGTCTCTTTCGGCACTCCGATCTTCATCTGCGGCGGCGGACCTTATGACAACCGGTCAGGCCGGTGCATTGACGCCCGCCATCGAGGCGAGGCGCTGGATCGTGTGCAGTTGCTGGTCGCGCTCGACGTGGACGGGAGAGACGATCAGACGGTCGATGCCGGCGCCGCGGAAGCGCTCGACCCGCTCCGCCACCTCGGCCTCGGTGCCGACCAGCGAGGTCGCCTCGACGATCTCGTCGGGCATCGCCTCGAAGGCCCCGCCTCTGTCGCCGTCCTGGAAGCGGCGCTGCACCTCGTCGGCGACGTCGCCGAAGCCGAAGCGGTGCGCGAGGTCGACGTAGAAGTTGGTCTTGCGGCTGCCCATGCCGCCGAAGTAGAGGACGAGCCCGGCCTTGACGACGCTCTTCGCCGCCTCCAGGTCGCCGTCGATCGCCACCTGCAGCGAGGGGCTGACCTCGAGGTCGGAGCGCTGCCGGCCGCCCTTGGCGAAGCCGGCCTCGAGATGCTCGCCCCAGGTCTGCTCGAAGGCGTCGACCGAGAAGAAGATCGGGATCCAGCCGTCGCAGATCTCCGCCGCCATCTCGACCGATTTGCGCCCGATCGCGCCGACGAAGACGGGGATCCGGTTGCGCTCGGGGTGGAAGTTGAGCTTCAGCGGCTTGCCCTCGCCGCCGGGCAGCGGCAGCTCGTAGTGCTTGCCCTGGTGGTCGAGCTTGCCCTCGCGGGCGACGATCTCGCGCACGACTTCGATGTACTCGCGGGTGCGGCCCCACGGCTTCGCGTAGGGGACGCCGTACCAGCCCTCGGAGACCTGCGGGCCGGAGGGGCCGAAGCCGAAGAGGAAGCGGCCACCGGAGAGCTTGTCGATCGTCGCCCCGGCCATCGCCGCCGCGGCGGGCGGGCGCGCCGGCACCTGCATGATCGCCGCGCCGAGCTTGATCGTCTTCGTCTGCGGCGCCAGCCAGGCGAGCACGCTGACCACGTCGGAGCCGTAGGACTCGGCCGCCCAGACCGACTCGAAGCCGGCGGCCTCGGCCGCCTGCACGACCTCGACGGCGTCCTCGCCCGCGGGGCCGATGCCCCAGTAACCGAGGTTGAGTCCGAGCTTCAGAGCCATCCGTCCGGAACCCTATTGAATGTGGGCCGATGGCCGCCACCGCCGCCGAAACCCCGGACGCCGCCGAGCGCGGCCTGAGCAGCGCCGAGGCGGCGAAGCGGCTGCGCGAGCTCGGCCCGCCGCCGGACGACTCCTCGCGCTCGGTCTCCAGCATCGTCGCCGGCAACGTCTTCACCCTCTTCAACCTGATCATCGGGATCTTCTTCGTGCTGATCCTCTCGCTGGGCCTGATCGCCGACGCGGCCTTCGGCCTGATCGCGATCGTCAACTCCTACATCGGCATCCGTCAGGAGCTGAAGGCGAAGCGGACGCTCGACGAGCTGGCGGTGCTGATCGCCCCGCGCGCCAAGACGATCCGCGACGGGACCGTGGTCAGCCTGCTCGCCGAGCAGATCGTGCCCGGCGATGTGGTCGCGATCGAGCCCGGCGACCAGCTCGTCGCCGACGGCGAATCGATCGCCAGCCGCGGGATGACGCTCGACGAGTCGATGCTGACCGGCGAGGCCGACGGCGTGGCCAAGGCGGCCGGCGACCGCGTCCTATCCGGCTCCTTCTGCATCTCCGGCTCCGGCCATTACCGGGTCGACGCCGTGCGCGAGGACAGCTACGCCGGCAGGCTGGCCGGCGAGGCGCGCGCCTTCCGCCACCCGCCCTCGCCGCTGCAGGGCGAGGTCAACCGGGTGATCGTCGCCTGCACCTGGGCGATGCTGCCGCTGGCCGTCCTGCTGCTGCTCACCTTCCAGCTGCGCGGCACCGACCTGGTCGAGGCGGCGCAGACGGCGACCGCCGGCCTGGTGACGCTGATCCCCGAGGGGATGGTGCTCCTGATGAGCGTCACCTTCGCCGTCGCCGCGGTGCGGCTGGCGCGCCGCGACACGCTGGTGCAGCAGATGAGCGCCAGCGAGAGCCTCGCCGCGGTCGACACGATCTGCGTCGACAAGACGGGGACGCTGACCGACGGGAAGCTGCGGCTGCTCGGGATCGAGATCGCCGAGGGCGGCGACGCGGATCAGGCGCAGGCGGCGCTCGGCCGCTTCGCCGCCAGCGCCGGCGAGCGCAACCGCACCCTGGAGACGGTCGCCGAGGCCTTCCCGGCGCAGCCGCAACGGGTCGGCGGCGAAGTCCCCTTCTCCTCGAAGTGGAAGTGGAGCGGCCTGCGGATCGGCGGCGTCAGCTACGTGCTCGGGGCGCCCGACGTCCTCGGCGCGAGCGGCGCGCTGCGACTGCCGGCGGGGCTGGCGCGCAAGCTGGACGAGGAGACGGCCGCGGGGCGGCGGGTCGTCGCCTTCGCGAGCTCGCCCGAGCCGCTGCCCGACGACCCGGCGCACACCCCTCCCCCGCCGCTGGCCGCGATCGCCCTGGTCGTGCTGGAGGAGACGCTGCGCGCCGACGCCGCCGAGACGCTCGCCGTGATGCGCGATGCCGACGTCGACCTGAAGCTGATCTCCGGCGACGCGCGGGCGACGGTGACGGCGGTGGCATACGCGGTCGGGGTGCCCCACGACGCCGGCGTGATCGACGGGTCCGAGCTGCCCGAGGACCCGGAGCAGCTCGCCGTCGTCGCGCAGCGCAACACGATCTTCTGCCGGATCGCGCCCGAGCAGAAGCGGGCGCTGGTCGAGGCGCTGCGCGCCTCCGGCCGCTACACGGCGATGATCGGCGACGGGGTCAATGATGTGCCGGCGCTGAAGCAGGCGCGGCTCGCCGTTGCGATGGGCTCGGGCGCCCAGGTGACCAAGGGGATCGCCGACGTCGTCCTGCTCAAGGACCAGTTCGCCCGCCTGCCCGAGGCGGTCGGCGAGGGGCGGCGGATCGCCCGCAACGTCCACCGGCTCGGCCGCCTCTACCTGACCAAGTCGGTCTACGCGGCGGCGCTGATCCTGCTCGTCGCCGTGCCCGGCTGGGCCTTCCCCTTCCTCCCCCGCCACCTGACGCTCGCCGCATTCCTGACGATCGGCGTGCCCTCCTTCGTGCTCGCCCTGGCGCCCTCCGACGGACCGCTCTACCGCTGCCGTCTGCTGCGCGCGCTGGCGGCCTTCGCCGTGCCGGCCGGGCTGGCGACGGCGCTCGGCTCGATCCTCTGCTTCTTCCTCGTCGACACGGTCTTCGGCGGCTCGCTGGAGGATGGGCGGACCGCGGCGACGACGACGCTGATCGTGCTCGGCCTCGCCTTCGTGCTGCTGCTCGAGCGCGGCCCCGGCCGCGAGCACATCGCGATCCAGAGCTACATGCTGGCGATGGTCGCCGGCCTCGGCGCGCTCTTCGCCCTGATCCTCGCCGCCACCCCGGTGCGCGACTTCTTCGAAATGTCCCTGCTGACGTCGAGCCAGTGGTTCCTGGCGCTGCTCTGCGCCGCGGTCGGCCTGACGATCGCCAGCGTGCTCTGGCGGCTGCCCTATATAGAAGGACTGGAAGCGGTCAGCCCTGCGGAGGAAGCACGAACTGACTGACTATGAGATTCGCCGCCAGGCGCGGCTCGGCGCCCTCGCGGCGGCGCTCCATCCGCACCTCGATCACGACCGTGCTCTTGCCGGCGTGCAGCGGCTCGCCGACGGCGACGATCTCGTCGCCGAGCACGCCGGCGGCGAAGACGTTCAGCTTCAGCTCGATCGTGGTGAAGTTGTGCCCGGCGGAATGCTGCGGAAGGTCGACCAGGCGGCGACCGTGTCGCCGAGCGCCATCCAGACGCCGCCGTGGACGAAGCCGCCGGGGTGCAGGTGCCGCTTGTCGACGACGATCCGCCCGCGCGCGTGCGTGTCCTCGATCTCCAGCGGCTCGATCCCCAGGTCGCCGGGAAAGCTCCCCGGCAGGAAGTCCCGCACGGAATCCGGCGTGATCAGGCTGCTCGGATGCGGCGGCGCGTCGCTCATCTGCGGCGCGGACCCTACTTCACATCAGAGCCCTCGGCCGAGGCGACGAGGTCGCAGCGATCATGAAGGGTTGTGGCCTCTCCAGGGGCCACAACCCTTCATCTGGGGCTCGGGGGTGCTCAGACCCTTTCGACGACCATCGCCTTGCCCTGGCCGCCTGCCACGCACATGGTCTCGATGCCGACCTGGTGGTCGTCGGTCTCCATCACGTTGAGCAGGGTGCCCATGATCCGGGCGCCGGTCATCCCGAAGGGGTGGCCGAGGGCGATCGCGCCGCCGTGCGTGTTGAGCTTCTCCAGCGGAATGTCGCACTCGTCCATGATCGGGATCACCTGGGCGGCGAAGGCCTCGTTGAGCTCGACCACATCGACGTCGTCGATCGTCATCTTCGCCCGCGCCAGCACCTTCTTCACCGCGCCGATCGGGGCGACGCCCATGTACTCGGGCTCGTTGCCGTAGGTGGCGGCGGTGACGATGCGGGCGCGCGGCGTCAGGCCCAGTTCCTTGGCCTTGGTGTCGCTCATCAGCAGTACCGCGGCGGCGCCGTCGTTGAGCGGGCAGGAGTTGCCGGCGGTGACCCCGCCGGCGCCGAAGGCCTCCGGCAGTTCGGAGAGCTTCTCCAGGGTCGAGCTGGCGCGCGGGCCGTCGTCCTTGGCGACCTCGCTGCCGTCGGGCAGCTTCACCGGGACGATCTCGCGGTCGAAGAAGCCGTCCTCCTGCGACTGCACGGCGAGTTCCTGCGAGCGCTGCGCGAACTTGTCCATGTCGGCGCGGCTGACCTCGTATCTTTCCGCCACGTTGACCGCCGTCAGGCCCATGTCGATGTAGGCGTTGGGCTGGCCGTTCTCGCCGATCAGGTTCGGGTTGCGGTCGTCGGCGCCGGCCGGCTCCGTGCGCTCGTTGAACTTGCTCACCCACTCGACCCCGGCGGCGATGTAGACGTCGCCCTCGCCGACCTTGATCGCGTTGCCGGCGTGGCGGATCGCGTCGAGGCTGGAGGAGCAGTAGCGCGAGACGGTGACTCCGTTGACCTCTTGCGGCAGCTTCTCCGAGAGCAGGCTGATGATGCGGCCGATGTTGAAGGCCTCGAGGCCCTGTGGCATGCCGCAGCCGCAGAACAGGTCTTCGACCTCGCTCGGGTCGACCTGCGGGTTGCGCTCGAGCAGCTGGTCGACCACGTAGGCGCCGGTCTCCTCCGGGCGCAACTGGGCCAGCGAGCCCTTGAAGGCACGGCCGATCGGCGTGCGGACGGTGTCGACGATTACTGCCTCGGGCATGCGGTGCTCTCCTCGGGTTTCGGGTGAAAGATTGAGTTCCGCAGGGTATTCGACCCCGCCCCCCGGCGCGGTTCTCGATTAAGTTAGAGCGATGTCAGTGGAGGGGCTGCGGGCATGGATCGCCGAGGTCGAGCGCAAGCTCGGGAAACGCACGCGCGTCTTCCTCGCCCTGACCGTGATCGCGATCGGCATCGCGGGCGCCTCGCTCTACCTGGCGATCGACGCCCGCAACAGCTCGGTCAGCGAAAGCGACGTGCAGGCGCTGCAGCAAAAGCTCGAAACGCGGATCGACGAAGTCGCGGCGGGCGGCGCGGCAACGGCCCCGATCGTGCCGCCGGTCGAAACGGAACCGACGCCGGCGCCGCAGCCCGAAGAATCGAAGCCGAAGTCCGAAGGCGGCAAGAAGAACGGCAGCGGAACGAGCGGCGGGGCCTCGAGCGGGTCGACCGGCAGCGCCACCGGCGGCGCCGCGGACAGCACGCAGATCCAGGAACTGATCGAACAGGCGAAAAAGAAGCAGGCCGAAGCGGGAGGCGGGCAGAACTCGCCGTAGCACCGTTGGTGCCGATCCGCACGTTCGTGCCTGGGCACCGTCCCCCGCCTGCGTTACATTCGCCTCAATCCATCTCGCGCCGAGGCGCGAGCCTTGCCGAACACGGCAGAGCGAAAGGAGCCCCATGCCCGAGGGTTACTGCGTCAAGGAGCGTAAGAAGGTCGAGATCAAAGGCGCCAAGCAGGTGACGATGAAAAACGGTCGCCCGGCAATCCAAGGCACCTGCCCCGACTGCGGCACCAAAATCTTCAAGATCGGCAAACTCGAGTAGGTGAGCGATCCGCAGCGTCCCTCGGGGCGCTGCGGCAAAAGGTTGCCTTTTAGCGCGTGAGAGGGTTAAACTCATACGCGTTAAATGGTTAAGCTCGATCTCGAATATCGCACCCGACTAGTTGACGCCTGGCTTGGGGAGCTGCTTTCGAAGCTTCCTGCGCTGATGCTCGTCGGTCCGCGAGCAGCGGGCAAGACCACCACGGCGCGCCGCTGGGCAGCCAGCGCGGTGCGACTGGACCGGATGGCGGAGGCGACTGCCTTCGAGGGCGACCCCGATGCTGCCCTGCGCAACCTCCCAGAGCCGATCCTGCTCGACGAGTGGCAAGCCGTGCCGGGTGTGCTTGGTGCGGTCAAGAGGGCGGTCGACGAGGACTCTCGACCGGGGCGCTTTCTGCTCGCCGGCTCGGTTCAGGCCCCACTCGAGCGCGCGATGTGGCCGGGGACCGGACGCGTCGTGAGCGTGCCGATGTATCCGATGGCGATCCGCGAGCAACTCGGCCGCGTGGACGAGGGGACATTCTTCGATCGGATCGAGCAAGGCGAGGATCTGCAGGTACCCACCGACCCCCCAGACCTGCTCGGTTATGTCGAATTGGCCCTCCGGGGCGGCTTCCCCGACGCGGCGCTGCGCAACCAGCCATCATCGGCGCCGGTCTGGCTACGGAGCTATGTCGGTGACCTCCTCAGTCGCGACCTCGCTGCGCTCGGCGGAGAACGACGGAGCACGGGGGGGCTGCGTCGATACTTCGAGGCCTACGCGCTCGCCTCGGCGACCGTCACCGAGGCGAAGACGATCTACGACGCCGCCGGCGTGAGCAAGGTGACCGCCGTCGCGTACGAGGAATTGCTGGAGAGGCTCATGGTCGCCGAGGCGATGCCGGCCTGGCACTCGAACCGGCTCAAGCGACTCGTCCACCAACCGAAGCGCTACCTGGTCGACGCCGGCCTGCTGGCCGCGGTGCTGCGAATCGATGCGCGGGGGGCGATGCGGGACGGCCTGTTCCTCGGACAGCTGCTGGAGACCTTCGTCGCGGCACAACTCCGAGTCGAGCTGGCTGGATCCGTAGCCCACCCGCGGCTGCACCACCTGCGCACCGAACAGGGGCGCCACGAGGTGGACCTGATCGCCGAGTTCGGCGGCGGTCGCGTGATCGGTATCGAGGTCAAGGCAAAGGGCGGCCCCGGCACGAGCGATGCCCGTCACCTCGCCTGGCTGCGCGACGAGATCGGCGAGCGGTTTGTCGCCGGTGTCGTCTTGCACACCGGACCCCATGTCTACAAGCTGGGTGAGCGCATCGTCGCGGCGCCGATCTCTACGTTGTGGAGTGGAGAATCGAAGACGCCAGACAGGTGACGATGAAAACGGGCTCGATTGACGTTTCCGTGTGATCGTAGCGGTGTCTGCTGGACCGCGGGCTGGCCGAGCGGGCGGGGATCAGCACCGCCAGTTCCTCAACCCGTTCGCGCTGGAGGGCTACCGCGGCTGACGATCGGCACGCTGGAGTGGATACCTGGGCAGCGGATAAGAAAACGGCCCGGGATTTCCGGGCCGCTCTCTCGCCTGGGTCCCGAGGTCTGGCGCCTCAGCTCACCGCACTCGAGCGCGCCACCCGCGCCCGCCGGTGGCGCTTGTGCGAGCGCTTGTTCGCGCAGCGCACCTGCATCACCGGGTTGTTCTTGAGCTGCTTGCCGTTCTGGCCGGTGCCGACGACGTTGGCGCGGTTGCGGCCTCGCTTCACGCAGATGTTGCGCGAGTTGACGATCAATCCCTTCTTGCCGCCCTGCATGTGCAGGATGACGCGGGAGAGCGTGGCGTCGGGGGCGTCTTCCATCGTCGCCCTGATGCCGCCTCCGGCGGAGTCGATGCGGATCGCCACCTCGACGTCGACGAGGCCGTGCAGGTCGAGCACCATGTCGGGGAGCTTGTGGTTTGAGCTCCTCAGGTAGACGGGGCCCTGCAGCGGTTCATCCAGCAGCGGGGTCCAGGCCTTGACGTAGCCGTAGCGGGCCGCCGCGGGGCAGCTCTTGGCGGCGAACTGCACCCTGGTGCAGATCGTCCTGATGTGGCCCTGT
>Ga0102953_1002184_pt1 | contig 11821 bp, 10 predicted proteins | sample SalPon2A_C_D2_MG_FD_78509 | JGI IMG/M metagenome (GOLD analysis project Ga0102953, IMG submission 78509) | Soil microbial communities from South San Francisco under conditions of wetland restoration - Salt Pond MetaG R2A_C_D2_MG | ecosystem: Environmental > Terrestrial > Soil > Wetlands | place... | reverse complement strand
TGTTTGGAACCATTTCTTCCGTTCAGCATGGAAAAACTGCGAGGGTTTCTGAATTTTGAAAAACAGGATTGGGATAAACTGGGAAGCACAAACCTGCTTTCTGAAGGCCACAAAGTAAAGAAACCGGAATTGCTGTTCGAAAAAATTGAAGACAGTGTTATCGAGGTCCAAATTCAAAAATTACTGAACGCACGGAAGGCCAACGAAATAGCTGAAGCAAAAGCCACACCGGCAAAAGAGAGCATTGAATTTGATGAATTCGGAAAAATGGACATTCGTGTAGGAACCGTTCTGGAAGCTGAAAAAGTAGCCAAAACCAAAAAATTACTCAAACTTAAAATCGATACCGGAATCGACAAACGTACGGTGATTTCAGGAATTGCAGAATATTACGAGCCTAAAGATTTAATTGGGAAACAGGTTTCGATTTTGGTGAACCTCGAACCTAAAAAATTACGTGGAATCGAATCGCAGGGTATGATTCTTTGTGCTGAAAATGCCGATGGTTCTCTATCGATTGTATCACCCGACCAGAAAGTTAAAAATGGTTCGGAAGTAAAATAATTTTTTCACCGCTGAGGCGCAGAGAAAAATAAAGATTACAAGCATCAACTACTGTTGGTGCTTTTCCGTAGGTTGCAGCACCGGAATACGGATCTGTAACCTACCCAACATATATAAACCGCTTTTGTACGCAAGGGCGGTTTTTGTTTTCCCAACATCTTCCATTCAAAATAGTACTGAAACATTAAACGGTTGAAAGCTGGTTCGAAAGGGCGATTTTAAAATGGACGTTACACAATGTGGGTGTTATTTTTGAATTGTTAACGAGTTACGGAGATAGATTCTATAGAAAAATTAGCAAAATTACCAGCAGCCCAAGCAGCATAAAAAGTACAAACTGGTTGCGTACAAACAAACCAAGCAGAATAAGGATTTCCACCTCGTCGTTTAATGCGGTGAACAGTTCAATATCGCCTTTGTCTTTGGTAATAAATTCGTTGGAAGTGTAGGAAATAATATTAGTGCCATTAAATTTCCACGACCAGTGTGACTGCCAGAAGTTGCTGATTTCCAGCTCGAAACATTTCCCGTTGATGATGACATTACTGCGTGGATTGAACAGGTTTATCATTACCATGCCCAATAAACTTCGGTCGTTAGCATCGTAAATTTCAAGCTTTGAAAGGAAAAATTCGCGGTTCAGGGTAAAAAGTTTGCCGTTAATCATCGCCTGTGCTTTCGAGCTCAACATATTTTCCCATTGTATCTTCCCTATCAAATCCGCCCCTCGCCTGATTTCAAGCTTCGATCCAAAAACATCTTTTGTCCACTGTAACTTGTCCATCTTGTTTCTTATCGCTAACAATCATGCAATTTATGAAATTATTCGCGAATAAGTCAGGGTAAAAATTTTGATGCCTGAGGATTTTAGAATCTTTAACGAATCGTGGAATTATGCAAAGTACATAATATAATTAAAACATTACCTCAGAAGAATGAAAGGTAACCCTGACTGGAATATGTCATCAAACATATTTGTGCAAATATTGATTGCAAGTTGTTGCTTTTGTGATGATTGAAAATATTTATTTTTATTTAATCCATATTAAAAAAAAAGGGGGGGGGAATCCTGGAAATTAGAAAACTACTATTTTAGTCTTATAATTTTAAACCAAAACCAGGCATTCAGTTGCCCCAAATTTCTTTACATAAATGTTAAATCTTAGATTATTAGGAATCAACAAATTCATTGGGTAAGCCTCCCCGGAGACAAGCTCACACGTTATTTTGTTCCCGGCCCGGGGAGGCAGGCAGTTTTGATAACCACCCGTGCAAAACTACTAACCGGGAGCGACTTTTGCAAGGTGGTAGTTGTAAAAGTTGGGTATTGCTAAAAAATTAAAACCAAATTATAATGAAAATTATTTCCCATTCTCTTTTTATTATTCGTAATTTTTTCATGTGAAAAAATTGAACCCGGGACAAGTAAAAATCCAAATTTTGAAACCTATGAACAGCTTAAGCAAAATGTAGATGAACATTTTTTTGATTACAATTATGTGTCTGCTTTTAACTTTAGGTTGGAGGAAATTCATTTACGCGATTTAAACTCAAAAGAAGACATTAAAACTAAACAAAAATCTGCCATAGAATTATACAGTCCTTTCATTGAGGAAATCAGAGATTTCTACAGATTGAATCCAGCTGCTCAAAAAAACATAGAAAAAAAATATGGGTTCCCTATGTGGGACAGGTTGGTTGAAGTTAAACTCGATGATGGTGAATTAGCAGTAATTCCGGCAGCAAATGAAGAATCCATATGTATTGAAGCTATTATCTATGTATTTAAAAACAAAAATGGTAAATTGAAATTTCATTATGCTGAAAGAGGAAAATTTGACAAATATCCTGTAATAGCAGAAAAAGTGAATGGTAAAAAATATCCGGATAGGGAATTTGTTATAAGCCAGTTTCTTTATTTTGACAAAGCCATTTTTGAATATGTGGATTGCGACATTTTAGATGAATACAAAGATTTGACTGGAATAAATGAGGATCAATTAAAATCTGCCAGTACTGTTGAATGTACAGTTACGATAGAGCAAACAACTTACGATTATTATTATGGTGTTTACGTTGGAGGTAGTTTAGTAAAGTTTGCCTATAATTATACAGAAGTTGTTTATGATATTGATTACTATTGTACTGAAAGCTATACAAGTGGTTCGGGCGGAGGAGGCTCTTCTTCAGGAGGAGGAGATGGTGAAGATCTTGATGATTTTGAAACGGTTGATGGAGAAACAGCACCAGTTCCAAAACCCTGCCCTGGCGATCCGGTTATAAGCCCAACAATCGCTCCAACCGCGGCAGGCACATTATATAGTGGTTCTTTTGATGCAATTCGTACACGATATGTTGACGGTGTAGCCGAAACTTATCGCCATAATGGTATTGATATAGCTGGGGAAATTGGCGATCCTGTCTATGCAATGTTCGATGGATATGTTACAGTTGCTGATGATATCGATGATTCAGCGAATGGCAAATATTATAGAATAGAAAGTACTGTTAATAGAAGAAAAATACAAATAACGATGATCCATTTGAACGACTTATATTTCACTGAGGGGAGCTTTGTTCCTGCAGGTGCGATAATCGGCGAAATCGGCAAAACTGGAAATGCGTATAATGTACCTAATCCACATGTACACATTTCAGTTAAAGAAAAAATAAATGGAGTATGGAGTGACTATATTGACCCGGTTCAATTTATGTCAACGAAATTTGATTCAAATTGGAATCCTATCCCTTGTTACTAAAAAATGTGATGTTATGAAATTTAAAATTGTTATTTTCCTTCAGTTGTTTTCATTTATAACTTTCGCACAAGAAAGTGTGTGTTATCTAAAAATTGAGGATATCACAATTGTCCGGGCAGATACAAAGAATGCAATTAATTGTGGAAATGCGAATTTTACAAAAAAAACAATTGTTTCGACTTTTGGTGAGCCAACATCAACCAATATTGAAGAAGTTGAAGCTGCAGGTGGAAAAATTGAAACAATATATTACGGACAGGACTATTTTTATGTGCCGAAGAAAAAAAATGCATCTTCCGGCTTTAGAATATCTACTTCCACTTTCTATTTAGTAATGAAAGACTCTTTGGAAATTAAAATTGGAGAAGACATAGAAAAACTATTTGAAATATTCTGTAAAAAAAGACATTATAAAAATGAAAAAGCTGGAAATTCACGTTTTGGGATTCCTTATATAGGATATTTCAAAATACCTTTCTCAAATAGCAAGGAACAAGGTATAATTGAAACAGATCAGAGTTTAACGATAACGTATGATCCCCAGTCCTTAAGGGTAATTGAAATGAGCAAAGCTGACAGGTATTAAAAAACTGCCTTAAAAATGAATTCACCAAAACATAACCTGCTGCAAAAGAAAATTAAAATACACTTGTTATTGCTGGTGTTCATGTACTTTGTTTTTGTAATTTGTACATTAGTTTACGGAAGAGGCTTTTCGTTTGAAGAGTGGATGGAAGTTGTCGTTTATTACGGAATTCTTGTAATAATATTGTTTTGTATTAACCTGATTAAAAAAAAGTGGATAAAATGGGCATTTTTTGTAGGACTCTTTTTTTTCCCTTTGTCATATTTAATACTGACCGGAACTGACCTTCCTGATATTACATCTTTAGATGTATTATTGGCGTCTGCACCCTCAAATGTTCCTTTTGTACCTGAGTATATAAATTATCCAACACAAGACCCGATTACAGTTACAGTCATTTTTTATGTTTTATATTTTATACTCCCCCTAGCTTATTGGTACGGACTTTATATTCTTTCAAAAAAAATAATTGCGAAGATGGGCAAAAACAAGGGGAAGAATGCTGAAAAATAAATCTTTAGAACATTATAAATTGCAGATAAAAAATAGTACAGGCATTCAATCATGAAAAAATGCCGGTCAGAATCTGGCCGGCATTTCATGGCGTATATTTTCAATTCCTTTATTCAGGAATAAGAACTTTGTCGATGACGTGAATCACTCCGTTTTTACCGGAAATGTCAGCCTTAACTACTTTACTGTCGTTGATTTTTACCCCGTCGGAAAGATCCACTTTCAATTTGTGGCCTTCGTTCAATGTAGGTACAGTAGTGTTAGACAAATCGGTCGACATTACTTTTCCCGATACCACATGGTATGTGAGGATTGGCGTCAGCTGTTCAGCAGTCAAATCTTCAATTCCGTTTACACCCAACTGGCTGAACAGTGTTTTGAAAGCTTCGTTGGTGGGTGCAAAAACGGTAAAAGGACCGTTGGCACTCAATGCATCTACCAAACCGGCTTTTTTAACAGCATCTACCAAAATGGAGAAGTCCGGATTTGCTACAGCAATTTCAACAACGGTACCACTTGCCATTTTTGAATCTTTTGAATCGAAATATGATTCATTGAGCATCCATGCTTCCAGTTCTAACTTATTTTCAATACTTGTTTCCAATAAAACTGATTTATTCAGTTCAGTTGCGCTAACACTAGTAACGGCAATTGCCAGCGTTAATGCAACGATGATGTTCTTCATTCTTGTTTTCATAATTGTCTGAATTTAAAATATTAATAATTGTTCAATAATCTATTATCTGTTATTGGGGAATCAACACCTGGTCAATTACATGTACCACTCCGTTTGAACCCTGAATGTCGGCTGCTACAACCTCGCTGTCGTTTATTTTCACTCCCGAACTCAAATTGACTGTCAGTTTTTTGCCTTCATTCAACGTACCTACCTCACCTGCTGACAAATCAGTGGAAAGCACATTTCCTGAAACCACGTGATAAGTAAGAATTGGTACAAGTTGTTCAGCGGTTAAATCATCGATTCCTGAAATTCCGAGTTGTGTAAACAAAGCATCAAAAGCCGCATTGGTTGGTGCAAAAACGGTAAACGGACCTTCGCCATTAAGTACATCTACCAATCCTGCTTTCACAACAGCTTGCACAAGAGTTGTAAAATTTTCATTGTCAAGAGCAATATTTACTACAGTTGGCGGTAAAATGACTTTGTCTACCACATGAATTACTCCGTTGGAAGCCTGAATATCGGCATCTGTTACCATCACATCTTTATTTATGGAAACACCGCTTTCCAGACTGATGTACATCGAAATAGGATTTCCATTGAAAGTGGCCAGCGTTGGATAGTAACCGGTACTTAAATCAGTCGACATGGCTTTGCTTCCAACTACATGGTATTTTAATATGTCTCCAAGTGTGGTTGCATCAATATCGTCAAGACTATTTACACCAAGATCTGACAACAATGCTGTAAATGCCGCATTTGTAGGGGCAAAAACAGTAATGTTGTTTTCGGTGGCTAAAAAATCGGCCAGACCTGCTTTTTGAGCTGCCTGAATTAAAATACTAAATTGACCGGCCTCCTGAGCAACCTCAACCAAATTTTTTTCTGCCGGAGGCATTGGATCTTCATCTTTTTCACATCCCGTGAAAAGAATGGTTCCTGCAAGCAAAAGCACAGGAATTAATCTTAAATTTACTTTCATCGTTCTCATTTTTTTAATTGTTTTCATTCTATTTATAATAAATGGTTTTCAAATTTTAATTTTGTTGAACTAATATATATAAAAAATTAAACAGAAAATTGTTCAATAAATACAATATAATAATAAACAATATTGAATAATTAAACCATAAATATCAGATTACTAACATTTTAATCCATCTGTTAAAAAATGTTAAATATATTGTAATTGAAACGATTCTTTATGGAAATAATTCTTTTGAGAAATTTATACTTTGTAAATATTAACTCTATATGAATAAGTTAGTATGTAAATATGATTTTTGTTAATTATCTGATAAAACAGGTGGCATTCTGGTTGTCAATCTTTTATTTCAACTAATTTTGCCCCTCGATTTTATAAAACAATTTTCAACATGGCAGAAAAGGAGCAAAAGCTTTTTACCGATTTTGCGCCCGTTACTACCGAAGAGTGGGAAGCAAAAATAAATGCCGATTTAAAAGGCAAAGATTATGAACGATCGTTGGTTTGGCGAACCTACGAAGGATTTAATGTTTGTCCGTACTATCGTGAAGAAAACCTCAACGAACTTGAATTTATTCACTCACTCCCCGGAGAATTCCCGTTTGTAAGGGGAAATAAAAAAACCAGCAATGACTGGTTTATCCGCCAGGATATTTTTGTAAAGGACCTGAAAGAAGCCAACAAAAAAGCACTCAATGTGCTGGGCCGGGGTGTTACCTCGCTGGGTTTCTATTTCGATTGCAGCAAAAAAATATCCAAAACCGATTTGGCAATACTACTGAAAAACATTTGCCTCGAAGCTGTAGAAACCAATTTTGTTTGTGGCTGCGAGAACTGCAATTGTGCGGTTCCATTCAGCGAACTGGTACTTGGAAGTAAATACGACAAAATAAAAGTTGCCGGTTCCTCCGCAATCGACGCCATCGGTTCATTTGTATTAAAAGGGAAATGGGATGAAAAGGCTTTCGAAAACCTGAAAAAAATTGTTGAAAAAACAACTGAACTTCTCCTATTCAGGGTGATTGGCATTCATGGTAAATTCTTCGCCAACAGTGGTTCATCCATCGTTCAGGAGCTGGCCTTTTCGCTGGCACAGGGCGCTGAATATTTAACTCAGCTTACAGACCTTGGTCTTAGTCTTGACGAAGTTGCCCAAAACATTAAATTCAATTTCGGAATAGGCAACAACTATTTTATGGAAATTGCCAAGCTCCGCGCAGCAAGGTTACTCTGGGCTCAAATTGTAAAAGCTTATAATCCGGCAGACGAAGAATCTGCAAAACTGGTGGCTCACAGCGAAACCAATACATACAACAAAACGGTTTACGATCCATATGTAAATATGCTGCGCACCCAGACCGAAGCAATGTCGGCAGTGTTGGGCGGAGCCGATTCAATTACGGTGCTTCCGTTTAATGCTGTGTTTGAAGACACTACCGAATTTTCGGAACGTATTGCACGCAACCAGCAGATTTTGCTGAAAGAGGAGTCGCACCTCGACAAAATTGTGGATGCGGCAGGAGGTTCGTATTATATCGAAACACTCACCGATTCAATTGCAGAACAAGCCTGGAAGCTGTTCCTCGAAGTACAGGAAAAAGGTGGTTTTGTAGCTGCTTTTCGTGAAGGTTTTATTCAAAATAAAATTAAAGCAATGGCGACAAAACGCGATACAAATATTGCACAACGTCGCGACAACCTGTTGGGAACAAACCAGTTTCCAAATTTCACAGAAAAAGTTTCAAAGGAACTGGATGCCTCACTTTTTCAATCCACTGATTTTACAGAAGATGGCGCCGAAGTAGAAACGCTGAAACCTTACCGTGTCGCACAGGCGTTTGAAGCGCTACGTCACAAAACCGATGTTTACACTAATACCAACAAACGCCCTGTTGTTTTTATGTTGACGATTGGAAATCTGGCATTCAGCAAGGCACGTGCACAGTTTAGCTGTAACTTTTTTGCCGTGGCCGGCTTTGAAGTTATCGACAACAACGGTTTTAAAACAGTGGAAGATGGTGTTGCTGCTGCCAAAGCAAAAAATGCGAATATCGTTGTGGTTTGTAGCTCTGATGAAGAATATGCCGAAATCGCACCGAAAGTTGCTGAACTTCTTGAGAATGAAATTCTGGTAGTTGCCGGAAGTCCTGCCTGCAAACCAGAACTGGAAGAAAAAGGCATTAGCAACTTCATTCAGGTGAAGAGTAGCATTCTTGAGGATTTGAAAGTGTATCAGGAAAAGTTAGGAATTAAATAACGCTGAGATGCAGACTGAAGCTGTCATTTCGACGAGTGTGCGAGGAGAAATCTCTAAGTTACAGATTTCTCACCCGCCAACCGGCGGATTCGAAATGACAGAAAAAATGAAATTTAAGTTTTTGGAAAAACAACAGATATGAAACCTGATTTTAAAAACATCAACATAAAAAATACCGGAACAAAACAAGCATCCGGAAACCAAACTGAATTTGCAAAAGACTGGCTGACACCGGAGCAGATTCCGGTGAAACCAGTGTACACCAAAGAAGATTTGGAAGGCATGGAGCACCTGAGTTATGCTGCAGGGCTGCCGCCGTTCCTTCGCGGACCGTATTCGGCCATGTATGCCATGCGTCCATGGACGATTCGTCAGTATGCCGGTTTTTCAACTGCCGAAGAATCAAACGCATTTTACCGCCGTAACCTGGCTGCCGGGCAAAAAGGATTATCAGTGGCATTCGATCTGGCTACCCACCGTGGTTACGACTCCGATCATCCACGTGTGGTTGGCGATGTAGGAAAAGCCGGTGTGGCCATCGACTCGATTCTGGATATGAAAATCCTGTTTGATGAAATTCCGCTGGATAAAATGTCGGTATCAATGACAATGAACGGCGCGGTACTGCCGGTAATGGCTTTTTACATTGTTACCGGACTGGAACAGGGCGCCACGCTGGAGCAACTTTCAGGAACCATTCAGAACGATATTCTGAAGGAATTTATGGTGCGTAACACCTACATCTACCCACCGGAATTCTCGATGAAAATCATTGCCGATATTTTTGAGTTCACTTCGCAAAAAATGCCGAAGTTCAATTCAATTTCTATTTCGGGATACCACATGCAGGAAGCTGGTGCCACTGCCGACATTGAAATGGCTTACACGCTGGCTGATGGTTTGGATTACCTGCGAACAGGTATCAAAGCCGGGCTCGACATCGATGCTTTTGCACCGCGTTTGTCGTTTTTCTGGGCCGTTGGAATGAACCATTTTATGGAAATTGCCAAAATGCGTGCAGCACGCATGATTTGGGCAAAAATTGTAAAACAGTTTAATCCGAAAAATCCGAAATCTATGGCGTTGCGTACGCACTCACAAACTTCGGGCTGGTCGCTTACCGAACAAGATCCATTTAATAACGTGGGACGTACCGCAATAGAAGCGATGGCTGCAGCTCTTGGTCACACACAAAGTTTGCACACCAACGCACTTGATGAAGCCATTGCGCTACCCACCGATTTCTCTGCCCGAATTGCTCGGAACACCCAGTTGTACCTGCAACAGGAAACCGAAATATGCCGCTCGCTCGACCCGTGGGCAGGCTCGTATTACGTGGAATCGCTCACACATGAACTGGCGCAAAAAGCCTGGGCTTTGATTGAAGAGGTGGAAAAGCTGGGTGGGATGGCCAAGGCCATTGAAACCGGAGTTCCGAAAATGCGTATTGAAGAAGCAGCTGCACGGGCGCAGGGAAGAATTGATAGTGGAAGACAAACCATTGTTGGAATTAACAAATACCGGCTGGAAAAAGAAGATCCAATTGATATTCTGGACATCGACAACACTGCGGTTCGGCTTTCACAGATTGAACGACTGAAAAAACTGCGTGCCGGAAGAAATGAAGAAGAAGTTCAAGCTTCGCTGGCAGCTATTACCGAAGCAGCCGAGACCGGCAACGGAAATTTATTAGCTTTGGCAATCGATGCGGCGCAAAAACGTGCATCTTTGGGAGAGATTTCAGATGCCTGCGAAAAAGTTGCAGGAAGATATAAAGCAGTAATCAGAACAATTGAAGGCGTGTATAAATCGGAAGCACAAGGAAAAGAAGAGTTTAAAGAAGCTCAGGAACTGGCGAAAAAATTTGCCAAAATGGAAGGCCGCCAGCCACGTATTATGGTTGCAAAAATGGGCCAGGATGGACATGATCGTGGCGCCAAAGTAGTTGCCACCGGTTACGCCGACCTCGGTTTCGACGTGGATGTGGGCCCGCTGTTCCAGACTCCGGAAGAAGCCGCCAAGCAAGCCGTTGAAAACGACGTGCATGTGCTGGGAGTTTCATCGCTGGCAGCCGGGCATAAAACACTGGTGCCTGCCGTTATTGAAGAGCTCAAAAAACTGGGCCGCGACGATATTATGGTTATCTGCGGAGGCGTTATTCCGGCACAGGATTACAAATACCTGTACGACGCAGGAGCCGTTGCCATTTTTGGCCCGGGAACCAGCGTAGCCGCCGCCGGTAAAAAGATTTTAAGCATTTTGATTGAGGCGTATAAGGAATAAGCCTCTCCCCAGCCCTCTCCAAAGGAGAGAGAGTTGAGGGAGATGCGGTTTTCAACCGCGTCAAATTCGGCGAATCGGAATTCGCCGATCCCAGAAAGATATAAAGCCGGTTCCGGAAGGGGCTGGCTTTTTTATTGGGTGATACGGTTTGTTCGCCGACCGGAAGGGGGTAACCGCGTCAAATTTGATGAATCGGGATTTGGCGATCCCGACAAGATATGAAGCAAAATCCGAAAGAGAACGGTTTTGATATTATATCTTGTAGGGAACCATCTTGTGTATATCATAATTATTTTTAGCTAATCGCCAATTTTTCTTGTTAATATCCATTTTTTCATAGTCAATCTCATCTAATTCATATTGATCTAACAGAATGGTTTTCACCTTCTTTATTGTTTCCACCGAAGTATTAACACCGAAAATAATTTTAGTCAAATATTTCTTTGGGAAAGCAAAGCTGCTGCTTGACCTAGCCTTATTCATCTTACGAATAATTCTTACTTCTCCTTCATATTTAAACAAGTTTGATTTAATCCAAAGCCAATTGTTAGATTCAAACTCCACTTTTGTGCGAATATTGGGCAACATAAATTGGTATTGGACATTAATTGGTGTAAATTTTTTTAGTTTATTCAAATCAGGTTCATTTCTATTATCAAATTCCAAACAAATTCCTTTATGTGATTCTGCATAATGTGACCACATCAAAAAGCTTTTCTCAGAATAATAGCTTTTCGAAAAACAAGCTATTCTATATTTTTCAATTTCTTCTTTTGAGAAGATTTCCTGCTGTGTTCTTTTTAAGAAACTGATTTTCATTTCATCATTTATACCAGCTTTTAACTTTTTTAAATCGTAAACCCAATCCACCGAGTCTATTAACGATTGACCATATCTTTCATTTATTAATTTACCAACTAATTCTTTCTCATAAGGTGTTGGGGGCTGCGCAGTTAACATTTCTTTTGAAATTTTAAAATCAAAAAGAAACTTTGAGCAATCTAACGGATCATTGAATATCGTTGGGTTAGAATATCTCAATTTACCTGACTTTAAAGTTTTTATCGCACTATCAACGCTTAAGAATTTGAAAAACTTTCCATAGTGTAGCAAATCTTCATCTTGAGGTAATATGAATTCCATTTTTTCTTTTAAAAATACAAAACTTTTTAATGCCCGGATTTTTTACCCT
>Ga0102953_1002183_pt1 | contig 11822 bp, 10 predicted proteins | sample SalPon2A_C_D2_MG_FD_78509 | JGI IMG/M metagenome (GOLD analysis project Ga0102953, IMG submission 78509) | Soil microbial communities from South San Francisco under conditions of wetland restoration - Salt Pond MetaG R2A_C_D2_MG | ecosystem: Environmental > Terrestrial > Soil > Wetlands | place... | reverse complement strand
CAGGGGCCGGACCAGAGCGCCGAACCGGGCCTGCTCCAGCATCCCCTTGGTGATCCCGCCCGGGAAGCGCTCCACCGCCAGGGGGACCATCCGCTCCACGTCGGCGTTGGCCTGGGCGATGGTGGCGTCGGGGCGCAGCCGTCCGATGGCCTGGTAGCTGAAGTTGCCCACGAAGACGTTGGCTTCGTCGAAGCGGAAGGGCAGGTACACGTCGGGATCGAAGGCCAGGAACTTCGTGTCCGCCGGGAGGACGCCGATGATCTCCATGGGCCGGCCGCTCACCGTGAGGGTTCGCCCCACCGCCGACGGATCGCCGCCGAAGCGGCGCTGCCAGTACCCGTAGCCGAGGATCACCGTCTCCGGGGTGCCGGGACTGTCGTCCTCCTGGGTGAACGTCCGCCCCACCACGGGCTGGATGCCCAGCATGTGAAGGATCTGGTACGTCACGTTCATGGAGGCGACCTGCTCCCGCTCCGCGAGTTGCGTCACCGAGACGGCGCCGTTGTCCCACATCCCCACCGTCTCGAAGGTGCGGCTCTCCTCCAGGTACTCGAAGTGGAGCGCCGGCGACTGGTTGACCTCGGGAAAGCCCAGCCCGGGAGCCGTGTGCCAGATGCCGACCAGGGTCTCCGGGTCCTTGAACGGGAGGGGCTTGAGCAGGACGCCGTTCACCACGCTGAAGATGGCCGCGTTGCTCCCGATGGCCACGGCCAGCGTGAGGATGGCCACCCCCGAGAAGAGGGGTGCGCGCCAGAGCTTGCGGAGGGTCCGGCGGAGATTGTGGGCGAGCGCGTTCAAGCTGGGTCCTCCCGTCGTCGTCAACGTCCCGTGGGCTGCTGGGCCCTACGGGGCGTCGGTGGCGACGGTTTCGCGGAGCTCGCCTGAAATCAACGCCTCGCTTCGCCCGGCGGCCGGGGCCGATCGGGCGCCTGGGCGCTCCCCTCCCAGTCGGGGTCGGCGCCGCCGATCCACGTGTTCGAACTGGCGTCGTACTGGATGGCGTGGACCCGGGAGAACGAGCCCACGCCGGGGTTCTCCCGCACCTCCAGGCCCAGCGCGCGCATCTCGGCGACCTCGCCGGGGGTCCAGCCGGTGCCCGGGCTGGTCTCGGCCTCCAGGGTGGAGCCGCTCATGTAGACCCGGGGGGCCGCCAGGGCGTCGGACAGCGTCATGCCCTCGTCGACGATCCGGGAGATCACCTGAACGATCCCCGGGGGGATGCGACCGCCTCCCGCGGCGCCCAGGGCCAACACGGGTTCGCCGTCCTTGAGCACGAGGAGGGGGGAGATGGAGGAGCGTGCGCGCTCGCCGGCCTCCACCCGACCCAGATAGCCGCCCAGGGTGGCGGCGTACAGGAAGCCGAGCCCCGGCGTCACCACCGACGAGCCCATGGTGGGCCCCAGGGTCTGGGTCAGGGCCACGAACATGCCGTGGCCGTCGGCCACCGTGAGGTGCGTCGTGTGTCCCTGGTCGTCGGGCCCAACCGGCAGGTGGTCCGGCGTGTCCGCCGCTGCGTGGGCCCAGGCCGAGGCCATGGCGTCGGGGTCCATGGGCCGGGCTCGGGCCGGCGCCCTCACCCGGGTGGCCTGCTGCCGGGCCCACGCCTTGGACGTGGCACGCGCCGCCGCGGTATCGCTGCCCAGGCCGCGGAGCTCCCGGGCCGCCAGCCCCAGGGCCTGCCCTTTCACCGCCGCCCACTGGGCCTCGGTCATGCTCCCGGGATCGAAGGTCTCCATGATCTGGAGCGCCTGGATGCACACCACGCCGGCCGACGGAACGTCCATGCCCACGATCTCGTAACCCCGGTACGACCCGCGGACGATGCGGGCGTCTTCGGCCCGGTACTCCGCCAGCGACTGGAGCGTCACCGCGCCGCCGTGCGCTTGCATGTCCGCGGCGATCTTCCGGGCGATGTCGCCCTTGTAGAACGCGTCGGCGCCACCGGCCGCGATCTCGCGCAGGGTATTCGCATAGTCCTTCTGCACCAGCATCTCCCCGGGATCGCGCGGGGTGCCGTCGGGCTTGAGGTAGATGGCCGCCGTGGCCGGGAACTCCCGCGACTGGTCGGCCTCGTCCGCCTCGCGGTTCGCCTCTCCGGGAAGGAGTCGGTATCCGTTGGCGGCGTAGTCGATGGCGGGCGCCATCACCGTGGCCAGAGGCAGGGAGCCCAGCTCGCGGTGGAGGCGCAGCAGCCCCGCGGCGGCGCCGGGAACGCCTACGACCGGGTACCCGTAGGAGGCTTGGGGCGCCGTGTCCGGGTCGTAGGTGGCCGGCGCCTGGGTGGTGGCGTCGATGCCGCGGATGACGCCGTCGGGAAGGCGGATGAGGATCTGGTTCCGCCCTCCGATGCTGTTCATGGCGGGCTCCACCACGGCAATGGCGAAGGCCGCCGCCACGGCGGCGTCGGCGGCGTTGCCGCCCAGCTCCAGCATGCGGACGCCGGCCTCGGTGGCCAGGGGGTGCGCCGTGGCCACGGCCCCGTCGTGGGAGCGTGATGTCTGCAGCACGCTCTGGGCCCCGACGCCCGTGGGAGCCAGGGCGTCCAGGAGAACGAGGGAGGCGAGGAGGAGGGCCGTGGTGGCCGCCGAGAATGGGGCCGGGATACGGAAGAAGGTCAAGGAGCGAAGTGACATGCTGCCGGGCGGTTGGGGTGGTTCGGCGCTACACGGGACAATACGGCGCCGTCCGGTCCCGGGCCACGGCGGCTCGCGGCGCGCCCGGACCCCGGGCTATTCTTCTGCGATGACCGATCCTGCGCACACGCCGCTCCGACACGAACGCGTCTTCGCCGTGGCCGCGGAGGACATCGATGGCCAGGGGCACGTGAACAACCTGGTGTACCTGAGGTGGATCCAGGACGTGGCCATCGAACACTGGGGCGGCGCGGCGCGACCCCGGGACCAGGCGTCCACGGCCTGGGTGGTGGTCCGCCACGAGATCGACTATCTGAAGCCCGCCCTTCTCGGCGACGAGGTGGTGGCCCGCACCTGGGTGGAGGTGTGGAAGGGCGCCACGTCGGAGCGGCACACCGAGCTGGAGCGCCGTGGGGATGGCGTGATGCTCGCCCGGGGCCGCACCGTGTGGTGCGCCCTGGACGCCGTCACGCGGCGGCCCAAACGTGTCACCTCGGAGATGAGCGAGCCGTTCCATGACCAGGGATGAGCTGGTGGCCGAACTCGGGGATGTCCGGGTGGAGGTGGAGGGGTACTTCTCTTCGCTGCCCCTGGAGGAGGTGTACCGCCGGCGGGGAGACGCCTGGGCGCCCGTGGACGACCTGCGGCACATCACCCGATCCCTTACGGCGGTGACCCGGGGTCTGTCCCTGTCGCCCGGGGAACTCGTGCACCGGTTCGGACCCGCCGAGGGTCCCACCCGGAGCCGCCGGACCATCGGAGCCCTCGCCCTGGAGGGCCTGGCGGCCGGCGGCAGGGCCACGCCCGAGCTGTCTCCGGAGCCCGTGGCGGAGGGCGACCGGACCGAGGCGTACCGGAAGCGGTGCCTGGACGCGTGGAACCGGGCGGTCGCCACCTACGCGACCGTCCTGTCCGCCTGGCCCGACGAGGCCCTGGACCACCACCGGTTTCCCCACCCGTTCCTGGGCGTGTTCAACCTCCGGGAGTGGGCCCACTTCGTTGTCCTCCATTCGCTGCATCATGTCGGTGTCGCCGAACGCCGCCTCGGCAGGGGAACCCGAAATGGCGCGTAGGATACGTCTCCGTCGGTTGGGGATGATCGCGGCCTCCGCCGTGGGGATCAGCCTGGTGGGCGGCATGGGCATCCGAACCCTCCTCTTCGGCGTGCGCCCTCCCGACGACGCGCTGCTGGGCGCGACCCTCGCCCAGGCCTCGGTCACCGAGGTGGCCGTGGACCTGCGGGCTCCGTGGGAGGTGGTGTTCCTGGACGGCGGCGACCTCCTGCTCACCGAACGCGCCGGCGACCTGGTCCGTCTGGCGCCCGACGGAACGCGGCGCTGGACGGTGCCGGTTCCCGGGGTGGTGCAACGGGGCGAAGGAGGACTGCTGGGACTCGCGCTCCACCCGCGCTTCGCCGAGACGCGGTGGATCTACGTCTACCTCACCGCCGACAGGGAGAACCGCGTCGAACGCTACGAGCTGGGCGACGACGGCCGCCTGTCGGGGCGCACGGTGCTGGTGGACGGGATCCCTGCGGCCAGCTTCCACGACGGAGGGCGCCTGGCCTTCGGGCCCGACGGCTTCCTGTACGCCACCACCGGCGAGGCGGGGAATCGCCCTTCGGCCCGGGACCCGTCGTCCCTCGGGGGCAAGATCCTCCGCCTCACCGACCAGGGAGGCGTCCCGCCGGGGAACCCCTTCGGCACGCTGGTCTGGTCGCTGGGCCACCGGAACCCCCAGGGCCTGGCCTGGGCCCCGGACGGCACGCTGTGGGCCACCGAGCACGGGCGCTCCGGCGTGAGCAGCGGACTGGACGAGTTGAACCGCATCGAGCCCGGAGGCGACTACGGGTGGCCCGAGGTCCAGGGAGACGACCGCCAGGCGGGCGTGGTGAGCCCGGTGCTCCACTCGGGACCCGAGCACACCTGGGCCCCTTCCGGAACCGCGTGGGTCGACGGACGGGTATGGTTCGGTGGCCTCCGGGGGCAGGCGCTCTACGAGGCGACGCCCCGGGACGGGGGAGCGGAGCTCCGGGTGCACTTCTTCGGGGAGTTGGGGCGGATCCGGGACGTCCGGGCGGGGCCCGACGGCATGCTCTGGATCCTCACCAACAACACCGACGGACGCGGGCGGCCCCGGGACGGGGACGACAAGCTCCTGCGCGTGGACCCCGCGGCCCTCGTGGGCCGCTGACCGGGAGGAGCTCCAGGATGCCGACGACGTACATCTCCCTGCTCCGCGGCATCAACGTGGGCGGCCACAAGAAGATCCGCATGGCCGAGCTGAGGGCGCTCTATTCGTCACTGGGCTTCGACCCGGTACGGAGCTACATCCAGAGTGGGAACGTGGTGTTCCGGGGAGGCCGGGGCGGCGGCCCCGCACTCTCCCGGAAGATCGAGAAGGCCATCGCCGACCACTTCGGGTTCGCGGTGCCGGTGATCCTGCGCACCGCCGCCGAGATGGCGGTCGTCGTGGAGAAGAACCCCTTCCTCGCCGAAGGAGCGGACCCCACCAAGCTCCACGTGACGTTCCTGGCCGAGGCCGCGTCCGATGAGGCCCTGGCGGACTTCGCGTCCTGTACGGTGGGCCCCGACGAGCTCCGCCTGGTGGGGCGGGAGGCGTACCTGCACTGCCCCCAGGGGCTGGCTCGGACCAAGCTGACGCCGACCTTCATGGAGCGGGCCCTGGGGTCGGCCTCCACCACGCGCAACTGGCGCACCGTGAACACGGTGTTGGAGATGGCGCGGGAGGTGTAGCCCCCTTGAGGGACGGCCGTCCCCGGCCGATCCTTCACTCACCCTGTCCGCCCCCGCTATCCAGGCATGATCCATGGCCGATCCCAGGAAACGCCTCATCGTCGTGGGAGATCGCGTGCTGATCCAACCCGAGGAGGGGGAGGACCGCACCAAGGTCGGCCTCTACCTCCCCGCGTCGGCCGTGGACAGCCAGGCGGTGCAGGGGGGCACCGTGCTGGCCACGGGGCCGGGCACGGCGGTGCAGCCGCCCGCCGAGCTGGACGAGGAACCCTGGAAGATCGGGGGTGCACAGCCGCGGTATATGCCGCTGCAGGCCCGCATCGGCGACTACGCCATCTTCTTCCGGAAGGCCGCGGTGGAGATCAGCTTCGAGGGCAAGCGCTACCTGGTGGTCCCCCAGGCCGCCATCCTGGCCCTGGTCCGGGAGGAAGACGAGAGCGACCCGGGCCTCCTCCCCTTCGAATGAGGAAGCCTCCCTCCCCGGCGCACGGCGGATCCTCCGCGGGGGCGGCCGGCCGCCGGCGCCGCCGGCGCTCCCGGCCGCCGCGCCAGCGAACGGTGGACCTGGACCGGTACCGCTCGGTCATCCCCGGCTGGGCGGACTTCCTGGAGGCTGCGTCCCGCCCCGAGCCCACGGTGTTCCGGGTCCGCACGGGTCGCGCGTCCCCCTCGGCGGTCCGGGCCCGCCTGGAGGACCAGGGGTACCGGCTGCGTCCCCTGGACGGGATGGCGGCGTTCTTCCAGGTGGAGGAGGGTCCCCGACCCGTGTCGTTCACGCTGGAGCACTGGGCGGGACTCCTCTACGTCCAGCAGGCCTCCACGGGTGTGGCCGCCCCCGCCTTGGCGCCCGAGCCAGGCGAGCGCGTGCTGGACCTCTGCGCCGCGCCGGGTGGAAAGACCACCCACGCCGCCGATCTCATGGAGGACTCGGGGACCCTGGTGGCCGCCGACGTCAGCGAGGGTCGCATCCGGGGGCTCCTGGGCAACGTCTACCGTCTCGGCCACCCCAACATCATGGTGGTGTCGGCCGACGGGCGGGACGTTCCCGAAGAGGCGCGCTTCGACCGTGTCCTGGTGGACGCGCCGTGCTCCGGAGAAGGGACGCTGCGCCGCCGGGGAGGGCAGCCTCCGGACCAGTCACGGCGCTTCGTGGACTACGTGACCCGGGTCCAGGAGGCGCTGCTGCGGAAGGCGATCCGCATCACCCGGCCGGGCGGGACCATCCTCTACGTCACGTGCACCTTCGCCCCCGAGGAGAACGAGGCGGTGGTGAGCCGGGTCCTCCAGGACGCACCGGTGGCGTTGGAGCCCTTGAGCCTGACCGTGCCCCACGCGCCGGGTCTCCACCGTTTCGGCGACCTGCGCTTCGACCCTCGTCTGGAGGGGGCGGCGCGGATCTATCCCCACCACCTGGACTCGGGGGGGCTCTTCCTGGCGCGCCTCAGGAAGTTGGACGACGGTACGCCGTCCGACGTCGGCGCCTGGGGCCCGGTACCCCCGGTCTTTCCCGACGACGGCATGGCGCCCCGGGAGGCCGAGGCGCTGGTGGCGCAGGGCCTCGACTCCCTGCAGGGGCATTTCGACGTGGACCCCTCGACCTTTCACGGCCTGTCGTGGCTCGCCCGAGGTGGACGGCTGTGGCTTCACGGCCTCACCGAGTGGCCCGTCGCCGGATGGACCCCCACCGAAGAGTGGCGCGTGGTCTCCACGGGATTCCGGGCCATGGAGTTCGACACCCAGGGGCGGCCGCGCCCCACCAACGACGTGCTCCAGTGGTTGGGTGGGCGGGTCCGGGCCCGGCGCGTGGAGTTGGACGACACCCAGCTCCTCCACCTCCTCAAGGGCGAACCCCTCCCGTGGGACGACCCCCTCGAAGGACTTCAGGCCCTGTTCCACCGCGGGGTCGTGGCGGGACGGGGTGTGCCCACGCCCGACGGCCTCCGTAGCGAGGTGTCCAAGGCCCAGGCCCGGGACCTCCGCGCCATCCTCGAGAGGCAGGGAGCGCCTACGGCCCCGCCCTCAGACGACTGACGAAGCGGGCGTCGGCCGGGGCCAGGGGGAGCGCGGCCATCTTGTCGGGGGTGTACCATCCCACCGCCGAGTGCTCCAGGGGCACGGGATCGCCCGTGGCCTCCACCTCCAGGAAGTGGATCACGAAGGGCGACCCGTCGTCGTGGACGCTGAGGAGCAGCGCGCCCACCCCCGCCGCGCCCATGTCCAGCTCTTCGGCCAGCTCTCGCCGGGCGGCCTCCAGCCACGTCTCCCCCTGGTCCACCTTGCCTCCGGGGAATTCCCAGAGGCCGCCGTGGCGCTTCTCGGCGGGGCGGCGCCCGACCAGGTAGCGCCCCTGGCGCTGGATGACGGCGGCGACGACCGGGATGGGCTCCAACGGATCTCCAGGGGACGGCGTCGGGTTCGCAACGCGCCTGTGCCGTCTACTCGGCGCGCAGCGCCACCACGGGATCCACCCGCGACGCACGACGGGCCGGAAGCCAGGTGGCGGTGAAGGCTACCACCACGAGCAGCGCCGGGGCCACCAGGAAGGACAGGGGATCCGTGGCGGACACGCCGTACAGGACCGCGCCCATGAGCCGGGTCAGCGCCGCCGCGCCCAACAGCCCCAGCGTCACGCCGGCCACCGCCACCTTGGCGCTCTGCCGGAACACCATGCTCTGGATGTCTTCGCCGCGGGCGCCCAGGGCCACGCGCACGCCGATCTCACGGGTGCGCTGGGAGACCACGTAGGAGATGACGCCGAACAGCCCGATGGCGCCCAGGAAGAGGGCGACGCCGGCGGCGATGCCCAACAGGACCATGGTGAAGGAGAGGCCCGACATCTCCTGGGACATGATCTCGTCCATGGTCCGGATCGAAGTGAGGGGCACCGTGGGGTTCAGGCGCGCGACGATGGCACGCACGGCCTCGACGGGTACCGACGCCCCGTGGCCGGTCTTGATGAGGAGGCGCGACGCGTCCATGTGGGGATAGCCCCACGCCCCCACCACCATGGGCAGGTAGGCCCAGGGGCCGGGGTCGTCCTTGAGGTTGATCTCCCGGACGTCGGTCACCACGCCCACGACCCGGGCGAAGGCGGCGGCGCTGTCCCACTTGATGCCCTTCCCGACCGCGTCGCCCCCGAGGAACTTGTCCTCGAAGGCCTTGTTCACCAGCGCGACCGGCGCGCCTCCCTCCCAGTCGGCGCGGGTGAGGTCCCTGCCCCGCAGAAGACGTTGCCCCATGGCGGTCAGATAGTCGGCGCCCACGGCCTTGTACATGGCCACGGGGGGAAGCGCGCCCTCGTCCCTGGGTTCGTTCTCGATGTAGAAGGAGCCGCCGTTGGAGCTACCGCCTCCGATGGGCACGAAGGTGGACAGCCCCACGGAGGCCACGCCGGGCAGAGCCGCGACCTCGTCGGCCACCTGCTGGTAGAACGCCGCCGCCTGGGCGTTCTCCACCCCCTCTCCCAGGCTCATCCCCACCGTGAGGACGTCGGTGGCGTCGATACCCGGGTCTACGGCGCGGAGCCGCTGGAACGAGCGGAGCATGAGCCCCGAACCCACCAACAGGACCAGGGCCAGGGCGAGCTGGGCCGCCACCAGGGCGTTGCGGGTGCGATGCCGCTCCACGCCGGCGGTGTTGGCCCGCCCTCCGTCACGGAGGAGGCCGGCCAGGGCGCCGCCGGCGAACCTCAGGAGGGGAAACGCACCGAACAGCAGGGTGGCCCCCAGGGCAAGCGCGACGGCGAACGCCAACGTGGCGCCGTCCACGGCGACCTCGTCGAGGCGAGGGATGTTCTGGGGCCCGTACGTCGTCAGGAGGCGCACGCCGCCCCAGGCCAGGGCGAGGCCCACCGCGCCCCCGCCCACGCCCAGGAGAAACGCCTCGGAGAGGAATCCGCCCGCGATGCGCGCGTACCCCGCGCCCATGGCGGCGCGTACCGCGAGCTCCTTCTGGCGGGACTCGGCGCGCACCAGGAAGAGGTTCGCCACGTTGGCGCACGCGATGAGGAAGACGAAGCCCACCGTGCCGAAGACGACCCACAGGGCCGACGCGACGTCGTCTCCCACCATGAAGTCCTGGTACCGCTCCACGGTCACGTTCCACCCGGCCTGGTCCAGGAAGGTCTGCTCCAGGTCCGGGAAGAAGTCGGTCAGTCGGCTCTGGAGCTGGGTGGTGCGCTCCCTCGCCTCGTCCAGCGTGACGCCCGGGGCCAGGCGCGCGATGGCGCTGGTGCCGAACGTTCCGAAGGGGCCGTCGGGGTCCACGGTGAGCGGGAGCATGACCACGGCGTCGGGATCGGGGAAGGCGAAGCCCTCGGGGAGCACGCCCACGACCTCCGTGGTGATGTCGTCGACCTCCAGGGTGCGGCCGAGCACCGTCGGGTCCGAACCGAAGCGTGTCACCCACGACGCGTGGGTCAGGAGCATCACCGGCGCCGCCCCCTCCACCGCGTCGGCTTCGTTGAACGGACGGCCCAGGGTGGGCTGCACGCCCAGGACGTCGAAGATCTGGGGCGTGGCCGCCACGACCTCCACCCGCTCCGGCTGCGCCCCCCCGACGAGGTTGCGCTGCTGTGTGTCGAAGCCGGCGAGGCTCCGGAAGAAGTCGGCCTCCTGCCAGTAGAAGTTCAGCGTGCCCGCCGAGTTGTTCAGGGTCGGGAGGTTGAGCGCCGGCGCGTGGTGGTTGATGGCCACCAGGCGGTCGGCGTCGGGGTAGGGGAGGGGCCGAAGGAGCACCGCGTTCACCACGGTGAAGATGGCCACGGTGGCGCCGATGCCCAGCGCCAGGGTCACCGCGGCCGTCGTGGCGTAGCCCGGGCGCCGGGCCAGGGTGCGCGCCGCCAGTCGGAGCTCTCTCATCCAGTTCATGATCCTCTCTCCCATCCCGAGCCCGACCCGGCGGGCGTTGCCGTCACGGTGCGTCAGCACCCTCCACCACTCCCGGGGCAGCGCCCCGGCCACATCCCAACATCCCCGCATCGCCACCCACGAGGCGGCAGCGGCGCCACGGCGATGACGTGCCTCGGCCATGGCTCGGTCGAGGTCGCGCTCCGCTTCCTGCATCCACGTCTCCCTGAAGCCGGCGGGAAGGAGTCCCACCAGGCCGCGGAAGAGCGCAACGAAGATTCCCGTCATGTCCGGATCATGCCTCGGCCAGGGCCCGACTGCCCCGAGCCGCGTCCACGAGGGCCTGGAGCCGGTCGGCTTCGGCCTTCAGGAGGTCGCGGCCCGCCGGCGTGAGGCGATAGTAGCGACGACGCTGGTCGTCGTCGGGGTCGTCCTCGCCTTCCAGGGCCTCGATGGCTCCCTGGGCCACCAGGTCCCGAATGGAACCGTACAGGGTGGCGGGCCACAGCTTCACCGACCCGTCGGTGCGGGCCTCCACCCGCTCACGGACGGCGAAGCCGTGTTGGGCCCCGTCGGCCAGGGCGAGGAGGATGTGGAACCAGGCGGTCTTCAGCGGCGGGTGCATGGAATCGGGCATGGCTCGGGGATCCGGGGGACGGGGCATCCCAGTTCAGTACGAAATCGTACCGATATGGTTTCATACTGTTCCACGGGCGCAGCCACGGGCGGGGGATTCCCGAGGTGGACCGGGGTGGCCCGGCTTGCGCCCCGGGTACGCACCGTGGTATTTACAGCCCCTGCTGGGCCCAACGTCCCCCGTTTCTTGCACTCCCGCTTCTTTTGGCGACGTCGTTTCGCCACTGCCTCCTGCCCCTTGCTCGGCCGTCGACCCCATTCGGTGATCAACAGCGGAACATCCGCCATTCCCTCACGGGGATGGTTCACATATACGCTCGTCCCGCCCTCGGGCGCAGTGGGCGAGTGCCTGCCGGAGGCTTGCCTCCGGTCTTTCGTCACTCCCATTGGAGAATCAATATGAGAACCAGAGTTGTGCGAAGCTTGGGGCTTGCGTTGCTGCTTGCCGCAGTGCCGCTGGCACTGCACGCACAGGAACGCGAAATCACCGGCCGAACGGTCTCGGCGGAGGGGGCTGCGCTCTCCGACGTCAGCATCGAGCTCGTCGGAACCCGCAGGGGGACGTTCACCAACCTGAACGGCCAGTTCCGCATCACGGTGCCGGCCGGTCCGGTCCGGCTCCGGGCGAGCCTCATCGGTTGGTCGACCCGGACGGTGGACGTCGACGCGATCCAGTCCGACGTCACCATCACCTTGAGCACCGATGCCCTGAACCTCGACGAGATCGTGGTCACGGGCACCGCGACGTCGGTGGCCCGCCGCAACCTGGCCAACGCGGTGGCGACGGTGAGCGCGTCTGAGCTCACCCAGACGCCGGCCGCCAGCTTCGAGCAGCAGTTGGCGGGCAAGATCGCAGGGGCCGACATCCAGTCGAACAGCGGCGCGCCGGGCGGTGGTATCCAGATCAACCTCCGCGGTGTCTCCACCATCATCGGCGCCGCGACGCCCCT
>Ga0102953_1002181_pt1 | contig 11836 bp, 7 predicted proteins | sample SalPon2A_C_D2_MG_FD_78509 | JGI IMG/M metagenome (GOLD analysis project Ga0102953, IMG submission 78509) | Soil microbial communities from South San Francisco under conditions of wetland restoration - Salt Pond MetaG R2A_C_D2_MG | ecosystem: Environmental > Terrestrial > Soil > Wetlands | place... | reverse complement strand
TACCTTTCACCTGGCTTAAATCAACATCTTTTTCGCGTGCCAGCCGACGGATTGACGGTGCAGCCGGAATGTCGCTGGCGCCTTTTGGTTCTTTTTTCTTTTCATTTTTATCTCCATCTCCACCTTCCTCTTTCTCTTCTTCAGCTTCATTTTCTGGCTTTTTTTCTTTTTCAGAATCAGATTCTTTCGGTGTTGTTTCCTGCTGTTCGTTGTCTTTTTTTGCTGATTCTTGTTCCGATTCGTCTGCTTCCTGTTTATCTTCTTGTTCGTCAGTTTCTTCGTCTTCCGTTTCAATAATCATGATCACCTCATTAACGTTCACCTCGTCGCCTTCGTTGACTTTTATTTCCATGACTTTTCCGGCAACCGGAGAGGGGATGTCGGTGGTCGCTTTGTCTGTTTCAATTTCAACCAGCGATTGGTCCTCGGACACTTGATCGCCTTTGGAAACAAGAATGCTGGCAATCAGGCCTGTTTCCACATTCTCAGCGATATCTGGTACTTTAATTTCTCTTTTCATTTTGTCTGATTTTTTAGCGGGTGAAACCTATTTTTCGTTGTTACTGCTTGAATCAACGCCCGGTTGGTGATTATTTTTCACCGGAGATGCCTAATTTTTTTTGAGCTTTTTTCAAGGCTTTCTGGTCCAATTTATTTTGCTGATTTAGCATGACAAGCGTGCTCCAAACGATGTGTTTTGCATTCACCTCAAAATGTTCCCGCAATTCATCACGGTGATCGCTAAGACCAAAACCATCGGTTCCCAATGCGTGGAACGTGCCCGGAAACCATTTGGCAACAGAGAGCGGCAGCGCTTTTACATAGTCGGTTGCAGCAATGAAAATACCATCATTACTACCCACTTTGGCGTCAATATAATTTTTGTCGTTTTTATTGTTCAAGCGATTCATACGCTCTGTTTCAATGGCATTGTCGTATAACTTTTTGTAGCTGGTTACACTCCAAACTTCCGGGTAAATGTCGAAGTCCTTCTTCAGGATATCTGCAGCTTTCAAAGCTTCATTCAAAATACAGCCACTACCCAGCAAATGAATGTTCTCTTTATTTTTCGAACTGCTTTTATATTTGTACATGCCATTGATGATTTCCTCGTCCAGCCCTTTTCGCGAAGGTTTTGAGGGCATCGGATATTTCTCATTCATAATGGTGATGTAGTAAAAAATGTCTTCATCATCCCAGTACATGCGCTTGATTCCATGCTGGATGATGACCGCCAGCTCGTAAGCAAATGCCGGATCGTAGGCTCGTACAGAAGGCACGGAAAGCGCCAGCAGATGACTTTGTCCATCCTGGTGTTGAAGGCCTTCACCGGCCAGTGTTGTTCTCCCGGATGTTCCGCCAAGCATGAATCCTTTGGCGCGGGCGTCGGCTGCGGCCCAAATAAAATCGCCCACACGCTGAAACCCAAACATGGAATAAAAAATGAAGAACGGGATGCAGTTGATTTGGTGCGTTGAATAAGCTGTTCCTGCCGCAATGAATGAGGACATGGAACCGGCTTCGGTGATTCCTTCTTCCAAAATAGCACCATTTTTAGCTTCTTTGTAATAAAGGAGGCTTTCCCGGTCAACGGGTTCGTACAGCTGCCCTTTGTGGGCGTATATCCCGGCTTGTCGGAACAAGGCGTCCATACCAAACGTCCGTGACTCATCAGGCACGATGGGTACGATCAGTTTGCCAATATTTTTATCTTTCAGCAGTTTTGAAAGTAGTTGAACAGCAGCCATGGTTGTGGCTACTTCGTGTTTGCCTGAACCTTTTAAAAATTCGTCAAACGCTTTTTTATCCGGCATTTTGAATTCAGGCGTTTCAGTATTTCTCTTCGGAAGAAATCCCCCCAGCTTTCCCCGCTTTTCTTTCAGATACTTAATTTCGTCACTGTCGTCATCAGGTTTGTAAAAAGGTGCCGTGGCCACATCTTCATCCGAGATTGGGATGTCGAAACGGTCGCGGAAGTGCATGAGTTCTTCTTCGTTCAGTTTCTTTTGTTGGTGGGTAATATTGCGACCTTCTCCGGCTTCACCCAAACCGTAGCCTTTGATTGTCTGCGTGAGAATAACGGTGGGTTGATTTTTAACTTTCGTTGCCGCCTGGTAGGCGTTGAATACTTTCACCGGATCGTGTCCGCCGCGCCGAAGTTTCGCAATTTCGTCATCGCTTAGGTTTTCAACCATGGAAAGAAGTTCTTTGCTTTTACCGAAGAATTCTTTCCGGATGTAGTCACCATCCGCTGTTGAATATTTTTGACGTTCGCCGTCTACAACTTCTCCGAGCCGTTTCTTCAACAACCCTTTCGTATCTTTTTCAAGCAGCGGATCCCAGTTTTCACCCAGCACTACTTTGATGACGTGCCAGCCGGCCCCACGAAAAGCAGCTTCCAGCTCCTGGATGATGGATGAATTTCCACGCACCGGTCCGTCGAGTCGTTGCAAGTTACAGTTGATCACGAAGATCAAATTGTCCAGCTCTTCCCGGGATGCCAGGGTGAGTGCTCCCATGGCCTCCGGTTCATCCATTTCGCCGTCGCCCAGAAAAGCCCACACTTTTTGATTGGGTGCCTTTAGCAGTCCTTTGTCGTGCAGGTACTTGCCAAAACGTGCCTGGTAGATAGCCATGATTGGGCCGAGCCCCATGGAAACGGTTGGATATTGCCAGTATTCAGACATCAGGCGTGGGTGAGGGTAGGAGGACAAGCCACCATCGGGGTTGAGTTCGCGACGAAAATTCTCGAGCATTTGACTGGAAAGACGGCCTTCTAAAAAGGAACGGGCGTAAATTCCCGGAGAAGCGTGTCCCTGAAAATAAACAATGTCAGCTGGCTCGTTGCCATCACCACCTTTGAGGAAGTGATTGAAAGCCACTTCGTACAAAGTAGCTGACGACGCGTAGGTTGAAATGTGCCCGCCAATGCCATCTTTTTTCTTATTGGCCTGCACAACCATGGCCATGGCATTCCAACGGACAATGCTTTTGATTTTTCGCTCCAGTTCCCGATCACCGGGATACGATTCTTCGTCGCTGACAGAAATTGTGTTGATGTACGGAGTGTTCAACGGAGATTGCAAGCGAATACCTTGTTTCGTGATTCGTTTCCACAGTAAATCCATGATTTCGCTGATGCGTTCAGTATCTTCGTTTTTGATGATGTAATCGATTGAGTCAATCCATTCTTGGTTTTCAATCTCCCGAATATGTTGCTTTTCTTCTGCTGTCATTTCCGATTATTTTTGTCGGTTATCGTTTCCAACAACCAATTTATTGTCGTTCAGCTTGTCAGTTTTTTTATGATCAAAAAAATCAATAGTTGTTCCATTATCCACGGTGAAAGCAGAAAGCGGTGATTAAATGCCGATAAACGCAGTTTCAGATGGTTGCTATGGAGGAAGCGGATTTGAAGTTGTGGAATTTTTGAGAATATATGTGTAAGATATTCACGGTTTTTTAAAGTTGCCTGGTGCTGGTAAACGTTGGTTTTTCATCCCCCTTCATTTGAAGAACGTCCTTTGTCATGTCAGGAAAAAGTTAACATGTTTCATCGATGTCGTTTTTTTTTATTTGGTTGCTTGATAGTGTTTTATGATCTGATAGGACAGCTTTACTTTCATTTGCCGGAAAAAAAAAAGGCATCGATTCTCGGAAAAGCATTTTCGCATTGATGAAATTGAAAGATGTCTGCAACTAAAAATAAAGCGAACATTTGATATTTTAACGCAAAGGCAAAAGATGGAATGATTTTTAAGGATAGTTAAATGAAAATTCCCGGGAAAATGATGTGTTAACTCTAATTTTTAAATCATGTACAAGCTTGTTTTATTAAGACATGGACAGAGTGAATGGAACAAACAAAATTTATTCACTGGATGGGTCGATGTGCCCCTCTCCGAGCAAGGAATCTACGAGGCGCGCAACGCCGGAACTCTTCTGAATGCCAATGATTTTCAATTTGACATTGCCTATACTTCACTGTTAAAGCGAGCGATTGAAACACTTTGGTATTCGCTCGAAATTTTGGACCAACTGTGGATTCCATGGGAAAAGAGCTGGCAACTGAATGAACGTCACTACGGGGCGTTGCAGGGGCTCAATAAACAGGCGACAGCCCAAAAATACGGCGACGATCAGGTGCATGAGTGGCGTCGAAGCTATCACACCAGGCCGCCGCGTCTTGAGCCGAACGACTCACTGTCGCCCACCAATCACCGGCGCTACAACGACGTTTCGAAGGATGATCTTCCGCTTGGTGAAAGTCTGGAGGACACCTATCATCGTTTTATGCCCTATTGGGAAAATGAAATTGTTCCGACTATCAAAAGCGGTAAGCGGGTGCTGATTGCTGCGCATGGAAACAGCTTGCGCGCATTGATTAAACATTTGGATGATATTGCTGACGATGAGATTTCAAACCTGGAAATTCCTACGGGGAAACCGTTGGTATATGAATTGAATGATGATTTAAAGCCAATCAAACACTACTATTTATAAATGGTTTGAAATGTTTGTCAGGAAAACTGGTGACTGTCGAAAATCAATAAGAAATTAAAACTGAAATACGATGAAGATTGAACTAAAAGGAATAAGAGCGGCAATATTTGATATGGATGGAGTGATTACGCAAACAGCGCGGGTTCATGAGAAGTCGTGGAAAAAATTGTTTGACGGTTACCTGAAGTCGAAGGATGAGAAAGCTGATCCCTTTAGGCACCAGGATTATTTGGCCTTTGTGGATGGTAAGCCGCGCTATAAGGGTGTTCAGAGTTTCCTGGAATCAAGAAATATTGAACTTGACTATGGTAATCCGGAGGATTCACCGGATCAGGAAACGATCTGTGGATTGGGCAATCAGAAGAATACCTATTTTAAAAAGATATTGGAAGAGGAAGGTGTCGAACTGTATGACGATACGGTTCAACGAATTAAACAATGGCGGAAAGAGGGACTTAAAATAGCAGTGGTTTCTTCCAGTAAAAATTGCAAACCAGTTCTTGAGAAAGCGGGTGTGTTGGATTTGTTTGATGTTCGTGTTGACGGTGTGGTTGCCGCGGATATGGAACTGAAGGGAAAGCCGGATCCTGATATTTTCCTGGAAGCTGCCAGGCAGCTGGAAGTTCCTGTTGGTCGGGCCATCGTGTTTGAGGATGCAGAATCGGGTGTGAAGGCCGGGAAAGCTGGTCAGTTCGCCTTTGTAATAGGCGTAAATCGAGCAGATGCAAATCAGGCATTGCTGGAAAGCGGAGCCGACTGGGTAGTTCATGAACTGCTTGAGCTAGCCATTCAAAAAGGCAATTCTGAAGCGCCGGAATTTCAGCAGCAGTTTCCGTCGGCATTGGATAATATTGATGCTATTCGCAAGAAAATGAATCAATACAAAGCGGCGTTTTTCTTCGATTATGACGGAACGCTTTCACCCATTGTCAGCCAGCCGGAGGATGCGATTATGGATGCGGAAATGCGCCACACCATCAAGCAATTTGCTCAGCAATATCCGTTGGCCATTGTCAGCGGGCGGGATATGCATGATGTCAAAAAGCTCGTCAACCTGAATGAACTGATTTATGCCGGAAGTCACGGGTTTCATATTGAAGGCCCGGATAACCTGAAGATGGAGCACGATGATGCCCAGTCGATCTTGTCGTTGTTAGACGAGTTGGAAACAAAAATGCAAATTGAAATGAAAACACAAATTGATGGCGTGCGAATCGATAGGAAGAAATATGCTATCGCCGTTCACTACCGGAATGTTGCAGATTCCAAAGTTGCTGCTGTACAGAAGTATGTTAAGGATTTGACGGACAAGTACGATGAACTAAAATTGGGAACGGGCAAACGTATTTTGGAGATGAAACCGGCCATTGACTGGGATAAAGGTAAGGCCGTGTATTGGCTTTTGGAACAGTTAAATCTAAAGGAAGAAGAAACCTTGCCGATTTATATCGGTGATGATGTGACGGATGAAGATGCGTTTCGCGCGGTTGCCGGGCGCGGTATTGGTATTTTGGTTGGTGAACATGATGAGCCGTCAGCGGCTGACTACAGCCTGAAGAGTGTCGATGAAGTAAAATTGTTTCTGGATCGCTTGTTGGAATGCTAGCCCACATCGTGATCGATCGAATGCCTTGTAATCGAAAAATCTGAATTCATGGATGATTGGAAAATTAGATATCAAAAATATGATCCCGAAGAACAGTCGAAACGAGAAGCGCTACTAACGCTGGGAAACGGTTATTTTGCCGTTCGCGGGGCTTTTGAAGAAACGCAGGATGATGGTACTCATTATCCCGGAACATACCTGGCCGGTGGCTACAACCGCTTGAAGACGGCCATTGCCGGCAAGGAAATTGAAAATGAGGATTTGGTGAACTGGCCCAATGCCTTACCACTGACGTTCAGTATCAATGGTGGCAAACCTTTCCATATTGACCAGGTTGAGCTGATTGAATTTCAGCAGGAGTTAGATTTGAAAGCAGGTGTGGTCTTTCGTAAGATGAAGTTTCAGGATCTACAAAAACATGAAACAACGCTGTTAACCAAGCGTTTTGTGAGCATGGATTACAAGCACGTTTTTGGGTTGGAATGGGAGATTATTCCCGAAAACTGGTTCGGCAAACTTACCCTGTATTCGGCCATTGACGGCGGTGTAAAAAACAACAATGTTGAGCGCTACAAAGACTTAAACAATGAACATCTCTCCAATATTAAAACTGATCAGCACAGCGGGGACGTGATCAGTCTGGTGGCGGAGTCAAACCAGTCGCATATTAAAATGGCGCTGGCAGCCCGGACAAAGGTCTTTATCAACCAGGAGGAGCAGACGGTAGATGCAGATGTTGAATCGGTCAGTCACAAAATTACGCATCGACTGAGTTTGAATGTGTCCAAATTACAGCCGGTTCATGTTGAAAAGCTGATTTGCTTGCACACGTCCAAAGATGTGGCCATTAGCGAACCACTTCATCAGTCGGTGAAAAGTATTCTGCAAATGCCTGATATTAAATCATTGTTGCTTGAGCATAAAGCTTTTTGGGCCAATTTGTGGACTCGCAGCGACACCAATTTGCAATTGAAAGAAGATCGGGAAGATCAGACAATCCTTCGCCTGCACACCTTTCATATTTTTCAAACCGTGTCGGGAAATACAGTTGATATGGACATTGGCGTTCCGTCGCGCGGCTGGCATGGGGAGGCCTACCGTGGGCACATCTTCTGGGACGAGTTGTACATCATGCCTTTCCTGATTCTCCATCAACCACACATTGCACGTCACCTGTTGATGTACCGCTACCGCCGCTTGTCTGAAGCGCGACATGCTGCGAAAATAGCTGGTTTTGAGGGAGCGATGTTCCCCTGGCAAAGCGGAAGTGATGGCCGGGAAGAAAGTCAAAAGCTTCATTTGAATCCTGAATCCGGCAACTGGGTGCCGGACAACAGTCACCAACAACGTCATATCAACATCACCATTGCCTATAATTTCTGGAACTATTATCAGGCCACCAAGGACATGGATTTTCTTTTTTATCACGGTGCAGAAGTGATTTTGTCGGTCGCGTTGTTTTGGTCCAGCCTGGCACGATTCGATCGGAAAAAATCTCGCTATGTCATTCATGGTGTGATGGGCCCGGACGAGTACCACACCAAGTATCCACATTCCGAAGAGATGGGGCTGAACAACAATGCCTACACCAATTTTATGGTCGTTTGGTTGTTTAACCGCGCACTCGAAATTCTTCATATGCATGATGAAAAGCAACGACGGCGGTTGATGGGAAAAGTGGGAATGACCGGGGAACATGTGACCAAATGGAAAGCGATGTCAGCCAAAATGTACATTCCTTTTCACGACGAAAATATTATCTGTCAGTTTGAAGGCTACAACGACCTTCAGGAATTTGACTGGGAAAAATACCGCAAGAAACACGGGGAAACCATGCGGCTCGACCGTATTCTGGAAAGCGAAGATGATAGTCCAAACCACTACAAAGCCAGTAAACAGGCCGATGTACTGATGATATTTTATATGCTGACCTCTTCTGAGGTGAAATCGATTTTTGAGCAGTTGGATTATAAATTCGACATTCAATCGGATATTGAAAAGAATATCCGCTATTATCAACAACGGACTTCGCACGGGTCAACATTGAGTAAAGTGGTGCATTCGTGGGTGTATGCGCGATTGAACAGGAACAACTCCTGGCGGAATTTCCAGCAGGCTTTGATGAGTGATTTTAAAGATGTCCAAGGCGGAACCACGCCTGAAGGTATTCATCTGGGCGCTATGGCTGGCACAGTGGATTTGATTCAACGGTGTTATACCGGCATAGTGATTAAAGATGATGTGTTGTGGCTCAATCCGCACATTCCGGACGATATCATCAACATTGTTATCAGTATTCGTTTTCGCAGCCACTGGTTTAAACTTTCTATCAACCACGAAAAGGTGAAAATCGATTTTGAAAAAGGATGGGCTCCGCCCGTGAGGATCGGGATTAACGGCAGGACCTATAAGTTTGAAGCGCAGAGAACTCGTGAGTTCAAACTGAAAACGTAGTCATTTTTAGAGGTGTTTCTTTCGAGGATTGACGTGGCTAAATTTGATGAATGCCACAAACACAACGCCGCCGATGATGTTTCCAACGGTGGCCCAGGTTTGTACAAAGAAGTAGTCACCCCAACCAATTTTATCACTGGTCAACAGGCCTGTAAATACTTCAATGGAACCAACAATGGAGTGGTGCAGGCCACCAATGCCAATCACCGAGGTGATGAGTGTAATGATGATGATCCGGCTGATGGTTTCCTGTGATGAGGTCACCAGCCACGACAGCAGGCCCATCAACCAACCAGCCAACAAGCCACTGATCAAAATGGTACTCCAGGAATATTGTATGAGCTTTTGTGCCAGTTCGTAATACGAGCCAATATCGATGACATGCAGCTTGGCGGGCAAAATGGATAGAATGTAGCTGAACACATAGCCGCCGAGCAAGTTGCCCGAATACACGATTCCCCACAAAGTCATCAGGCTTTTAAAGGAGGCATTCCTGTTTAGCACCGGAATGACAGCCAGCGTGGTATGTTCGGTAAACAGTTCGGATTTACCCACAACCACAAAAATAAACCCCAGTGGATAAGCGAGCGCCAGCAACACATGCAACCACGACGGCGTGATGATGTTGTTGAACAAGCTATAAATGGAAGCCATCAAAAAAACGCTAAAGCCGATTTCCAGCCCGGCAGAAATGGCGGAAAGAAACAAATCCTGATTCGCCCGGTTGTGCTCATGCATGGCTGCCTGGATCTGCTCATTCAGGATCTCATCAATCTGTTTGGGCTTATTCAGCGCTTCTTTTAGGTCATTCGTGCGTTTCGACATGTGGTGTGGTTTTGGTAATCAGTAAATCGTGTCCTATATGTTGAATCAACATTTGATCGATGGCCTTGTTCAGGGAGCATTGATAAGCCACTACTTGTCAAATTAACAAATTGAGATCGAAAAAATTGTTGTCTTAATCGTTGTTTTTCTGAAGGTTAAGAAATGGTATATATGGTACACCACTTGCCCTAAGTGCGCCAAAAAATAGGGTAAAAATTACGTGAATATCGTTCCTGAAGTCGAATAGTGCGTTTTTTATTCCCAGGGCTGACGGGCGAAAATAACATAGCCCAGGGTAATAATTTACGCAATACAAACCGTCCGAAAACCATTGTTGCTATAAGTGCCACAGCTTTTGTCGGACGGAATTGTATCGAATGTTTTGACTTCATTTCCGTTTCGGTCGGATCAATTAAAGAACATTTCCAAAGAGGTTCCCGCGACCTGTTTCTAATTGGCCGCTAATACCCGGGGTAACGTTTTCCCTCTTGCCATCGGGACCGCTCATCCCCGGGCTATTATTATTTGTCCCTTTCAGGGACATCTACTTCGTTTTGCCTGGTGCTAAGCGGATCAAGTCGCAGAGTGATTGACCGCTAAAAGTTAATTCGGTTTTTTTTTAAAGCCGCTAAGCGCCTATGAAATTAAGACGCAGACAATTCCCGGCTATTTTTACAAACCTCTAGGGCTGCGGGAAATGGTTGCAGAGCCCGCTCAAAAATGCCCAGTGAATAGGCGATCGTCAGCCCATAATTGGTCAACGGGACACCAGCTTGTTTCGCTTTCATAATGCGGGATAGCATTTCCCGTCGGTTCCACATGCAGGCGCCGCAATGGATGATCAGTTTGTAATCGGAGATAGTTGAAGGAAAGTCGCGCCCACGCACATTGTTGATCTCCAGTTTACCGCCCACATATTGCGTAAGCCAGCGTGGGATTTTCACGGTGCCGATGTCTTCGCCAATAGGGTGGTGGGAGCAGGCCTCGGCAATCAACACCTTGTCGCCGGCTTTCAGTTGGTCGATGGCCATGGCACCGCGCACCATCTCCGTCAGGTCGCCCTGGTAGCGGGCAAACAGGATGGAAAAGCTGGTCAACGGAATCTCAGGTGGCGTGTCGGCTGCTACTTTCAGAAAGGCCTGGCTGTCGGTCACCACTAGCTTGGGCGGTTTTTTGAGACGGTTGATGCCTTCGCGGAGTTCCCTTTCCTTCACGACCATGCAAAAGGAATCGCCATCCAACAGGTCGCGGATGCTTTGTACCTGCGGCAGGATCAGCCGTCCTTTGGGCGCTTCCTTGTCGATGGGAACCACGAGGATGGCCGCTTCACCCGGACCAACCAGGTCGGCGACGATGGCCGGACGGTTGATGAAATCATCCGGAGCGCTTTTCAGAATGGTTTCACGCAGCTCCGAGATACCAAAATTGGTGGTGGCCGAGGTTTCCACAACCGGTAATTTTTCGCCGCTCAGGCTGTTGAGCATGCACAAACTGGAGGAGTACAAATCAGCCTTGTTGAACACGATGATGGCCGGAATCTCCCGATCTTTCAATTCCTGTAGGATGCGTTCTTCAAAATCGCCCCAATCTTTGCTGTTGGAAATGATGATGCCCAAGTCGGTTCGGTCGATTACCTGCATGGTTTTTTCAATGCGTTTTTCACCCAGCGCACCCACGTCATCAATGCCGGCCGTGTCAATAAAGAGAACCGGACCGAGTGGTAGCAGCTCCATGGGTTTTTCCACCGGGTCGGTGGTGGTTCCGGCAATGTCCGAGACAATGGACACTTCCTGCTGGGTTAGCGCATTCAGGATGGATGATTTGCCGACGTTTCGTCGTCCGAAAAGGCCAATATGCAGTCGAAAAGATTTGGGTGCTTTCATGCTGATTTGTTTGGGACGAAATTACAAAGGAATGGAATGGGAATCAATGATTTTTTTGCAGAAAAGTACAGACTGATTTTTCACCACAAGGAACACAGAGAATTACACAGAGAGTGCAAAACATCCAACTTTCCCCCATCAAAGCATATCCACCAAGCGTGGACAGCAATAAAAAGGATTGTCCTTTATCGAAAACACATAGCGGCGACGGGGATCAGTCCAACTATATTTTATCCATCATTGTATACCTTTCCACAATTGATCAATAATATCAATTATTATTTCTATTTTTAACAATAATCTATTTGAACGATGGATAAAATACTAAAACGTTAGCAACAAGTGAAAATCAGCTGTTGTAATACAAAACATTAGCCTATGAAAACAGAAAAACAATTGAGTAAAATATCATTCATCGATACGTTTTTATATTTCATTATTTTTTTCATACGTAAATATTTTCCATTAATTGAGGCCATAAAGCCCATATTCTATTAAAAATCAGCAATATTCTAAATTAAAAGACAAAAGAATTGAAAGCACTTGTCGTTAGGGCAAATGCACG
>Ga0102953_1002179_pt1 | contig 11850 bp, 11 predicted proteins | sample SalPon2A_C_D2_MG_FD_78509 | JGI IMG/M metagenome (GOLD analysis project Ga0102953, IMG submission 78509) | Soil microbial communities from South San Francisco under conditions of wetland restoration - Salt Pond MetaG R2A_C_D2_MG | ecosystem: Environmental > Terrestrial > Soil > Wetlands | place... | reverse complement strand
TGGGCCGCCTACGGAAACCGCATCGTCCAGTTGCAGGACGGCTGGCTGGTGAAATGACCGGACGCCGGGTGGCACCAACGTCGCGGTTTCGCGAGGTGTGCGACGGGAACGGCGCCGCCCTCTTGCGAAGGGGCACGACTTCAGTCGTGCCATGTAGTACGGCACGAGTAAACTCGTGTCCATTCACATGAAGAAGTACCGCGCCTGACTTTTGTGGGGGGAGGGCTCTGCCCTCCCGAAGGTTTCGTAGCGGCGGGTTTACGCCAGGCTTGTCCAAATTAAGTTTTCAAACCTCGCTAATTTGGACAGCCACTGCCCAGTCCGTGCACCTCGACCGTGCCTCGGGTGTCGTCCGAAGGCTGAAATCCGCCGCTCTAACAACGGCTTGGAGGCTTTTCAGCCCCGGCAAGACAACTCGCGCTAATTTGGACAGCCGGTGGCCATGACAGGAACCTGATAATGCGATGGCCACCATCTGATTGAAATCAAACGGCTTAACCGTCCCCAATAGCCTTTTTGCACCTAATTTGGACAGTCCTGGGTTTACCCCGCCATTGCTGATTGGGTCATCGGTGATTGACGATTGGAAAATGGGCCGCGCATCCGTTGCGCTCTTGCGATGTATGCGAACCGCCATTCCAGCACGCTTTTCGACGTGTCAGCTGGCAGGCGCCGCCGAAAAACACTGGCAAGTGAAGAGTTGCTGAGAAATGGACCAACACTGGTAGCAAATCGAGCGGATTTACCACGCGGAATGTCAGGCGGGCACGCCGTGGAAGAACTGCGAAGCCAGCAGCAGCACGGTGAGGATAATCATCACCACACAGGTGACCCAGGCGATGGCGTTGAACGCCCGGGTATTTTTGTACTCGCCCATCAGGTCTTCGCGGTTGGAGAGGCGCAGCATAAAGATCAGCACAAAGGGCAGCATGATGCCGTTGAGCACCTGCGAAAGCAGGATGATAGGCACCTGCATCTGCTCACGCAGCACCACCACGGCCAGCGCGCTCACAACAATCAGTCCCGTATAGAGCCAGTAAAAGGTCGGAGCTTCTGCCACGCGCTTGTCGATGCCCGACTCGAGTCCCAGGCCTTCGCACACGTAATAGGCGGTGGCCAGCGGCAAGATGCAGGCGGAAAACAGGGAGGCGTTCGCCAGCCCGAATGCAAACAGCGCGCTGGCCGCGTGTCCTGCCAGCGGACGCAACGCCAGCGCCGCGTCTGCCGCGTTCTGGATGTCGCGGTGCCCGCTGGCATAGAGCGTGGCCGCGCAGGCCACAATGATGAAAAAAGCCACCACGTCAGTGACGACGCAACCCACAATCACGTCCCAGCGCGAGTAGGCCCAGTCCTTGATCTTGATGCCCTTCTCCACCACCGCCGCCTGCAGGTAAAACTGCATCCAGGGCGTGATGGTGGTTCCGATCAGGCCGATCACCATAAAGATGTAACTGTGGTCAAACGTGAAGGTCGGGGTGACAGTGTTCTTCAAAGCCTCAGGCCAGGAGGGATGCGCCAGAAAGCTGGAGATCGGATAGGCGATATAGAACACGCAGGCCACCAGGAAGACCTTCTCCACAAATTCGTACGTGCCTTTTACAATCAGAGCCCACACGATGACGGCGCCCAGCGGCACGATGATGTAGCGGCTGATGCCGAACAGAGACATGCTGGACGCCAGCCCGGCAAAGTTTGAGACGGTGTTGGCCAGGTTCGCCACCAGCAGGCAGAGCATCAGGATGAACGTGGCGCGAAAGCCGTATTCTTCGCGGATCAGGTCCGCCAGGCCCTTGCCGGTCACCACGCCCATGCGCGCCACCATCTCCTGCACCACAATCAGTGCGATGGTCACCGGAATCAGCGTCCACAGCAGCGCGTAGCCAAAGCGCGCTCCGGCCACCGAGTAGGTATAGATGCCGCCCGCGTCGTTGTCCACATTGGCCGTTATGATTCCCGGACCCACGACGGCCAGCAAAATCAGCAGCCTCGTCCGCCATGTTTTGAATCTTTCGCGGTCCATGAATCACCTGTGCCGGCGCCACCCGTTGAAAACGCACCAGCGGTCTGCCTTTCCTGCCTGGTTCCTGAATTTCTCATTCTGGCGCGAGAGGCCTCTACCTGCGGCTCACCACAAGGTCGAGAACGTCATCCGCCGTCACCAGCCCCACCACCTGCTGCTTGTCGTCCACCACGGGCAGGGCCAACAGGTTGTACTTTCTGAACAGATCGATCACCGCCTTGGCGTCCGCTTCGGTCGGCACGCTGTGGACCTCTTCGAGGGAAAGCTCCCGCAAGGACGCGCGGGCCGGCGCCAGCAGAATGCGCGCCAGGGGGACGGAACCCATCAGGTGCTCTTCCTTATCGAGCAGGTAAACTGAGTGGATGGATTCCAGCGATCCCTCGAACTCCTTCATCGCCTCGATCACATCTTCCACCTTTGCCGTCACGTCCAGCGCGATGTAATGGGTGGTCATCAGCGCGCCTGCCGTGTCTTCCTCAAACCCCAGCAGTTCCTTCACCTCCTGCGCGTCTTCCTTCTCCATGCCAGCCAGCAGCTTGGCGGAGGTTTCCGGCGGCAGTTCCTGTAGAACGTCGGCGGCCTCGTCGGGCGCCATCTCTTCCACAATGTCCGCCGCCTTCTCCACCGGGATGCTTTGCAGCAATTGCGCCTGCATTTCGGTGGGAATTTCAGAGATAGCCTGCGCGGCCGTTTCATGGTCAAGGGCTTCAATCACCGAGCGTTGCTCATCACGGCTCAGTTCTTCCAGAATGTCGGCGATGTCGGCCGGGTGCAGCCGTGCAAGCCGCTCATAGGAGATCCGCAGCTTCAGCCGCCTTGAAGCGTCCGGCTCAATCAGGTTGACGAATTCCCAACGGATGGTTCTTGAAGGAATAAAGCTGCAGATCTTCCGGATGGTGTGCTTGGCCGTGAGCCCCTGCAGCAGGCGCCGGACAGCGGCCGCCAGGCCCACATTCACGGCCAGCACGCGCAGTTCGGTGTGGCCATCGGTCGGCTGAATCTCCAGGTCGACGTCGTTCACGCGCACCACCTTGCGATGGTCCACGTCAATCACCTGCTGGTCCAGAACGTCCTTCCTCACCCGGAGCAGGTCGCCGAAAGGCCTGTTGTTGTGGACCTCGGCACGGGTCACCGTGGTCTGCGCAGATCGCACGGTGATCGACTGCATCTGCTCGCGAGTGACGTAAATCAACTTCCTGTCCCACGCCTCCACCAGGTAGGCCGCCACGCGCAGGGAGTTCTGGTTGGGATCGATGCCCAGGTCGATCACGCGTCCCAGGTACGAGCCCTTCACATCATAAGCCGGCAGATTCTGAATTTCCGTAAAGTAAATCATGGCTTCCTCCCGCCGCGTAGCGCGGACCTGCGGGTTTCAGGCCCGCGGGTTTTCGTCCAAAAGCGAAAAGCCGCAGACTGCAAAGACGGCAGCCTGCGCTACCAACCTCACGGTTGCCGGAAAGCTCACCGGGCCTGAAATCGCCCGAAAAATCAAAAACCCCGTGTGAGCCGTCGCTCCCACGGGGCTGAAAATATCTCCAGACCGAATCTTCATCGGCCGGACAACCTCCTGGTCTGAGCTTCAGCTCCACACAACGTACGTTCCTCAACCCTTCTGAGGACAGCCACCTTAGGCAGAGCCTTAATCCGGCCATGCCTGCTCTACCCGTTGGCGCGTCTCCGCGTTTCCGGGCAGTGGCTTGTGTTTGCGTGGTAGCCTCGCCTAACGAGGCTTGCACCTGCTTTTCTAGGTCGCTCGCGCCTCCAGCGTCTCAAAAAGTCCGCATTACCTTGATACAAACACCCTAAAGCTTTGTCAAGAAAAAAGGGGATAAACCGCTCCAATACGCCGTGTTGCGGCTCGCACACGCAGTCCGCCCTGCCCGAGAAACCTTTTACTTCAGACTTCCCATGGCGTACTTGACACCGTTCAGCAGCAGTTGCTGGTACCACTTGCTGTTCCAGACGGCATCTTCGTGGCCCAGCGCGCAATAGAAAACCCGGCCCTTGCCATCGCGGCGAGTCCAGGCCAGAGGCCAGCCGTAAAAGCGGTAGTGCACGTTTTCCCCTCTCAGCGTCTTCTTCGTGCTGACGGACCTGGGATCGAGCCGGAGCAGCACATGAGAAGTTTTGTACTGGAAGTCGGCAATCTGGTAAATCTCATCATTCACCTGAAATGATTTGCCCAGGAAGCCGACGATGGGGCTGGACGGGTCCACCACGTCCACGGTCACAAGCTGGTGCCAGGGATGGTCATTGAAATACCCGCCGATCAGTTGCAGGTAGGGTTCCCACTCATAAAAAGTGTCCGTGGCGCTGTGGACGCCCACAAACCCGTGGCCCGACTTGATGAAGTGGATAAAGGCATCTTTTTCCGCCTGGGTCATGGGCAGTTCGCCCGTGGTGTAAAACATGACCACGTCATATTTCTTCAGGTTTTCCTTCGTAAAAGCTCCCACATCCTGAGTGACGGTTACGTCAAACAGGCCGGAACGCTTGCCGATCTCCTTCATCACTTTTTCGGAAGTAGGAATGCTCGCGTGCTTGTATCCGGCAGAAAGCGTCATATAAAGCACGTGGCCCTTGCGCTGTTTGGCCAGGGCCTGCCCGCTGAGCCCGAAAAATGCCATGCCACCCACAACAATTAAACACAAGACCAGAATGAATGATCTGCGCATCTCAACTCCTCTCTGCGATTGAACTGCAAATCCAAACCCGCACGACTTTATCACGGAAAGGCCGGGCAGTCGCCTGCGCTTACGCCTTTCCTGCCGCGTGCTGCGCCACCGCCTGGCCGCTGAGGGCCACAGCAATTTGCCGGCAAAAAGCGGGAAGGTCGGTGGGCTTGCGCGACGTGATCAGGTTGCCGTCGACCGTCACTTCCTCATCCACGTACCGCGCGCCCGCGTGAATCATGTCATCCTTGATGGCCGTGAAGCAAGTGGCTTTTCGCCCTTCCACGATTCCCGCCGAGCACAGCAGCCAGCCGCCATGGCAAATGGAAGCCACCACTTTGCCCGCCACGTGCATGTCGCGCACCAGCGCCACCATGCGCTCATCCTGCCGCAGAAAATCGGGAGCCCAGCCGCCCGGAATCACCACCGCGTCAAAGTCCGCCGCGCTTACATCGCCCACTGACTTGTCCGCAACCACCGGATAGCCTTTCTTGCTGCCGTAAGTCTTCCCTGCCTCAGCGCCCACGGCAAATGTCTCCGCGCCGTCTTCACGAAAACGCAGCAGCGGATACCAGACCTCCAGTTCCTGATACTGGTCCGCCACCAGGACTGCAATCCTTTTACCTTTCAGGTCCATTGTGCCCTCCTTTCTCAGCCTAAAACTCTTTGCGGCTATGTTATCAAAGGCGGGTTGGCGTTTGTAGTGCAAGGAAGCTCCAAAGGCTGTTGCGTGGCAGCGAGAACAAACGTCTCGCAAGGCCGGCGGTTTTCTCTGTGACCTCTGTGGCCCGCAATACTCACCCCGGCGTATATCGAGGCCCTCTGCGCCTTCTGTGTTATGGCTTTGGGGTTCCGGCTGACTGCGTGATTGACGCTTTTCATGCGTAGCCTTGCCACCCGTCACCGAGTGATGATCGCTGCAAAGAATCCGTCCATGCCGTTGAGGTCAGGCCGCGTGTGGAAGTAGCCGCGTTCATCGATCAGCGGAGCGATTTTTGGCAGTTCTTCTGCAAGTTCCTCGCGGCCCAGCAGGAGAAATCCAGCGCCCGCGCCCAGCACGCTTTCCACAATCTGTTCGTTCTCCTCAGGCTCCAGTGAACATGTGGCATAAATCAGCCGGCCTCCCGGCGCGAGCAGTGACAGCGCATTGGCAAGAATTCTCCGCTGAATCTCCGGCAGCCGATTGAGGTCGTCCTTCGTGACCCGCCATTTGATTTCCGGATTGCGCGCCAGCGTTCCCGTCCCGGAACACGGCGCGTCCACAAGAATGCGGTCGAACTGCTGCTTGAACGGAAGCGATTGCGTTGCGTCCAGCCGCGTAACTCGCACCGACGCGGCATTGGCCGTGAGCCGCGGCAGAAGTTTTTGCAGCGTTTGGAGCCGCCGGGCGCTTGCGTCGCAGGCCACCAGCAAGCCGTCGCCAACATCATCCGCCAGCAGGCTGGTCTTCATTCCCGGCGCGGCGCAAAGATCAAGCACGTGTTCGCCTTCTCGCACCTGAAGCAACTCCGGAACCAGTTGCGAGGCTTCATCCTGGATGGCCAGGCCCAATTCTTCGGCGAGCCGCGAAACGGCCCCTTCGCCCGCTTTGGCGATCAATGCTCCCGAGGCGTATTGGCTGCGCCGAACGACACTTCCCTTCTCTTCGAGTCTTTTGACGACCTCATCCGGCTCGGGCGTCGAGGTCAAGATTCGCAGCGTGGTGGGAGGAACCTGAGTGGCAGCCCAGGCCAAGCGGTTCGCCGCCTCGGTTCCAAAATTCTTCTCCCAGCGCTCCAGCATCCAGACCGGAACCGACCTCCTCACGCTGGCCAGCAACTGCGTCTCGTCCGGCAAGGCGCCGCTCAATTGGTTCAGAACCTTTTCGGGTTCGCACTTGCGCAGCACGGCATTCACCAGCCCGGCGGCGGATCGCTTGCGCGCCTGCTTGGTGAGTTCCACCGATTCATTCACAGCTGCGGATTTGGGAATTTTTTCGAGAAAGGCAATCTGGTAAACGCCCATTCGCAGGGCGGTTAAAACCTCACGGTCCAGCAACTGCGGAATCTTGCCGGAAAGCTGCTGCAGGCGATAGTCGATCTCGCCTCGCCAGCGGAGAATGCCCATCACGATTTCAGTGACGAGCCCGCGGTCGCGTTCGCTGAGCGAGGAAACCTGCCGCTGCTGCAACAGGTCGGAAGCAAAGGCCTGCCCGGCGTCAACCTGGAGAAGGGTTTCAAAAGCGATTTTGCGGGCAGGCGAAACTTGCACCAGGGCTGACCTCAGGAACCAAGAGTTTCACCGGAATGAACGCGAGCCCCATTCGCAAAGTCCCGTGCCGAAATGCGCTTGCGGCCTTCCATCTGGACTTCGTGCAGAAGCAGTTGCGTCCCCGAGCCGCAGGCCACGGTCAGCCTCTTGCCCTCGGCGGAAATGATGCCGGGGGCCGCGCTCGCACCTTCCGCGGCGGCCACAGCTTCCGCCCGCCACACGTGCAGGCACTTGCCGCGAAAGGACGTGTAGGCGCCCGGCCACGGGGCGAGCCCGCGAACGCGCAGCTCAATTTCTTCCGCCGTCAGCGACCAGTCGATCGCGCCGTCTTCTCTTTTCAGCCGTGGAGCCATCGTCGCCAGGTCGTGGTTCTGCGGACGGGGTGTCAGTTCGCCGCTTTCCAGCCTGCGCAGGGTTTCGACCATCAGCTCCGCGCCCGTCACGCTCAACCGCTCGCCCAAGGTTTCCGTCGTGTCGTCGTCGCGTATCGGCTCGTGCCGTTCAAGCAGCATGTCGCCGGTATCCATCCCCGCGTCAATCTTCATGGTGGTGACGCCGGTTTCCTTTTCGCCGCGAATAATGGCCCAGTTGATGGGCGCCGCGCCACGGTATTTGGGCAGCAGTGAAGCGTGCAGGTTGATGCAGCCGAGCGGAGGAAGATCAATCATCCACTGCGGGACGATGTGCCCATAAGCAACGATCACGATGGCGTCGGGATGGTATTGCGAAAGATATTCCCGCGTCTCATCGGTCTTCACCCTGGCGGGCTGGTAAACGGCCAAGCCGTGCTTCAGTGCCGCTTCCTTAACCGGCGAAGGTTGCACCTTGTGGCCGCGGCCGCGCGGCTCATCCGGGTTGGTGACCACCAGTTGAATCGAGAACTTTTCTGCAACCAGTTTTTCAAGGGCGGGAACAGCGAATTGGGGAGTGCCGCAAAAAATCAGGTTCATCCGTCAGGTCCGATCGCGAAAGCCCATTCCGGGCTTCGCAAGGTGCGCCAGAATCCATCCTACCACTCGCCCGCTTTGGCCATTTTCCGCACCTTGCGCTTGATGGACTCGCGCTTCAGGCGCGTGAGGTGGTGGATAAAAAGCTTGCCGTTCAGGTGGTCGGTTTCATGGCAGAAGGCGCGGGCCAGCAGGCCTTCGCCCGTCATGGTGAATTCCTCGCCCTTCACGTTCTGGGCGCGGACAGTGGCCCGCAACGGCCGCGGAGTGTTTGCGCGAAAGTCCGGCAGGCTCAAGCAGCCTTCGTCCTCCGTCTGCTTTCCCTCTGTGGATATAATCTCCGGATTGGCCAGCACCAGCTTGCCGTTCGGGTCCTCTCCGCAGGTAATGTCAATCACGCAAAGCCGGTGCGTGAGGCCTATCTGCGGAGCGGCGAGGCCCACGCCGTTGGCGGCATACATGGTCTCAAACATGTCGGCCACCAGCTTCTCAAGCTCAGCGTTGAACTCCGTCACCGGCTTCGTGCCGTCTTCCAGAACTTTCTGTCCGTACTTCACTATGGGATAGATCATTTTCCGGTTTCGTGTTGGTGGATTTTGAAATTTCTCTACGCTCAAATTCCTTCAGCGCCGGATACTGTTCCGACTCGAACGGTAGCGGCAAGTTTATCTCGCCACATGGCGGTTCCACCAGGGCGGGACCGCCACTACTGATATCTCAGGACACTTGCTGGCATTAACTTGCAACAACCAAGGCTTCGGTTGAATGCGTCTTGCTTCGTACTTCTCAAAATCTCACACTTACGGCTTCAGCACAAGCAGCGTAAAGCTGTTGGGCACCATGGGCGGCCGCCGAAAGCGGTGCCGGCTTGCAGGCTGGGGCGGCATCGGTCGAAACTTTGCCGTCCCCTCAAACACCGTGTGAGTTTTCGGATCAACTTCCATGGTGCGCGCGCCCAGCTCGGTGTGCACGTTCTGGATCACCTTGAAATATGTGGGCGACTCTTCCTTCACCACCGTCAGCGTGCCCGCGCCGTTGGAACTGAAGGCGAGATCCGTTCCCGGAACAAACCGGTTGGCATCCACTCCGGCGCCGATGGGAACCGTGGTAATCACCTTGCCGCTGTTTGCGTTGATGATGGTCATCAATTTGTTGTGGCAGCCGGCAAACAGAACGTTGTGCCGAGCGTCAATCGCCAGGCCGGACGGATGTTCGCAGGGCGCCATGGGCCAGCGCGACTTGATCTTGAGCGTGTGCGAATCAATCGCCAGTTCCTCGCTCTTGTCTTCCAGGTTGTTGTAAATCATCCCACGGCCGTTGGGCACCGCAAACTCCGGCTTTCCGCCGAGTTTGATGGTGCCAACCACTTTCAGCGTCTTCGCGTCGATGGCCGTGGAGCTGTCGCTACGTCCGTTGAAGGTGAAAACCCGCTTGGAAGAAGGATCGTAGGTGATGCAGTCGGGATCATGGCCGGTCACTTTGACCGTGCCGATGGTCTTGAGAGTTTTCAGGTTGAAGACCGTCACCTGGTCGGCCCTTCCGTCACTGATGAATCCGCGATTGAGTTTCGGCGCGACGGCAATGCCGTGCACGCCAAGAGTGTCTGGGATATTCCCGACAACTTTATAAGTTTCAGGATTGATGACAAGGACGTGCGTACCGTGCGAAACAAAAAGGTGGCGATTCAGCGGGTCGAAACCCAGATAGTCCCAGCCGCCGTTGCCGCCCAGCACAACCTTTTTGACAAGGTGATAGTGAATCGACGACGGGCTTTGCGGAGGCCGGGCCGCACTGGCCACAACGGGAATGACGAGCCCGATGACAACAAAAAGGCAAAGAGCGGAGCAACTTCGAAAAATAGATTTCATAAGTCCTCCTGGTGATGGCGGTTTTAGAACCTGTTATTGCGAGCACATTTTCAAAGTGTGCGGTGGTGCGGAAAAGCGCCCCTCTTCCGCCTGCCTAAAACCGGCGCACTTGCTCCTGGTAGGCGTCGAAGTTCCGGCGCGTTTCCTGCAGCGAATCACCCCCAAATTTTTCCAGGAACGCCCGCACCAGCACCAGCGCCACCATCGCCTCGCCCACAACACCCGCGGCCGGAACTACGCAAACGTCAGAGCGCTCATAAGCCGCTTTCACCGGCTCGCGCGTTGCAAAATCGACGGACTCGAGCGGCCGGCGCAATGTGGAAATCGGCTTCAGGTATCCGCGCACGATGACCGGCTCGCCGTTGGTCATGCCGCCTTCCAGGCCACCGGCGCGGTTGGTCTTTCTGGTGAAATGCTTTTCTTTGCGGTCGTAACCAATTTCGTCATGGACGCCGGAGCCGGGCGTTGCGGCGTTTCCGATGCCGGTCCCGATCTCGACCGCCTTGACGGCCTGAATGGACATCACCGCGTGGGCCAGTTGGCCGTCGAGCTTCTCGTCCCATTGCACGTGGGAGCCCAGCCCCACGGGAACGCCCATGGCAATAACTTCAAAAGTGCCGCCCACGGTGTCGCGTTCCTCGGTGGCCTTGTCCACCTCCAGTTTCATGCGCGCTTCAACTTCCGCATCAACGCAGCTCAGCATGATGTCCTGGATGTCGCGCAGAGCCAGTATCTTCTCAAACGGAACATCGTCATCCGGCAGAGCAACGCTGCCCAGCGCCACGGTGTGGCTGGCAATCCGAATTCCGAACTGCAGCAGGAACAGCTTGGCCAGCGCTCCCACGGAAACGCGGGCGGCCGTTTCACGCGCGCTGGCGCGCTCCAGCGCATAACGGGCGTCGGGGAAATCGTATTTAATGGAGCCGGCCAGGTCGGCATGGCCCGGCCGAGGAGACTTCACCGCCTTGTACTTTTCGCGGGTCTCGGGCAGATCTTCCACCGACATCGATTCCTGCCAGTTTTTCCAGTCGCGATTTTCAATGAGGATGGCGATGGGCGAGCCAATCGTTTCACCGTGGCGCACGCCGGAAAGAAACTGAGCCGTGTCAGACTCAATCTTCATGCGCCCGCCGCGCCCGTAGCCGCCCATGCGGCGTTTCAGCTCGCGGTTGACATAGGCAAAGTCCACCGGCACGTGCGCCGGCAATCCCATCAGGGTCGCCACCAGCGCCTGTCCGTGCGATTCACCCGCCGTGTAGAATCGAAGCATAGTAAATGGTAAGGAACTTTCCGTGACCGAATTCAGAAACTAGCAATTCTACCTGAAGCTCAAGGAGGGGTCAAAGGTAAGACGCGTTTGGCACCAGTACTCCTTCAAATCCTGCAGCCACACACAGAGAGGGCTATTACTGATACTTTTCGGAACTTTGCTGCGAAACGAAGGCCCGCATTCGAGGTGACATCTGCCTGTCCGTTCCCAGGAATTGCTCTATCGCGCCCGGAACGAAGCGGGTTCCTGACTTGAAATGAGCCATAATGTCCGGAAAGCTCTGTCTTGCTATCGCCTTATTACATTGATCGCAGACAAACCCCCTGCAGAATCCACTCCAGTGGTCGTGCTCGGTAATAGATTGACGGTATTGGTATTTCCTCATACCGATCTTACGGGTGAACAGTTCGGGCGGGTCCGGCTCCAGTCTGTGATCGCAAATCCCGCAGTGAGTTGGACTGTAGCCCTCGGCCATGAGGGCTTCGCGGATGCGTTTCCTGTTCATTGGATTGGGATAATACCACGCCCGCCCGCGAGGCCGGAAATCGGGGGATTCACACCACACCACTGCCACGTGCCTAGGCGGATTGGTTGCTCACGACCCGGTGCTGCTGTAATTCTCCACGCCGCGGTTCCAGACAAAAAGCGCCAGCATAAAGAATGACGCCGCCACCACCGGGACCAGATAGAAATAGGTGTTGAAACTGGTGCGGCCCAGGAAGTGCGTTGTGGGGTAAAAAGAAGCAAAGCCGAAGGGGATGATCCAACTGAGCATGAACTGAATAAACACATTGTAAATAGTGAGCGGGTAGCGGCCGAAGGT
>Ga0102953_1002178_pt1 | contig 11851 bp, 5 predicted proteins | sample SalPon2A_C_D2_MG_FD_78509 | JGI IMG/M metagenome (GOLD analysis project Ga0102953, IMG submission 78509) | Soil microbial communities from South San Francisco under conditions of wetland restoration - Salt Pond MetaG R2A_C_D2_MG | ecosystem: Environmental > Terrestrial > Soil > Wetlands | place... | reverse complement strand
TTAAATGACTAAAATATTACTCTAAATCGTTTTTATTCTGATCTACTCCATCAACGACTTTCTCTTAGCCAAGGTATCGTGGTTATTTTTCAGGTCGTGCCAGTCAACCATTTTCGTTGGATTAATCCCATTGATGTATGTTTCAATATTGGTGTAACCGTCACCGTTCATATCGCCATTGGCATCGGAAGGATCATTCGGATTCAACCCATATTTTTTCTCCCAGGCATCCGGCATTCCATCCTTGTCCGTGTCTATATAAGGGGTTCCTTTGTAGTCTGGGTAGCCGCCTACCTGACGAATATCGGTGATGATTCCGTATTTATAGGAATCTCTTCCCAACCGGCGATGTTTAAATTGTGGCAGATTATCAATCTCGGTATAATTGCTGAGATCAACTTGATTGGTGCGAACCTGCTTCACAATACGTTTGTCAACAGCATCACGAACAGGCCACGTTGCACCGACATTAGCCAATACAAATTCATAGGCATCCTGGGCGCTCCTTACGGTTACATGCGGCATGTTGAAGCGTTTATTCCAGCGAATCACATCAAGATATCCATTGGCATCAGGATGACTTCCTACTTGGATTCCTTTCCAGTTATCTGCAGTCACATCCGGCGCGCCATCGACATAGTTACCTTCAACCCAAACTCTTCCATAAATGGTTTTTCCATCTATTTTGAAGCGAGATTCTGGTTTCACAATACGGTGCATAATGGGGCCACCTCTCAACTTGGTCACAGGACCTGGCTTGTAATAGTTGTTGATGATGTTATAGCGGGTCATGTAATCTCCACCATCTGTGGTCCGGTGGTACCAGTTGTACACCACATTGTTCACAAAATTGAACGTACCGTTCATCCCGACTGACGGATTCCGTCCGGTATTGTTGGCCCACAGATTTCGGGTAAACATACAGTTTTGACCACCCAAGGTGCTTCCAAAGGCGTGGTTCCAGGTATCCAGCGCTTCAGAGAAAATACTGTTTTGAATGGTAATATCAACCGTTGAATATTTGTGTAGCCTAGCTTTTGGATTCCCCGGGCTGTCTGTGAATTCATGGCGATACAAGCTCATATTTTCATCCAGTCCCCAGCTCGCTGACACGTGGTCGATCATGATGTTTCCAACGGGATTACCACCAAGCGAATCATCACGTCGTCCAACCCAGGTCTGGCCACGACGAAAACGCATGTGGCGAATGACCACATCGTGCGTATTGATATGGACTGTTTCACCAGCAATACAAACACCATCTCCTGGAGCAGTTTGACCTGCAATTGTAATATAGGGGGCATTAATATTTAGTGGGCGTTTTAGATGGATGACTCCGGCGACATTGAAAACAATGGTACGGGGACCTCCTGCCTGACAGGCTTCACGGAAAGTACCCGGTCCGTCATCGGCCAGACTGGTTACTTCGTACACTTTACCACCACGGCCACCAAAACTATACATGCCGCCTCCCTCAGCCCCGGGGAAGGCAGGGATGTCCGCCTGTGGCAGATCATAGGCACGATGGGCCCACGGCTGATAAACTTTAAAATGCTTGGTTCCTTCATACACTTTGGGCCATGCTTTTGCCCAAGCAATGCTATCCAGTCGATTCCATACGCGATTCAGGGAATCAACTTTAGGTTGTACTTTTTCCATGGAAGGATACTGTGCCTTAACTGCAGTCACACCTGCCACCATCAAAATAAAAATTCCTACAAATACTTTCTTGATCATTTTGTATTATTAATTGGTTTAAATTATTCGATATCTAACAATTAAATATTTCAGTTTTCAATTTGTTCAGCTCCTATTGTTTAACAATTTTCCGCGAATATATCTTTTGATTTATTGATACTGCTTTTACAAGATACGTTCCAGCAGGTAAACTTCTCAGGTCAATCGTATCTTCACCTTCAGGCACATTGACTGATTTAAGCCGTTTGCCATGGAGGTCAAAAATCTCCATATGATTGACTTTAACACCTGCCCTAAAGTGTAATTGATCATTAACAGGATTGGGATAAATTTTAAAATCGTCCCCTCGATCAATATGCCTGCTACTGGTCAATGACTTGAAATGAACTTGCAAGGATATATTTGTACTGTCTGTTTCAATCCGAATACTCTTTTCTGTGCTGTAGGTGGTTGTATCGCCGGTCAATGTCCATCTTGAAAATTGATAACCACTTGCTGGTGTTTCTGTTAATGTGACAGATGTGTTGGACGGATAAATACCGGTGCCGGATATTTTTCCAGTCAAATAGGGACTGGGCATGGCGGCTATTCGAATGGCTGTCTGCTTATTTCGCGCGAGTTTTACAATCTGAGAATAGTTGGAAGTGCCTCTCAGGTCAGCCACAAAAATCTTGCAAAATTCAAAGGCACCGTTTTCCTGCAAATGTGTTCCGTCCGAATTGCCGCTGGGGTAATTCGGGTAAACGCCTGCAGGCAAATTATTATAAATATTGTCAGTGGCATAAGATTTCCCTTTTGAATCCAGAAAAGCCATCGTGCTTGCCTCCATATCGATGAAAGGTACATTCATTGAATCAGCAATTTCCTTCATTGCTTTTGTGTATGGTGCATGCGCCTGTTTAACACTGCTTCCACTCCAATTATTACGTGGAATTGAAGAAATAAGTATCGGGTAAGCGCCTTTCTCCAAGGCACCATTTACAAAGATTTTGATATAATATTTATAAGTTGTTTCAGGATCGGTGTAGCGGCTCGGATCGTTGGTCTTTTCGTCGTTATGAGCAAATTGTATAAAAACGTAATCGCCAGGGGATAAAGCATTGTAAACCTGAGTCCAACGACCTTCATCATAGAAACTTTTAGAGCTTCGGCCTGATGCTGCATGATTACTTACAACAACACTATCACTATTAAAAAACGGTTGAAGTACCTGTGCCCACCCAGTCCGCGGATACCGGCTTGAGTCATATGTTGCAGCAGTACTATCACCAATCACAAATACTGTTGATTTTGAATTATCAGAACCAACAGAATAGGACAATTCTGTTTTGGTCCCATTTGCATTTGTAGCTTCAACTCGATATGCTCCATTTAAGGTGGCAACAATCTTCTGTGTATTTACTCCCTGCAATAATTTACCGTTGCGATACCAGCGATAAGCAATACCAGCAGGAGCAATCAACCTATTGTTCCCTCTATTAAATGTTAGCAATGTAGCTGCTTCTGAATCTGTAAGAACACTCGTTAAAAGCATCACGAAAAGCAGCGTGATTAGTTTGATATTCATAATCGGTCAATTTTTTTCTTCAGAAAGATTTGATTAATACTGAATCAATAAGGCATATACACTCATCAACAACTCAACACACATCAGTTTACTCCAATCACTTTCCAGGAGCATCAACACCAACACACAAACCAATTTTGATGGTATTAGTTGATCCTTGTTTATCTTTCACATTTACATTGATATAACTGATTCCATTGTTTTTTGATTCTGGTGTAACGATCAGTCTTGATCCATCAATATCCAGCTTGAAACCTGCTGCTGAACTTGCACTGAAAGTTGGCTCATTGTACGCTCTTGCATAGTGTGTCAGATCAATTGTCTTCCTGGCGTCGGTCGTCAAATAGTAGTGTGGAACAGCCAACCACTCCAGATAATCCTCCAAGGCTGTGTAGCCATTCCGATCAGGATCAGCATTCGCATCCGAAAAGTCATCCTCCGGTGAATTTGGGTTCGTTCCATTCAGTTTTTCCCACCAATCAGGCAAACCATCCATGTCCGAATCAAAATCTGCCGGACGTGTTATTACTGGGTAATTTTCATACCCCCCAGCGTCAGACTCTTTGTCGATCAGGCCCGGTAATCCAGACACACTTCCTTTGTAAGATACCGTACCGTTCATTGTTTCCCGGATTATCCGTTTGTCATGATCATCCAAAACAGGTTGATTGCATCCTACATCTGACAAGACAGATTTGTACGCATTTTTTGCCGATTGGATTTTTGCATAGGAAGGGAAAAATGGCTTTTCCACAAAAACCTTCCAATCAAGAACTTGTCCGTGCGAAAGTGTATATTTTCTTCCGCAGGTATTGTCCGTTCCATCGCAGGCAAATGTGCCATCTGTATTCTGAAGGATATTGCCCGCGTAATAACAACTTTGAGTTCCTTTCCCGGTTCCTTCCAGTTGGGCGTTGTATGTCAGATGCAATGTTGTCGCAGGTCCTTCTTTGTAATAATTGTTGACAAAATCCACTTGGTGGGCACCACCATCGGTAGCACGGTGTCCCCAATTGTACACCACATTGTTGAAAATATCCAAACGACCGGCGTAGTAACCATTTCCATCGAGCCCTCCGCCAATGCTCCAGTTTCGCCCTGCGCAGTCTGCCAGCAGGTTATGGTGGAAAGTTCCGATATCACCGCTAATGGTTGCCGCGTATCCATGGCTTGTCCCCGGCGGATAATTTTTATGCCCTGCAATGTTCAACGCCTCTGAAATCAATGTTCTTTGTAAGGTAATGTTTTTGGCATTTCTTGAACTGAAAGCTTCATCAATCGTCCAACTGATTGAACAATGATCAATGATCCCATTATTAACACCGGCCATGCCCATCCCGTCATAGGTTCTACCAGCTCCAATCCGGACTCTAAGAAAACGGGTAATTGATTCCTTACCAACACCCACCGGAGCCGCCCTAAAACAAATTCCTTTGCCCGGCGCTGTTTGCCCGGCAATGGTGACAAAATGATCGCACACCAATCGACTTTTCAGATAAATAATACCAGAAACGTTGAATAAAACGGTGCGGGGTCCTGTGCCAGAAGTAACTGCTTCCCGGAAACTACCGGGGCCATCATCATTCAGGTTGGTGACATAAACCACTTTGCCACCACGTCCACCGATTGCAAAACGGCCATAGCCTTCAGCTCCCGGAAATGCCAGGTGACGCGGCTTAAAACTCCAAATTTTTCCTTTCGTCACTGTGCCTTCAGAATCTCTTTCGTCGACACGCCAGTAATAGGTATTCAGGTCGTATAATTTTTTCACGGGATAAGATAAATGATCGGCAGGAAAATTTCCCTTGCAGATATTTACGTCATCAGTTGTTGCCGTTGCAACGGCTGCTGAATCAACACCAAAATAAAGGATGTGGCTAACCACATTGCCATCAAATGCAGGTTTCCATTGAAGTTTGAATTCACCATTGTCTGCGTTTGCATGAAGATCGTGATTTGCCGGAACCGGCTCCCGAGCCTGCTTTTTGAGACTTGGAGTGTTAAGTTCAAAACCGTCAATACAGACGTTCCGATTGGCTGTTTTCCCTGCAGTTGGTACAAAACCAGGATCAGCTTCAAACCGGAGCACCATCTCCTGATTATCGTGCAGCACATTCAGTTTCGTTTCTACAATGGTAGCATTGGTCCTGACTATTGCCTGAACAGAGCGACTTACCTTGCGATCAAGCAACTTCCCATTCAAGTACACATTGATTGGCGCGTGAATCGCTTTCGTACTATCTTCCCACACGTTGTGATAGGTCTGCAAAAGATGAACACCTTTCGGCAAGCCTTTAATATGTAATTCGATGGCCGCACCAACGCCTGGGTGAGCTTGGAGGTCCTCATTTTCAATTTGAACACCATCGCTGACCAACCGCATAAAGTATGGCGATTGAACCAACTCCTTCGACCAACTTGAACGCAATGTTGCACCTGCCGGCTTCGTTGCCTTTAAAATAAAAGTTACTCCTGAAACTGTAATGGAATCACAGCTGGCTTGTGGAATAACCCAAGGCGTATAGCCTTTCACATTGACTTCGGACGGGCGACGTCCGCCAATATTTATATCGACTTTGGCAACCGGTTTCTGGGCCTCAACAACACAACTTAATATCAAAAAGAAAAGTAGAATTTTATATTTCATTTGTCTATATTTTTTATCTGCTTTATTGATTTTTTGTGCGATGAATACTCATTCGAATTCCTCATCGTTCGATTTATTTTGATGTTCACACCAATTCACTCGAAGATATCAACTTGATTTTCAACGACACAAAACTGAATCATTTTACTGAAAACGTTTACATAAATAGCCATAAATTCTTCAACTACCAAAACAATTCTGCCAAAATAGAATTCATTAACAAAAATGAGCTAATTTGCGATAAATAACACAACCACAGCTTCTACTTTCATCGTTAATCAAGCTGGAAAATGGAATTTCAAAACGACCACAATTATAGAACTCTGCAAACTTAAAATATTTTTACCAATCTAGAATACAACAATTTAAACATAAAACCGGAAACATTGTTTGATTGAATAAAATCACAAACGCGGCAAATCAAAATTGTCAATTTATACAAACTCGAATCAATTTTGGCAGGGAAGATTTTCACGATATTCCTACTGCAATCTATTAGCTATTGTAAATATAAAAACGTTTACAAGAAATTTGAATTTGACTCATTCGAACCACTGTGAATATTCCACTGGCTGCAACGACTGTAAAAAACTTTTAGCGTCATATGATCGTCCAGCACTTTCACAGTGTGACTGGTAAACGTTCCTATATTTCCTTGTCCCGCGTGATCATCAAAAGTGATATCGTTTTGTCCTTACTTTCTCCAATTAAATGCAGATGTGTAAAAAATGAATCAATCAGTATTTTCTCCTTGTAAACGCCATTTTTTATGGAGATCACTTTATCTCTGAAAAGAAGGCTTTATCATTTCGGTTGTCCTTCTTCCATTTCTAAAAGTCTTACCTGATCTTATTCTGCTGAAAAATGGTAGGTTCTACCCTTCTTTGTCTCAAAATCAAAGAGCTTCGTTTTGGGCAACTTAACCTTTTCCAGTTGAACACCGTCTTTGATTAGCGGATTTCTAATTTGCGCCTGCTGAAACAATTTATTTGGATTAGTCGTTCTGTCGCCAACTAGCTGTAACTCCGCGTCTCCTTGCAGTTCGTTAGCCAACCGCACCCGACAGTTTCCTCCGATGGTTGAGTGAATGGTCAAATCGGTCAGCTTCCCATTTTCCCATGATAAGTCGACGACAAAACCACCGCGGGCACGCAAACCGGTTACGCTTCCAGTTAGCCAGGCATCCGGGAGCGCCGGCAATGGGTAAATATTTCCATCCTGGCTTTGAAGCAGCATTTCTGCCATACCGGAAGTGCAACCAAAGTTCCCATCAATCTGGAAAGGCGGATGCGCATCAAACAGGTTTGGGTAGGTTCCGCCGTGCTGCCCTTTTTTCTTCATTGGAGCCGGCGACAGTTGATCTTCAATCAGCTTATAGGCATGGTTTCCATCCAGTAAACGGGCCCATAGGTTGACCTTCCATCCCATAGACCACCCGGTAGATTCGTCGCCACGATAAAGGAGCGAGTTTTTAGCTGCTTCAAAAAGTCTGGGGTGTGTGAATGGTGAAATCTGGTTGCTGGGAAACATGCCATACAAGTGCGAAACATGGCGGTGATGTGAGTTCTTATTGTCCCAATCGTGCAGCCATTCCTGGAGCTGTCCGTATTGGCCAACCTGCATCGGTGGCAAACGATCCAATTTCATTTTTACGGTATCAGCAAAGGCTGTGTCCTTTCCAAGGGTTTTCGATGCAGTAATCAGGTTCGAGAACACATCAAACACCAGCTGGTTATCCATCGTATTACCGGCAGCCATGGAAACACCGTTGTGATGCGAGTTCTCGGGTGACATACAAGGAGCAACAACCAGCCAGTTGTGGGTAGGTTCTGGCTGCAATACATCGACATAATACATGGCCACACCTTTCAATATTGGATAGACATCAGCCAAGAATTGTTGATCGCCGGAGTATAAATAATGGGACCACAAATGCTGGCTCAACCAGGCACCGCCCATGGGCCACATGCCATAAAAAGCACCATCAACCGGGCCGGTGATCCGCCAGATGTCGGTATTGTGATGCAAAACCCATCCCCGGGCTCCGTACATCTTTTCAGCTGCATCATGTCCCGTTACCGACAAATCTTTGATCATCGAAAACAGCGGTTCTGTCATTTCCGGCAAGTTCGTTGGTTCGGCCGGCCAGTAGTTCATCTCCGTATTGATATTGACCGTGTATTTGCTGTCCCATGGCGGAGACAACTGGTAATTCCAGATTCCCTGCAAGTTGGCCGGCTGGGTACCGGGTTGCGATGACGAGATTAACAAATAGCGTCCGAACTGAAAGTACAATGAGGTCAATTGTGGGTCGTTTCCTGATTTGAAATCTTTAATCCGTTGGTCTGTTGGATTTTTGATGGAATCAGTCACGCCCAAGTCCAGTTTCACCCGGTCAAAGTACTTTCGGTAATGATCAATATGCGCTTGCTTAATTTCATCGTATGATTTTGCGGCAGCTCCTTTCAGATAGTTTTCGGCCACCTGTTCAGCATTACCGCTAATGTCTTCATAATTCTTAAAATTGGTTCCGATAGAAATAAAAATAGTCGCTGAATTTGCACCTTCAACCCGTAAAGTGGAATCCGTCTTTTCGACCTTTCCCCCATCAACCCTGGGCAGGAAACGTGCATTGAATTCAACTTTCCCTTTTTTGTCTTCGTTGGATTCTCCTTTGCCAGACAGAACCAGGGTGTTGCCTTCGACCGTGATGTTCTTGACCGTGTGCGGACTGGAAGCTTTCAAGGTAAAACTGATTTTTCCTTTTTTGCTCGCAGTCAAGCGAACAGCCATCACCTGATCCACTGCGGTTGACAGGTATTCCCGCTTATAATGAACACCACCAGCATCGTAGCTGACCGAGCTGATCGCATTGGCGATATCCAGGTCACGGTAGTATCTTTTCACCTCCCCCTGATCCTCAAAATCAATCCAAAGATCGCCTACAGTCTGGTAAGGCATCCCGTAGTTGTTACCTTCCGGCGCATGACGAGGAATGCGGGTCATCGTCAAGTCCTGCGCTTCTTTGTACTCGCCTGCAAAAATCAGCTTCCTGACCTTGGGAAGGATTTCCCGGAATCCAGGTGGCAGATTGTTGCCAGGTCCGCCTGCCCAAACCGTGTTTTCATTTAGTTGTATGTGTTCATCTTTCGGCGTACCAAAAATCATGGCGCCAAGCCGGCCATTTCCAATAGGCAATGCTTCCTCCCACAGTTTGGCCGGCTGATTATACCAGAGTTTCATCAGATTCTTTTTCGCTGATTTTTGTTGGGTACACGAAAAAGTGATAGCAAGAAATAATACGAATAGTTTAGTTGTATTCTTCATTTTTGGTTGTTCGTTGAATAAATTCGTAAAAATAGAAAGTAAACCGGAAAAGCCCTGACTAATTTCTCCTTTGATCAATTATTTCCGCCATCGTAGCAAAACGTGTCAATTGATAATCTAAAAAAGAACCAAACTGTTGTCCCAAAATTTAATCCATTATTCACGGTCGGAATGACTGGATTCGAAGCAGCGCCCACGTCGTCGCGAATGACATACCCTACCAGTCTGAACTACATACGAATTATTTTTCCCATTTACAGTGATCGCATTTACTGAAAAACCCTTGGTAAATATCCCAAACAAAACGTCATCTAACATAAGACAAAGATAGGCTTATCCTAATTCCTGACCACCTATTACCATAATCTATTTTAAAATGCGGAAATAAACCTTAATTTTAAAACGATGAAACAATCGATCAAATACTACATAAACCTATATCACAACTTCGGGAAAGGCCTGTATGAATGCTGGATTTATTAGTTTCGCACCCTAATCCACACGGATTGTGTCTATCACCTCTTTAGTTGAAAATGATCAGGATACCAGGTTCATAAATATGAAATCGAAATTGGATGTAAAAACAACATGAGCAATGACTTACCTTACTTCAGGTACGCTGATGTACTGATGATGAAAGCAGAATGCTTGCTTCGAACTGAAAAAAGTGATGAAGCCGCTATGATTGTTACCCCGGTGCGGGAACGTGACTATGACGATCCGAAAAAAGCAAAGGGAACCGGGGCTGAACCTGAAGGAAATACGTCAATCCACTACGGGGCGCTGGCTGAAAATGGGTACATCGCCGATCCGCGCGATCAAACCCTCGTTCAATATGTTCGATTTCTTGATGAATTGGGATGTGAATTCGCAGCTGAATTTCGTCGCCATACTGACCTCATACGATTTGGTGTTTACCAGACCAAAAGCTGGTACAACCACACACCTATCGGTGACTATACAACCTTATTCCCAATTGGAGAAGAAGAGTTAAATACCAATCCAAACCTAAAACAGAATCCGGGTTAACAATAATATTCTATCTTCCCTGTAAAATAAGAAAGAGAATCAGAAACTGTACCTATGAAGCTTACGAAAAACAGGACCTACCTATTATGTGCAATCCTCTTATCAGGACTGAACATTCAGGCGCAACCCTCAAAACCTACATTGGGCAATGAAATGCTGGACTTTAAAACACCAACCTTCAACCTGCAACTGGTCAAATCATCTCAAACAGTTTCGGAATTAAGGCCGACAACTGTGCCAGATTTCGATTTCACGCCACACGACCGTATTGAAAAGCGTTCAGCAGAGGGGTTTTACCACTTGGGCGATTTGAACCTCCGGGTTCGAAAAATTTCAGCCGACAAATGGATCAACTGCTCAACAGCGGCCAACCGCGCACCGGTTGTGGCATTGTCACCTAAAAATGACAACGTCTTGGTCGAAGCCAATCTGACCAGCATCCTCCCCGACTCGCTTCCTCTTCAGGTCATCCGCAAGTGGAAGAAAGAAGGTGATCAGCTCGTGCTTAGTTTCGAACTGACCAACAATTCAAATGCACCGGTAGAAATAGGAGCACTTGGAATTCCCATGATATTCAACAATGACATGAACGGCAAAGACCTTGATCAGGCACATGCCCAAAACGTCTTTTACGATCCGTATATCGGAATGGATGCCGGTTACCTGCAAGTTGTACGCCTCAGCGGCGACAGTCCGGTGCTGCTGGTTGTTCCTGAAGGAAAGACACCTTTTGAAGCCTACCGTCCCCTACTCGATGACCCCACGCGTCGTGGAATCACCTTCGAAGGCTTTCATGAATGGATGGTGCACAGCAAAGCCTATGCTGATCAGGAATGGAAAGGCGTGGAAGAATGGAATGCCCCCACCTCCAAACAACTTCAACCCGGTGAAAAATACACCATTGGCCTTCGCTTCATACTGACCGACAAAGTGGAAAACATTGAAAAGGCGCTGATTGCCAACAAACGCCCGGTTGCGGTTGGCATTCCCGGATACGTGCTTCCTCAGGATGTCAAGGCCAAATTATTCCTGAGCTCCCCGGAACAGGTCAGTTCGATAAAAACGGAACCGGAAGGAGCGCTTGAAATCAATAAGCAAAAACCAACAAATGACAAATGGACAGCTTACGAGGTGCAGGGAAAAACCTGGGGACGTGCCCGCCTAATCATTACTTATGCCGATGGGGTACAACAATCCATCAACTATAAAATTATCAAGCCCGAAAAACAAGTGGTGGCCGACAATGGACATTTTTTAACCACCAAACAATGGTTTGACCAGCCGGATACCTTGTTTCACCGCAGCCCGTCGGTCATTACCTACGACTACGAAAAACAGCAACAGGTCACACAAGATCCGCGCGCCTGGATTTGTGGATTGAGCGATGAAGGTGGAGCCGGCAGTTGGCTAAATGCCATCATGAAACAGCTGGTTGAACCCAATCCACAAGAAATCAAAAAAATGGAAAGCTTCGTCAACCAAACCCTGTGGGGCGGTATTCAGTACAACAAAGGAGCCCATAAATATGGTGTACGAAAAAGTATGTTCTATTACGAACCCGATTCGGTGCCGGCAGGAACCTA
>Ga0102953_1002177_pt1 | contig 11853 bp, 7 predicted proteins | sample SalPon2A_C_D2_MG_FD_78509 | JGI IMG/M metagenome (GOLD analysis project Ga0102953, IMG submission 78509) | Soil microbial communities from South San Francisco under conditions of wetland restoration - Salt Pond MetaG R2A_C_D2_MG | ecosystem: Environmental > Terrestrial > Soil > Wetlands | place... | reverse complement strand
GCTCGCCCAGGTGGTAAGCGTTGTGATCCGCAACCAGCAAGACCTCGCGCAGAATCGTCTGGCCGTCGCCATGCGGTATGCGCACATAAAGATCGGTCGAAGGACTGGAAACCAAACGTTCCATCTCCTTCAGATCGTGCCGGAATGCTTTGACGGATTTCGTCCAGGCCGAAGTGTTGGGAGGAGCATCGCCCTTCGGCCAGTAGCCGGCTGGCCAGTCAGGAGAAATGTGTTTGGGGTCCCTGCTGAATTCCAGAATGTCCCATTGTGCGATCCGCATGTGCTCCAGCAGACGCCAGGGCGTGTGGGCAATCCCTTGGGGTCTGGCTCCCCGCAGCTTCGCGGGAAGCCCGTCAATGGCGCTATCAAAATCAACGTGTGCGCCGCCGCCCCGCAGCAGGTAAACTAAGTGCTCTCGTAATGCAGCCTGTTCGTCTTTCATGGCGTGTCAGCCAGATGCGCACTGAACAACCAGAGGGAGACAATTACGCGAAAACCCCCAGTGACCAGCAACAGCTATAATTTCAATGACTTAAGGTATTTCCTGAACTGCTGACCCATGACGGGTTCCTTCAGCGCATACTCCACAGTGGCCTTCAAAAAACCAAGTTTATCACCTGCATCGTAACGCTTTCCTTCAAAGATAAAGCCATAGACCGGTTCATCCTTCAGCAAGCCTTTCAGCGCATCAGTCAGCTGCACTTCGCCTCCCTTGCCCCGCCGGGTTGACGCGAGTTTCTTGAAGATCCTGGGGGTGAGAATATAGCGTCCGATGATCGCCATGTTCGAAGGGGCGTCGGCTGGCGAAGGCTTTTCAACAAGGTCCTTTACCTGGAATAATCGGCCTTTCCATTTGGAGTTGCGCACGGCGTCCGCAGCAACGATGCCATAGCTTCCAACGGTTGCCTTGGGTACGCGCTCAACAGCCAGAATGCTGGCGTTGAGTTCGTTAAACACTTCTGCCATCTGCTTCAGACACGGAACCTTGCTGTCAATCACATCGTCTGAAAGCACTACCGCAAAGGGCTCCTCGTCCACCAGGTCGCGCGACATCAGCACCGCGTGTCCCAGACCTTTCGGATGCTTCTGCCTCAGGTAAACCACGTTGCACAGAGACGAAATCCCCCGGACCTGTTTCCGCAATGGCTCCTTCCCGCGCCCGGCCAGCTCGTGCTCAAGTTCGGCGGAAACGTCAAAGTGATTTTCAATGGCGCTCTTGCCCCGGCCGGTTACAAAAATCGTCAAAGGAATTCCAGCAGCTGCCACCTCTTCCACCGCATACTGAACCAGAGGTTTATCAACAACAGGCAACATCTCTTTGGGCTGGGCTTTGGTGGCCGGCAGGAACCGGGTGCCCAACCCCGCCACTGGCAAAACAGCTTTGCGAACTTTCATATCATCTCCACGAGCGTTCAGTTGGATCGAGCTTCCAAAAAAGCTCAGTCTATCGCCTTTCGACCGGCACAGTCAAAGGCGAGAAATCAAGTTTAAATGGATGGCTGACGGGCAAGTCCGCCCCAACATCCTGACCATCCATATATTCTTCGCATGCGTGTTAAGATAAAGCACTATGCTCGTCTTGGGGATTGAATCAAGCTGTGATGAAACGGCTGCCGCAGTGGTAGCAGACGGCCAGCGCATTCTCTCAAATGTTGTCGCGTCGCAAATCAAGATCCACGAACGGTTCGGCGGTGTTGTGCCGGAACTAGCCTCGCGCGAACACTTGAAGAAAATCTCGCCTGTCGTCGATGAAGCATGCCAACAGGCGGGGACCACTCTCAACGACATCGAAGCCATTGCCGTCACCGAAGGTCCCGGCCTGATTGGATCGCTGCTGGTAGGTCTGGTTTACGGCAAGGCATTGGCGCTTTCACTTCGCAAGCCTCTGGTTGGCGTCAACCACCTCGAGGGACACATCCATGCGGTGCTGCTCCACAACACGATAGAGCGGAAGAAGGACAAGCCCGTCCCGGTGGCAGGTTTCCCCAGCATCACTCTTGTGGTTTCAGGCGGGCACACCATCCTCTACAGTGTGGACTCGGAGAAATCCAACGAAGGAGCCTGTCCGTTATTTTCCTACAAGATGCTGGGACAGACTCGCGACGACGCAGCGGGTGAAGCTTTCGACAAAGTTGCCAAGCTTCTCGCACTTGGCTACCCGGGTGGTCCGGTCATTGACCGGCTGGCACGCCACGGCAATCCCCGTGCTTCCGAATTCGGACGCATCCGAATGAAAGGAAATCAACTCGATTTTAGTTTTTCCGGTCTTAAGACCGCCGTTCTCTATCGCGTACGCGGAACGCCGCTGGCGACCGAGGCGGAAGACCGGCGCGCCTGGTGCAATGCCTCACCCGATGCACCGACTCTTGAAGAACTTCGCGCACATTGCTCCCAGGCCACTCTCGATCTGGTCGCGAGTTTTCAGCAAGCTGTCGTCACCGATCTCATTGAACGCACCGTGGCAGCCGCCGCTGCTGCAGGAATCCACACCGTTTTCGTATCGGGGGGAGTAGCCTGCAATTCCCTGCTCCGCGAGCGATTTGCAAAGGCCGGCGAAGAACATGGGTTCAACGTCTTCTTTCCTTCACTCCGCCTCTCTACTGACAACGCGGCCATGATCGCCGCCGCCGGCTACTACAAGCTGGTCCGCGGCTTCCGAGACGACGCCTCCCTAAACGCGCATGCCTCATTCCCGTTGGGCAATCCCCCCGCATAGAACTACTGTCACCACCGCCTGTGAATATCAACCGTATTCCCGCGCTCATCCATACGCGTTCAATTCGCGTTCCTTCCACTTCAACTTGTGAAAACACGGATATCTTCTGTTAAGCTTTCGACTTGAATTGGCCCGGCCGTTGCGGGCAACCGGTTCATGAACAGGCCGGCCCTGTGAGTCAGGACTCATTCAATCAGTGAAGCCTATGCGAGTTGGCGTGGATACAGGCGGAACGTTTACTGACTGCGTTGTGGAGGATGGCCGGGGCGCCAAAATCCTTAAGGTATTTTCCGGCTCGCCCTCTTCGCCGGAAGAAGCCAGCCGCGCAATCGCGGAGGGCGTTGGCCGGCTGATTGGACAGGCGCCACACGCCACAATCGACATCATCCACGGCACAACCGTCAGCACCAACAGCCTTCTCGAACGGCGTGGAGCGCGGGTGGCACTGGTCACGACTGAGGGCTTTGAAGACCTGATTGAAATCGGCCGCCAGGCTCGACTCCGCCTGTATGACCTGGATGTTCGCCGCGATCCCCCGCTGGTTTCGCGCCGCATGCGATTTGGATTGCACGAGCGCATTGCGGCGGATGGCACTGTTCTCCAGCGTCCTAACAACCGTGAACTAAGCAAGCTCCGGAATATGATCGCCCGTTCCGGCGCCGAATCAATTGCCGTATGTCTGCTGTTTTCATTTTCGAATCCTGCAAACGAAAGTTCGGTGCTCCGCGCGCTTCGCGAGCTGAAGCTCCCGATTTCGATCTCCCACCAGATCCTGCCTGAATTCCGCGAGTATGAGAGGCTTTCAACCACCGCCATCAACGCCTACCTGATGCCGCGCATCGGTTCCTATCTGTCCGCACTGGACCGTGAAGTCTCCAGGCGGTTCGCTCTGGCAGTCCGCAAAAACAGCGAAAAGGCGAAGCGATCGACCGTTCGCGTTTTTGTGATGGAATCCAGCGGTGGCATCACAACCGCCCGGCATGCCGCCCGAGAGCCGGTTCGAACGATCCTTTCCGGCCCGGCCGGTGGGGTCGCCGCGGCCGTTCGGCTTGCAGAGGGTCTGGGAATCGGGCGGGCCATCAGCTTTGACATGGGCGGAACTTCGACTGATGTCTGCCTGTTTGAGGGCCGCGCGCGCATCACCAATGAAACCACGCTCGGAGGACTCCCTGTCGCCGTCCCCGTGATCGATGTCCACTCGGTAGGAGCGGGTGGCGGTTCTCTGGCACGCATTGATGCAGGCGGCGCGCTACGAGTGGGGCCTGAAAGCGCAGGAGCAACGCCTGGCCCGGTCTGCTACGGGCGCGGGGGGCAGCAGCCGACAGTGACAGACGCAAACCTCATTCTCGGAAGGATCGATCCCAATCACTTTCTTGGTGGCACGTTCGGCCTGGACCAGCAGGCCACAGAAAAAACTTTCCAAAAGTTCATTCGTGGTGTCAGGAAGAAGTCCAATGGAAGTAAAGCGGCGTTCAGCAGTCCGCTGGAGGTCGCACGTGGAATCATTGCCGTGGCCAACGCCAACATGGAAAGGGCACTGCGGGTGATTTCCGTCGAGCGCGGCCACGATCCTCGTGACTTCACGCTGATTTGCTTCGGTGGCGCCGGTGGGTTGCAGGCCGCGGACCTTGGCCGGTCTCTCGGCATAGCCAGCATCATCATTCCTCTAAATCCGGGGACGTTTTCGGCCCTGGGCATCCTGCGGTCCGACGCCGTGCGAGACCTTTCACAGTCCGCCCTGGTACCCGTCCCGCCGGATGAGAAAGCTGGCACTTCGGCCACGTTCCGGAGGTTTTGGAACGACCTTGCGAGCCGGTTCGTGAAAATCGAGCGGGAAGCCCACGCCGAACTCCGGCGTGACCATTTTCCGCCTGGCAGGGTCCTTGTCGATAAGCAGCTTGAAGTTCGCTATGCAGGGCAGTCGTACGAACTGATGGTTCCCTTCTCGCCGCGATTCCGAAAAGAGTTCGAACGATTGCACGAGAAGACTTACGGATACGCTCACGCCGGCAAGTCGCTTGAGGTGGTAAATCTGCGGCTGCGCCTGACGGTTCCGACCACGGAAGCAAAGGCATCAAGACGTTCCGGCGGCAGAACGACACGCCATGTCGGCAACGCACTGCTGAAGGAGAAAAACGTCTGGTTCGGCCATCGCTTTCACCGAACTCCACTCTACGATCGCGAACGGCTTTCTCCCGGCATGAGCTTCCGCGGTCCGGCCGTGGTGGCGGAATACAGCTCCACTACAGTTGTGCCGCCCGACTTTCAGTGCCGGGTGGATGGCGAAGGGAATCTGGTGCTGACTTACGATGCGCATTGATCCGGCAGAACTCGAAATTTTCAAAAACCTCTTTCACTCCGTGGCGGAAGAGATGGGCGCCGCGCTGCGCCGTTCTGCATTCTCGCCCAACATCAAAGAGCGGCGGGATTACTCCTGTGCCGTATTTGACGGCCGTGGAGACGTTGTAGCCATGGGTGACCACATGCCCGTGCATCTCGGGTCTATGCCCCGGTCCGTGGCCGCGGCCATCGAGCGCCTGCCGCTCGGGTCCGGCGACATCGCAGTCCTCAACGATCCTTTTGCCGGGGGCACGCATCTGCCCGATCTCACGTGCGTCATGCCGGTTTTCGCCGGCGCGGGCAGACGGTCGAAAAATCCCAAGCCGGTTTTCTACGTCGCCAATCGCGCCCACCATTCCGACATCGGAGGGGCGCAACCTGCCTCAATGGGGCTCAGCGAAGAAATCTACCAGGAAGGGCTACGCATTCCTCCGGTGCTGCTGGTGCGCAACGGAGAACCCCAAAGGGATGTTCTGGCGATGCTGTTGGCCAACGTGCGCACTCCGGCAGAGCGCGACGGCGATTTAGCGGCGCAGATCGCTGCCTGCAGGCTGGGAGAGCAACGCCTCCAGGAAATGACGCATAAGTACGGCACCCACAAAATGGACTTCTACCTTGCCGCCCTCCAGCGTTATTCGGCGCGCCTGATGCGGCACGCCCTCGACCGGATTCCTGACGGCATCTATCGTGCAGAAGATTTTCTCGACGATGATGGATTTTCCACGGAGCCGGTCAGATTGCAGGTCGCCATTCAAATTCGCGCCGGTCGTGCAACCGTTGATTTCACCGGTTCATCGCCGCAGTGCCGCGGCGGGGTCAACGCCGTCATGTCCATCACCACTTCTGCGGTGTTTTACGTCTTCCGTTGCCTGCTGGGTGAAGATGTTCCTGCCTGCGCAGGTTTGCTGGAACCTATTATAGTTATCGCACCTGAGGGCAGTGTGCTTAATGCGCGTCCCCCAGCGGCGGTGGCCGCGGGAAACGTGGAAACCTCCCAGAGAATTGTGGACGTCCTGTTGCGGGCCCTGGCCCGTGCCCTGCCTCATCGCATTCCGGCGGCCAGTTCGGGCACCATGAACAATCTGTCATTCGGAGGGATCGATCCCTGCACCGGCAAACCCTTCACCTATTACGAAACCATCGCGGGCGGAATGGGAGCCCGGCCAACGGCAGCGGGCCTGAGCGGTATCCACACGCATATGACCAACTCGCTGAATACGCCCGTAGAAGCCCTTGAGGCCCACGTCCCTGTTCGCGTGCGGCGAACGTCGATTCGGCGCGGATCAGGTGGCCGCGGGAAATTCCATGGGGGAGACGGCATCGTTCGCGAACTAGAGTTTCTCACGGATGTTCGCTGCAGCATCCTGTCTGACCGACGGCGCTTTCCGCCCTACGGCCTGGCCGGCGGACAGCCGGGTAAGCTCGGAAAGAACACTTTGGAGGCAGCCGGCAGGGTAGAAATACTGCCATCGAAAACAGTCGTAAACGTGCCGGCAGGAAGCGTTTTCATCATCGAAACTCCCGGTGGAGGCGGATGGGGAAAACCCGTGCGCGGCAAAATTCGGAGAGACAAATTGCAGGACACTTAAGGAGAAATCATGGACAACGTGAATCGCAGGGATTTCATGAAGTCCGTCGCCGCAGCCGGAGCGCTGGCCGGCGTTCCAGCTCGGGCCGACGAGCCGGCTGGAGGACCCGTCTTTCTGGCAACATGGAAACATGGTCTGCCCGCAGTGAACCAAGCGGCCGAGGTGCTCCACCGGGGAGGAAGCCTGCTGGATGCCATCGAAAAAGGTATCAATGTCCCTGAAGAGGACCCCGACGTGACCAACGTTGGTTATGGAGGCCTGCCCAACTCCGAGGGCATTGTCGAACTGGACGCCGGCATCATGGACGGCACCCGCCATCGCGCAGGCGCCGTATGCGGTCTGCGAGGGGTGAAGACTGCAATTTCCGTTGCCCGTCTTGTCCTTGAAAAAACGAAACATACGACTATTGGAGGAATCGGCCTCCAGGAGTTTGCCCGGAATATGGGCTACCACCCCGAGCAGTTGCTCACACCCAACAGCCTCAAGAGATGGATGGAATGGAAAGCCGACCCTCACCACAAGACCTTCTGGCTGAATCCTGAAAACCACGACACGATTGGCGTGGTGGCCACCGACGGCAGTGGGCATGTGGTGGCGGGATGTTCCACTTCCGGCCTGGCATGGAAACTTCCCGGCCGTATCGCGGATTCTCCTCTGGTTGGCCTGGGATACTACGCCGATGACCGCTTCGGTGGAGCTTCGGCCACGGGGAACGGCGACTTGATGAGCAATTATTGCACCAGCATCTCGATTGTTCACATGATGGCGCGTGGCGCGTCTCCGCAGTCAGCCTGCGAAGAACTACTTCGGGATATGGTGAAAGCAGAGACAAAGAACAAAGAAGCTGCCTGTGCGGTGATTGCCATGAACAATCGCGGAGAGGTCGGGGCCGCTTCAATGAACGCGCAGTTCCATCTACAGTACGCGCTGTGGAAGAACGGCAAAAGCCAGATGCTGGAATCCAGAGACGTCTACTGACCCGCTGCCTCTGCCATAAAGAATTTAGCCGTCTACGGTTCAGCCGGTGATGGACTTTCAGAGGCGGGAGCACTGCCCCCAGAAGCAATCATCCACGCCAGCACAAGCAGACTCAGCACCAACAGCAGGACTCCGTTCCAGCGGAAGAACATCGCAGGCTGCGACAATAATTGAACGACCGGCGCCGCAACCTGTAGACAGAAAATCGCCGCAATGTAAGCAAGGATATTCGACCGGAAGAACCAGCCAGCGATGGCGACAGCAGCGGCAAAGGGAAGAAAACCCATCACCCATCCGGCCACGTACTCCCGAACGGAGTGGGCACCCGAAGGCCCCAGGCTCACAAGGATCAGCAAGGCAATTGGCCATATCCACCACGCCCGGCGCCGCCATCCGGAACAAGCCAGATGGATCAGGATTGCGATTCCAGCAGCGCCCAGAACCGTATACATAAGTGCGTGCACCAGCACCCCGATACCCGGTGAGGAAGTATCCATCCGGGCGGAAAAAATGCTGATGGGCACCGGAGCAAAGGTGTGGAACCGGTTCGAAATCAAGGCAACCAATTGCGAGATTCCCACTGCGGCTGCAACGCTGAGGATGAGTACAATCACAGCGTCTCGCCGCCACACTCGCCGTGCCGCGCCCCGGAATATTTCCCAGGCCTCCGGGTAGATGCTCGTGGCCAGCGCCACATTCAGCCACCCAATCAGTCCTACCAGCAGAGGGACCACCCCAAGGCCGACGCCAACACTGATCCAGAAATTGCCCAGCGAGATGGAGGTATTGTAATCCCGATAAATCAGTGGAATCCCGTTCAATTCACCCAGGGCCATGAGCACGGCCACCACGACTCCCACCCAGAGCGACCGCATCCAGGGTATTTTCCCCGCGCGAACCTGCCTGACAAAAAGCATAATGATCAGAGCGAATACGGAAATCAGCAGGAGGCTTTCGAGCCCGAGCAAAATGGAATTTCCAAGCCGCGACGCTTCACGCTGGCGGACCCAGGTTTCCGGCAGTTTGAAGTATCGCGAAGTGCCGATGACATGGTCTCCCGCAATGTCCACTGCAATACGGAAATGCGCGTCCCCCACATTCAGCGGATTTCCCGGCTTTGCCTGCCAGGTCAGCGTGTAGTCTTCGCGAGCCTTGCGCTTTCTCGACTCAGAATTCTGCAAATCAAAGTTTGAGAGTTGATAGTTCTTCTTTTGCAGGAAATCTTCCGCCAGTGAGAGGGCTTGATCAGCGGAAAGAGTTGCCCCCGGAGCGTCTTCATCCAGAATGTGCCGTTCAGCGAAAACGCGGTTGTCTGTGGGATTGACAAAAACGCGGAATTCCTCCTTCTGCATGGGTTTGAAGAAACGAACTTCCCATATTTCCAGGCGGGTCGCGCGCCGGTAAAGTTGCTCTGATTGCCTGATCGAGAGGTGCTGCAACATGTACCGCAAGGTAAGAGGGTTCACATTTTGGAAAAGCCACGCCGCGCGACGGTAATGCTGCACCTGCACTCCCTTCCCTTCCAGATAAGCCACGGCCGAACCTATCGCCTCAGGCCGCGAAAAGCGAAGCTCGACGTCGCGGCCAAAACGGTAAGCAGGAATGAACGCCGCCCCAACAAAAATTGCCACCAGCAGTCCTGCTGCAAGAAGGCGCCGTTTTCGGAGAGGCTGATAACTAACGGACCGTTCACCTTGGGTGGCGGCTGGTTCGGCTGGAGCCCGCTTGATGCCCACGCTTCCGTTGGTCAGGTCGGAACCATCAGAGAACGTGCCGCTCCGAAGATAGGCGATCAAGGCCACAATCAGCGGAATCAGCATAATGCCAGCCGTCAATCCGCCTGAAATCCGCAGGTAATCATTAGGAGAACGCAGCAGAAGAAAAGCGGTGTACAGGGCGTCCACCGAATAGTGCCAGATGAGAGTGGCAAATATTCCAAAACGCAGCATGATGACGCCTACGATGATGCCGCCGACCCCCACCTCGACCCCACGAATGAAAAACGGCTGGTTGGGATAAGCAGAATGGAGAAATCCCCAGATAAACGCAGCTCCAATCAGGCCCGCTGCGCGTGAGCGTGTAATCTTCTCAAGGAACGGAATGCCGAAAGCCCTGAACTGGAATTCTTCTGTAACTGCGGGCATAAAGCCCATCAGGAGCACTGCAACCCACGGGATGCGTGTATTCAACAGGTTTGAAAATGGAATGTCAGCGGGCGCCCACGCACCAAGCTTATCAGCTGCCAGATAAAACACCGTCTGGTAGGCAAAAAAGAAGAACGTCATGGCAATGCCCACGACGTTGGCGATAAAGAAAGTACGCGACCGCAGCCCACGCCAGCTCAAAGTGCGGCGGACAGAGGGCAGACCCTTAAGACTATCGCGATAGACAGGCTCAGCACAGGCGACGATAAGAAAAATCCACGCCCCGACACCCAGCGAGGCCAGGATCGCACCGCGGAAGTATCCCGCCATAAAACTCGAATAGGAGTCGGTTGTGGAATAGGCAAACTGGCTGAGCGAAAAGGAATTCAGCTGTTGAAGAAAATAGAGGACGATTCCCACCACGCCGAATCCCGCGGCCATCTTCAACGGAACATCGCCGTCGCGCAGGCGCTTCACCAGGATCACCAGCATGGCAAGGCTGAGCAAAACCCAGAACACCTCGTCCACTAATTGCGCGGAAGTGTTGCGCGAACGCAGACTCTGATAATCGCGGAGATACTGGTCGGGAATTTTAACGTACTCGCTGTAACCGGCAACATGGTCACCGTCAATGTCAACTTCAATGCGGTAGCTGCCGTTACCAAGGTTGATGCTCTTCTGTTTCCAGGTAAAGCTGTAATCTATGCGCGCCGGCCGCTTTTCTGATTCAGCATCCAGAAACTCCAGGCCGGAAAGATCGCGGTGCATCGTGTTCTGAAGGAACTGTTCTGCAATCTTCCGCGCCTGCTCGGGCTTGAGCGATGCCCCCGGCGCCCCGTCAGGAATTTCATGGTCAAAACCCACCACCTGGCCCTGCGTGCTGACGTCAACCCTGAATTCTTCTTTCTGCTGCGGCTTGAACCAGCGATGCGACCAGCGCCACAAATGGATGGGCCCGCTGGTCAACCTGTTCATCCTGGCCAGCCCCTGCGTGCGCTCCAGATAGGTCTTGGCGTCGTCGTCGTATGTGAATATGGCGGCGTGCCGGTATCCGCTGACGTTGAAACCGTGGGAGGAAAGAAACTTTTCAGCAATCGGCAGAGAACTGGTGCGGCTGACCCTCAGCTTGAGCGATGCCTCAGGAAACGCCCGGGAGAAATACTTGATGCCGATCACCAGCGACACCGCCGACACCGCGATGGCGATGACGATGACTTTTCGTTCGCGAGCTCCGAGTTTGACAGGCATAAAAGACCTCTGGAACGTGCAGCTAACTTCAAAGATTAACGAGGATTATACCAATCGCCGGGCCTGTCAATACCAGGAATCGGCGGCAGGAGAAAAATCTCGCAGCGTCCCGCAGCGCCCCTTGCCGCGACCGCGGCTGGCTATTTGAGGTGCTTCACCATCACCCAGGCTGCCTGGCCGTTGCTGTAATACCGATCAACTTTATCTACTTTCCGGTATCCGCGGGTCGCATAAAAACTGTGCGCCGCCAGGTTATCTTCCGCCGTTTCCAAGTAGATGAGTTGCAACCCGGCCTTGCGGGCCCAGTCTTCAGCCTCCTTCATCAGCCCGGTACCCGTACCCTGCCGCCGTGAACCTTCCAGTACGTCAATGGTGATAATGTGCCCCACGCGGACGGGTTCGCGGCTTGCCACCACAAACCCCACAATCGACCCTTTGTCCTCCGCCACCCACGTCCTGGTTGCCCGGTGGGCGATATACGCGGCCAATTCCTCCCGCGAATAAGAAACCCCGGGCGGGAAACACTCCTGGTCGATTTCCGAAAGGGTCGGCAAGTCCGCCGGCTGAAAGTCTCGAATAAGCATGAAGAATTCGACAGGCTGTTGCACGGGGAGTGCCTCAGGCCGTCCGCGCCAGGCGAGCAGGAAGTGCGCCATGCGCAATCGGCAGGCCACATGGGATTGCCTGAATCCGTGCAGGTGCCCCACAGCAAATACGGTCTTTTAGCTGGCTATTGCCAGCAGGCGGTCGATGTCCTCTTTGGTGTTGTAAAGATAAGGCGAAATACGGATCCGGTGGTGCCGCAGGCTCACCTCAATATGATGAGCCTTCAACTTCT
>Ga0102953_1002174_pt1 | contig 11865 bp, 12 predicted proteins | sample SalPon2A_C_D2_MG_FD_78509 | JGI IMG/M metagenome (GOLD analysis project Ga0102953, IMG submission 78509) | Soil microbial communities from South San Francisco under conditions of wetland restoration - Salt Pond MetaG R2A_C_D2_MG | ecosystem: Environmental > Terrestrial > Soil > Wetlands | place... | reverse complement strand
TCGCTCCGCTTCGCTTTTCTGCTCGGAGAGTGCACGAGCCGGCGGTGCCGGCTCGTTCGGGCTGGGTTGCCGTGGCGTTGCGGGCCGCGCCCGAGCGCGGTCGAGCGAGGCGACCGACATCGGCCTCGACCCGAACCGTCTCTTTCGGCCATGGCTTGTGACCTGGTCATGGGACATGTCCGCTCGGGGCACGCTCCGGCGACTCCCTGCGGGCTGCGGCTACCGTTGCGACCGTGGATTGGGAGGAGATCCAGCCTGGCCGGGCAGGGGTTGTCGAGCACGACCTCGTCTCCGACGAGGAGCTCTGGAACGAGGACGGCGGCGACCACTCCGGCTGGTTCTGCGTCCGCACCAATCCCTTCCCGTGCCCGGCGCCCGGCTGCGTGTTCGTGGCGGAGTTCATGACCGCTGCGCACCTCGTCCTCGTCTGGCAGGAGCGCGACGACCCGAACCTCCTCCGGCACGCCCAGCGCGCGAAGGAGGTCGGCCGCAACCCGCGGGTCGTCTCCTACGAGCAGGGCTACGGGCCGAGCGCCTCGTACTACGCCTGGGAGGCGGCGGGGCGCCCCGTGCACGGCATTCGCGGCAAGTGATCCCCGACCGCTTCGGCTCCTCGCCGGTGCTCTCGCTCGGCGTCGAGGAGGAGCTCATGATCCTCGACGCGGACACGCTCGAGCCCGCGGACGGAGTCGCGGCGGTGGTCGAGGGCGTCCGCGGACTGGATCTGCCGGGGGTGGTGAAGACGGAGATGCACGCCTCCGTCGTCGAGCTGAACACCGGCGTCTGCGCGAGCGGGGACGAGGCGGTGGCGGCTCTCGCGGAGCTACGCGCCGGTGCAGCCGAGGCGGCGCGCGCGCACGGGCTTGTGCTCGCGGCTGCGGGCGCCCACCCGACGGCCCGGCTCGAGTCGCTGCCCGTCGTCCAGGAGGAGCGCTACCTCGCGATGATCGGCCGCATCGGCCGCGCGGCGCGGCGTCAGGGCGTGAGCGGGCTCCACGTGCACGTCAGCGTCGAGAGCGGCGAGCACTGCCACGAACGGCTCGAGGCGGTGCTGCCCTGGCTGCCGGTGCTGCTCGCGCTCTCGGCGAACTCGCCGTTCGCGGACGGTGCCGACACGGGGATGCTCTCGGCGCGCGCGGCGATCCTCGCTGAGCTGCCGCGGGCCGGTGCGCCGCCCGTGTTCGGCTCGTATGCGGGGTGGACGGCGTGGGTCGAGCGGCTCGCCGCGGCCGGGGTGCTCGAAGACGAGACGCGGCTCTGGTGGGACGTCAGGCCGAATCCGCGCCTCGGCACGCTCGAGCTCCGGATCGCCGACCAGCCGACGGCGCTCGAGCGGACGGCGCTGCTCGTCCGGGCCATGCACGACCTCGTCGCGCGCGTTCCGTCCCGCATCCCCGACCCGGTGGCGCGCGGCGATTACGCCCAGAACCGCTGGGCTGCCGCCCGGCACGGGCTCGACGCGGTGCTGCTCCACCCGGACGGCGGCGGAGCCGTCGTCGCGCGTGAGCTCGCCGCCGAGCTCCTCCGCGCGGCGCCGCCCGAGCCGGAGGCGCTGCGCCAGCGCGAGGTCGCGGCGCGCGCCGGGCAGCAGCTCGTCGCCGCGGACCTCGTCGCGCGGACGGTAGCCTGACGGCGATGGCGACGCAGACCGAGACGATCCAGGTGAGCGGCATCCGCTGCGAGAAATGCGTGATGCGGCTCGCGGGCGCGCTCGAGGGCCACGAGGGCCTCGAGTCCGCGAACGCGAACCTCATGGGCCAGGTCATGCTCTCCTGGGACGACGAGCGGACGAGCCGCGACTCGCTCCTCGAGGCGCTTGCGAAGTCGGGCTTCCGCGAGCTTCCCGCGGGCGTGTAGGCCCGCGGGAACGGAATAGGAACCGCGGTCGCGGCGTTCCGAAGACCGTGGGCGACGCTGCTACGGTTTTGGCCGTGGAGGCCGGAAACGACGGGACGGAGCCGGCTGAGGCGCGGGCGGCGCAGCGCCTCGCGGGCGACGCGCGCGACCGCGTGCGCTTCGAGGAGGAGGCGCTCGCGCTCTCCGATCAGGTCTACCGGGTTGCGCGCCATCTCGCCGGCTCGCGCGAGGAGGCCGACGACCTCGTCCAGGAGGCGTATGCCCGCGCGTTCCGCAGCTGGCGCTCGTTCACGCCGGGCACGAACCTCCGCGCCTGGCTGCTCCGGATCCTCACGAACCTGAACATCGACCGCGGCCGGCGCCAGCAGCGTGCGCCGCAGATGCAGCCGCTCGAGGCGAACGACTACTTCCTCTACGACCGCCTGGCCGGCGACGGCGACGGCGTCTCGGACGAGGACCGTGTCGTCGAGCGGCTCTCCCAGGACGACATCGTCTCGGCGCTCTCGGCGGTACCGCACGACTTCCGCGACGTGGTCGTGCTCGTCGACATCGGCGACTTCAGCTATCAGGACGCCGCACAGATCCTCGACATTCCGATCGGGACGGTCATGTCGCGCCTGCATCGCGGCCGCCGGATCCTCAAGCGCGAGCTGGCCGAGACAACGACGGTGGAGGGAACATGAAGGACCCCTGCGCGCACTGCGAGGAGATGATGCAGCCGTATCTCGACCGGATCCTCACCGAGGACGAGATGGTCGAGGCGGAGGCGCATCTCGAGCAGTGCGACTACTGCCGGCGGCGGTACCGGTTCGAGGAGAGCCTGCGCATCTACGTCCGGCAGGCGGTGGACGAGCAGATGCCGGTCGAGCTGAAAGAGAAGCTCGCGGCGCTGCGGATCCCGCTCGACTGAGCTACGGCTCCGCGCGGACGTCGACGTCACCCGGGGGCGACAGATCGTCGCAGGCGACGAGCCGTGCGGGGAGCGGGCGCGCGCCCTCGTCGGGGATCGCGTCCCAGACGGAGCGGGCGAGTAGTACGGGGTGGAGGCGGAGCCCGCCGTAGGAGGCGGCAACCGCGTCGCCGCCGTCCACGCGCCAGGACTCCACGACGCGGTCGACGGCCGCCGGGTCGAGGTCGGGCCCGTCGGCGAGGACGACGACAGCCGCGGCGGCGTCGACCGGGAGCGCCGCGAGCCCGCAGCGCAGCGAAGCGCCGGGCCCGCGTTCCCAGCCGGGGCAGCGGACGCAGTCCGCGTCGGTGTCGACGTCGTGCGCTCCGGCGACGACGAGGATCCCGTCGAGCGCTGCGCTTCGGCGGAGCGCAGCGAGCACGGACGGTAGGAGCACCGCCTGCTTCGGCGGCGAGACGCCGTAGCGGGACGAGGCGCCGGCCGCAAGCACGACCGCGTGGACGCTCACGTCCGCTCCCGCTCAGTCCACACCGCGGAGCCGCCGACCGGTGACCGCCGCGTCGAGTCGCCGCCAGATCCCGACGCTGACTTCGACACCGCGGGCAGCCGGCCGCCGGCCGGGGCAGTAGACGGCGTCGAGTGCGCGACGCACGAGTTCCGCCATCGGGAGCCCACTGCGAGCCGATTCCTCGAGGAGGAGCGAGCGTTGGTCGTCTCTGACATGGACATGGATAGCCACCGCCATTGCGCCATGATCATCCATGGCGATCCAATACGCCGGTGTATCGACTCCGTCACGGTGCGCCGCCCGGGGGAGGGTCAGCCCGCGTCGAGAGCGGCCGCGGCACGGCGGATGAGCGCCCGGGCCACGGTGGCCTTCCACGCTGTCCGCGGCAGCGGCGTCGCGTCGTCCAGCGCGCGCTCGCCGTCGATCCGCCACGGGATCGGCGCCACCCCGGCGAGCGCGAACCGCATCTCGCCGCCTGCCCGGGCGGCGGCGACTCCGACTTGCGGGAACGCCCAGCGCTTCCGGTCCATCGCCTTGAGGTAAACGCTCGCCTCGACCGGCGGCAGATCGAGCTCGAGCAGGAGCTCGTCCGGCTCGAGCGTCGTCGTGCGTCGGTCGGACTCGTCCGGCAGCCGGTACAGCTCCTCCACGGCCAGCTCGCGCCGCGTCGTCCGGAGCCGCCCGCCGAGCGCGACGAGCGCTGCAGCGACGTCCGACGGGTGCGCCGAGGCGCAGAAGTCGTTCGCGAAGATCGCGTGCTCGCGGTGCTCGCCTTCGCGTGCGTGACACCGGTCACCCCCATGGAGCCGGCACGGATACCTGAGCCGCCAGTACCAGCAGCGCGTCCCCTGGAGTAGGTTGCCGCCGACCGAGCCCATGCTCCGCAGCTGCGGCGACGCCGCGAGCCGGCACGCCTCCCGCAGCGCCTCCGGCACGCCCGGATCGGCCTCGAGCTCCGCGAGCGTCGTCCCCGCACCGATCCGGCCGCCGTCGATGCCGCGCGGCACGACGCCGCGGATGTCCACGAGCCGCTTCGCCGGGACGATGCCGTCCCGCACGAGCGGCACGAGTTCCGTGCCGCCCCACAGCGGCACGCCGCCCTCGGCGTCGGCGAGCGTTTCCGCCCTAACGAGTTCCAACCGGCTCCTTCGCGCCGTCGGCCGCGCGTCGTCGTGCTTCCTCGAGCGCCCGCAACAGCTCCTCGCGCGAGATCGGCAGCTCGTGGACGTCCGCTCCGGTCGCGTCGCGGATCGCGTTCGCGATCGCGGCCGCCGTGGGGATGATCGGTGGCTCGCCGAGACCCTTCGAACCGAGGTTCGTCAGGTGCTCGTCGGGCCGGTCGACGAACTCCGCCACGATCTCGGGCACATCGGCGATCGTCGGCATCCGGTACGACTCGAGCGTCGTCGTCAGCGTCCGGCCCGTCTCCGGGTCGAGGAGCCGCTCCTCGGAGAGCGTGTGCCCGATCGCCTGGATGATCCCGCCCTCCACCTGGCTCTCCGCCCCGAGCGGGTTGACGATCCGGCCGACGTCGTGGATCGCGGCGACGCGCAGCACGCGCACCTCGCCGGTCTCGACGTCGACCGCGACCTCCGCGACCTGCACACCGAACGTGAGGACGCTCATGCCGGCCGGGTTCGGCCCGCGCGCGCCCTTGCCCAGCAGCTGCGCCGGGCCGAGCAGGCCGACGACCTCCTCGAGCGCCGTCGACACCGTGCCGTCGGCGGAGACGACGCTCCCGTCCACGATGTCCAGGTCGCCCTGGTCCACCGAGTGGCGCTGCGCCGCGAGCTCGAGGATCTGGCGCTTCGCATCGGCCGCGGCCGCGCGGACGGCCGGGCCCATCGAGGGCAGCGTCGAGGAGCCCGCCGAGATCGACGCGTATGGCCCGCGCGCCGAGTCGCCGAGCACGACGTCCACCCGGTCGAGCGGCACCCCGAGCTCCTCGGCCGCGATCTGCGCCATCGCGGTGCGCGTCCCCGTGCCGATGTCCTGCATCGCCGTGATCACCGAGACGCGCCCGTCGGAGCCGACGCGCGTCCACGCATACGACGGTGGGCCGCCGCCGCCGTACCAGATCTGGCTCGCCATCCCGACCCCGTAGCGCCACGTCTCATCCGAGCGCGACCGCACCTCGTGCCGCCGCTCCCAATGCTTCTCGGCGAGGGCGTAGCACTCGTCCAGGCTCTTCGACGAGTACGGCTTGCCGTCGTTCGAGGAGGCGTAGTTCCGTCGCCGCAGCTCGAGCGGGTCGACGGCGAGCGTGGCTGCGAGCTCGTCGATCAGGCACTCGAGCCCGAACGTCCCCTCGACGAACCCGGGCGCGCGGAACGCCTTCATCGGCGGCGTGTTCACCTTCGCGCCGTGGGTGAGCGTGCGCACGTTGTCGCACGCGTAGAGCATCTGCATCGGCCCCTCGGTCGACGAGCACCAGCCGGACCAGCCGACCGCGTTCACGAACTCGCCGCCGAGCGCGACGATCGTCCCGTCGAAACGCGCACCGACCACGAGCCTCTGGATCGTTCCGTTCCGGTTTCCGGCGGCCGTGTTCTCCTCGCGGCGCGTCAGGCCGCAGCGCACCGGCCGTCCGGTCCGCCGCGCCAGCTCCGCGGCGACGAACGTGTACTCGCCCGGATCGTTCTTCGAGCCGAAGCCGCCGCCCATGTACTCGCAGACGACGCGCACCTTGTCCTGCGGCAGCCCGAGCCCCTCGGCGACCGCGGCGCGAACGCCCCAGATGTACTGCGTCGAGGTGTGGACGTGCAGCGTGTCGCCGATCCACTCACACACCGACTGGTGCGTCTCCAGCGAGTTGTGGAGGACGGTCTGCGTCCGGTAGGTGCCCTCGACGACGACGTCCGCTCCGGCGAGCGCCTGCTCGAAGTCGCCGCGCTCGTAGCGTCGCGGCTCCACCGTCAGGAGACCCTTCGCGACTGCGTCCTCCGGGTCGAGGACGACCTCGAGCGGCTCCCACTCGATCTCGATCGCCCGCAGCGCTCGCCGCGCCTGACCGTAGGTGTCGGCCGCAACCGCGGCCACCGGTGCGCCGTTGAAGCCGGCCTCGTCGACGAGACCCGGCGCGTCGCCCGGCCCGAGCACGCCGCGCACGCCCGGCAGCGCGAGCGCCGGCGCGAAGTCGATCCGCTTCACCCGGGCGTGTGCGTGCGGCGAGCGGAGGATCGCCGCGTGCAGCATCCCCGGCAGCAGGATGTCGGCGGTGTAGCGGGCCTCTCCGCGCGCCCGCTCGGGCCCGTCCTTCCGCGCCGCGGGCCGCCCGACGACGCGACGCGGCCCTGCCGGCCACTGGTCGAGCGTGTCCTCTTCGACGACGAGCCAGACCTCCTCGTAGCGTCCCTCGACCTCCTTCTCGGTGCGGATCAGTCGCGCCACGTGAGAATCGCCTCCTCGATCTTCGGGTACGTGCCGCAGCGGCAGAGGTTCCCGGCCATGCGGTGGCGGATCTCCCTGCGCGTCGGCTCGGGGTTCGACGCGACGAGTGCCGCCGCCGAGACGATCTGGCCCGGGGTGCAGAACCCGCACTGGACGGCGTCGGCGCGGACGAATGCGTCGACGAGCGGATGCTCGCGGAGCCCTTCGATCGTCGTCACCTCGCCCTCGACGGTGTGCGCGAGCGTGATGCACGACAGCACCGGCACGCCGTCCACCTGCACGGTGCACGCGCCGCAGTGGCCCTCGTTGCAGGCGGTCTTCGTGCCGATCAGCCCGAGCTCCTCGCGGAGCAGCTGGGCGAGGCTCATCCCGACCGGCGCGTCGGCGACGACGTGCTCGGCGCCGTTGACGACGAGGCGAACCTCAGGCACAGCTCGTCACCGCGACGATGTCGGCGAGGTGGATGAGCCGGAACGTCGTCCGGGAGACGACGCGCACCTCGTCCTCGCCGACGGCATCAGGCAGCATGCGCCACGTGTCCTGTGCGGCGAGGAGCAGCTCGCGGATCCGGTCGAACTCGTCCGGTGTGCCGCCGCCGTTTCGCGCGGTGCACGCGTTCAGCGCGAGCCCGAGCGCCCCGATCGTGTCCGGCTGGCGCGTCCAGAGCAGCGGGGTCGCCATCGTCAGGTACTGGTGGACGCGGGCGAGTGCGAGCGGCTGGGAGAGCATCTCCGGGCCGCGCGGCGTCGTCGGCTTGCGCGGCGGCTCCCCGTCGGCGATCCGGTTTGCGTTGCCGCCGAGCATCCCGCGAATCTCCTCCTCGTCGAGCCCGGCGAGGCGGGCCGTGTGCAGTGCGATCAGGAGCGAGGTCGACGAGCCGCCGTACGGGTAGTCGGAGGCGTACACGACCTGCTCGGGCGGGACGAGGCGGAAGAAGCTCAGCAGGTCGATCGGGCTCCAGACGGACGTGTCGAAGAAGACGCCCGCCTTGCCGGCGAAGCGGCCGGCGAGCGCGGCGAGGTCGGCGATCCCGGCATGCGCGATGATCAGCTGCGTCCCGGGATTCGCGTCGACGAGCCGGTCGAGTCCGTCTGCGATCGGCGGCAGGCCGCGGCCGCCGTGGATCAGGATCGGCACGCGCTGCTCGGCCGCGAGCTCGAACACCGGCGCGAGCCGGTCGTCGTCGAGTGCGAAGCGCTGCGCGCGCGGATGGAGCTTGATCCCGCGCGCGCCGAGGTCGAGGCAGCGGCGTGCCTCCTCCATCGGCCCTTCGTCGAGCGCGAGCCGGACGAACGGGATCATCCGTCCGTTCGAGCGCGCCGCGAACGCGAGCGTCCGGTCGTTCCCGGCGCGGAAGCCGGGGTGCCGGTCGGGCTCGTCGAGGCAGAAGGCGAAGCAGCGCGAGACGCCGTACCGGTCCATCAGCTCCTCGAGCTCCTCGGGGCGGCCGACCATGCCGTCGATGTCCGTGCCGAGGTGTGTGTGCGCGTCGAAGATGTCGGCGTCGGCGGGCAGCTCCCGCCGGAGGGACTCGTCCCAGCTCGCGATCAGCTTTCGTGCGCGCTCGAGGGGCTCCACCCTCTGAACATACCCGCGCATCCCCGTCGTCTGTAGACGCGTACATAGGATCCGAGTGATGCCTGCGCTCCTCCTCTTCGCCGACTCGATCCGCTCCCCGGAGATGCGGCACGAGGTGCCGCTCGCGGTGCCCGACCCGTTTCTCTATGTCGAGCAGGACGGGCGCCGCACCGCCGTTCTCAGCGCGTTCGAGGTGCCGCGTCTCGCGGCCGCCGACCCGGGGATCGAGGCGCTCTCGCCGGAGCGGTTCGGGATGGACGAGCTGCTCGCAGCCGGCACGCCCGCCGCGGAGGCGGAGCTCGAGGTCTACGCCCGTGCCTGCGCGGAGCTCGGCGTCGAGGCGGCCGTCGTCCCGGCGAGCTTCCCGCTCGAGCTCGCCGACCACCTCCGCGGGCGCGGCATCGAGATCGTCGTCGATCGGGAGCGCTTCGAGGATCGCCGCCGGCGCAAGACCGCTGCCGAGCTCGAGGGGCTCCGGCGGGCCCAGCGGGGCTGCGAGGCCGCGCTCGACACCGCCCGCGACCTGCTCCGCCGCGCCGACGCGCACAACGGCCTGCTCGTCGCCGACGGCGAGCCGCTCACGTGCGAGCGTCTGCGCGCCGAGATCGAGCGGATCCTCGGCGATCACGGCGCCGCGGCCGACGAAGTGATCGTCTCGCACGGCGCGCAGACCGCGGTCGGCCACGAGATGGGCTCCGGCCCGATCGCCGCGGGCGAGGCGATCGTCTTCGACCTCTTCCCGCGCGACCGCGCGTCGGGTGTCTACACCGACATGACGCGCACGATCGTCGTCGGCGACGTCCCGGCCGAGCTGCGCACCTACCACGCGCTCTGCCGGGAGGCGCTCGAGCTTTCGACGGCCGCGGCGGGGCCCGGCGTGAACGGCAAGGCGCTCATGCAGCTCGTCTGCGACCTCTTCGCCTCGCACGGCTACCCGACGCCGCTGACGAAGCAGCCCGGCGAGGTTCTGGAGAGCGGCTTCTTCCACGGGCTCGGGCACGGCGTCGGGCTCGAGGTGCACGAGCGTCCCCGGATCTCGCGCACGGGCGACGATCTCGTGCCGGGAGACGTGATCACGCTCGAGCCGGGGCTCTACCGGGCCGGCTACGGCGGCGTTCGCCTCGAGGACGTCCTCGTCGTTACGGAAAGCGGTGTCGAAGTCGTCAGTGAATCCCCGTATGCGCTCGAGCCGTAACGTTTGCCACATATCGTTCTCCGCTTGACGTCCGTCCGATCGGTGCGAGAGAGTGACGAGCGTCACATCGGTGCCGACGGCGGCCCGAGTGGGCTGCATGCGCCGGCGCCGACCTATAAGGAGGCGGTGTTGCATGAGTGCAATGTCCCCTGAACGGCCGGTGCAGGTTGTGGAGAGCACCCCGGCCGCCGACCCGGCTCCGCTCGGGCTCGCAGGGTTCGCACTGACCACGTTCCTGCTCAGCGGCCACAACGCGTCGTGGATCCCCGACCTGATCTGGGTAGGACCGGCGATCTTCTACGGCGGGATGGCTCAGCTGCTCGCCGGGATGTGGGAGTTCCGCAACCGGAACGTGTTCGGCGCGACGGCGTTCTCCACGTACGGTGCCTTCTGGATGGGCCTCGGCCTGTTCGTCATCCTCGCTGAGACGACGAAGTTCCTCGGCGGCTTTGCGGGCGGCGACCTGACGAACGCGCTCGCCTGGTACCTGTTCGCGTTCGCGATCTTCAACACGTACATGCTGCTCGGGAGCATGCGCGTGAACGGGGCGGTCTTCCTCGTCTTCCTGACGCTGGAGGTCACCGAGATCCTGCTCGTGATCGGCTTCTTCAACCTCTCGCACGGCGGCACCGAGTGGTGGCTCCACGCCGGCGGCTGGATGGGTATCGCCACCGCGGCGGTCGCCTTCTACACGTCCGCAGCGGGTGTCATGAACGGCACCGCCGGCAAGACGGTGCTCCCGGTTGGTGGCCCGCTGGTCAGCTGACCTAAGATGCAAGGGACGCGTATCTGAGCGAGGAGGCCGGCTCTCGGCGACAGCACCATCGCCCCTATGCGATTGACGATGTTGCATCCCGAGAGCGGACCCGGACGCCGCGCGTGCGCGATCCCGAGTCGCTATCGATGGGCGGGTCCTGCTCTCCGCAGGCCCGCCCATCGGCCCGATGTTGGTCTGAGAAGGAGGTGAGCTAGTGGCATCCGGTGAGACACAGGTCTCCGAGGCGCAAATCGCCGTTCACTGGCGGGAGGAGGAGTACTACGACCCGCCGGCACGGATCGTCTCCGAGGCGAACGCGAACGACCCGGCGATCCGGGAGCGCTTCACGGAGGACAAGTTCCCGGACTGCTTCGTCGAGTACGCCGAGCTCCTGACGTGGGACAAGAAGTGGGACACGGTCCTCGACACGAGCAACCCGCCGTTCTTCAAGTGGTGGGTCGGCGGCAAGCTGAACGCGTGCGTCAACTGCGTCGATCGGCATCTGGAGACGCGGGGCGACGAGAACGCGCTCATCTGGGTGCCAGAGCTCGAGGAGGACGAGACGCAGGAGATCACCTACGCCGACCTCCACCGGCGGGTGAACGAGTTCGCGGCCCTGCTGCAGGACTTCGTCGGCGTCAAGACCGGCGACCGCGTCACGTTCCACCTTCCGATGGTCCCGGAGCTGCCCGTCGCCATGCTCGCCTGCGCCCGCATCGGCGCACCTCACTCCGAGGTGTTCGGCGGGTTCAGCGGGACCGCGTGCGGCCAGCGGATGGCAGACGCCCAGAGCACGATCCTCGTCACGATCGACGCCTACTACCGGAACGGCGAGCTGATCGACCACAAGGTGAAGGCCGACGAGGCGATCGAGGCCGCTCGCAAGGACGGGCTCGAGGTCGACAAGGTGCTCGTCTTCCGGCGCATTCCCGGCGAATACCACTCGGCGAGCCCGATGGTCGACGGCCGCGACGTCTTCGTCGACGACGTGATCGGCCAGTACCAGGGCCGCGAGGTGGAGCCCGTCTCGCTGGACGCCAACGAGACGCTCTTCCTGATGTACACGAGCGGCACGACCGGTCGCCCGAAGGGCGCCCAGCACTCGGTCGGCGGCTACCTCTCCTACGTCACCGGGACGTCGCAGATCTACCAGGACATCCATCCGGACGACACCTACTGGTGCTTCGCCGACATCGGCTGGATCACCGGGCACTCCTACATCGTCTACGGCCCACTCGCGCTCGGGACGACGAGCGTCATGTACGAGGGCGTCCCGACGTATCCCGACCCGGGGCGGCCGTGGCGGATCGCGGAGAAGCTGGGGGTGGACATCTTCCACACCGCGCCGACGACGATCCGGATGCTGCGCAAGCTCGGCCCGGACGAGCCGGCGAAGTACAACTACCACTTCAAGACGATGACGACGGTCGGCGAGCCGATCGAGCCCGACGTCTGGCGGTGGTACTTCCACACCGTCGGCAAGGACGAGGCGGCGATCACCGACACCTGGTGGATGACCGAGACCGGCGGCTTCCTCGGCTCCACGCTGCCGGGGCTGGAGAAGATGAAGCCCGGCAGCTGCGGCCCGACCGTCCTCGGGCTCTACGGCGTCATCTTCGACGAGAACGGCGACGAGGTCCCGATGGGCTCGGGGAAGGCCGGCAACATCT
>Ga0102953_1002173_pt1 | contig 11868 bp, 10 predicted proteins | sample SalPon2A_C_D2_MG_FD_78509 | JGI IMG/M metagenome (GOLD analysis project Ga0102953, IMG submission 78509) | Soil microbial communities from South San Francisco under conditions of wetland restoration - Salt Pond MetaG R2A_C_D2_MG | ecosystem: Environmental > Terrestrial > Soil > Wetlands | place... | reverse complement strand
TTCAGTGTCACGTTTGCCCTGCCGCAAAATGGCGGCCACTGCCGCCTGGCGTGTTGCATCGCCGGGCACTTCGTGGCGCGGGGCGTGCGCCCCTACGCATTGTTCAATGTAATCAATCGACAAGCGGGTCATTGCGGATGTTCGATCTCCGCAAACGCGACGCCCTTGTCTTCAATGGCCTCGAGCGGTTCGGTGATATTGGGGCACACCTCGATGCCACAGGTTTCGGTATTGCCACGGAACTTCGCCCAGCGAACGCCATTGGCGATGACGCGCAATATGTCCTGGTTGTAGAAGATGGGATAAGTCTCATGGCCCGGCCGGAAGTAAAAGATCCTGCCCCGTCCCCGATGCCAGACCGCCCCGCTCCTGAACACTTCGCCGCCCTCGAACCAGCTGATAAACAGCAACTCGTCGGGCTCCGGGACGTCGAATTGCTCGCCATACATCTCCGCATTCGGCAGCTCGATATAACGACCAAGGCCCTGGGTGATTTCATGGTTCGGATTCACCACCCACAGACGCTCCCTTTCCGCTGCTTCACGCCAGCACAGCCCGCAGCTTGTTCCCATCATGCGCCGGAATATCTTCGACAAATGCCCCGAGTGCAGCACGATCAACCCCATGCCGTTGAGGATACGACTCTGGATTCGGTCAACGACGGCATCGTCCACCTTATGGTGAGCCACATGACCCCACCAGATCAAAACATCCGTGGCATCGAGCACGTCCCGGGTGAGGCCATGTTCTTCCATCTCCAGCGTTGCGGTCCGGACCAAAAACCCCTGGGCGACGAGGTATTCGCCGATCGCGCCATGGATACCCTTTGGATAGAGTTTGCCGACCTCGGGGTTTCTCTGTTCATGCACGAATTCGTTGTAGATCGTCACCCTGCATTCAGTCACTGTTAACTCCGGACCCGCTATAATTGCCATCAATAGTAAGTGGGTGGCGCGTCATGCACAAATTGATTCGATGGCTGCGACTAATGCCGGCGCTTGCCGGCGTCCTTGCCCTTGCAAGCTGCGCAGTGAACCCGGTCACCGGCCAGGCCCAGCTTTCGCTGATCCCGGAAAGTCAGGAAATTGCCATCGGCAATCAGCAATACGAACCTTCCCAACAGGCACAGGGCGGGCTCTATACCGTCGACCCTGAACTCTCGAAGTACGTCAGCGTCGTCGGCCAGCGGGTCGCGCAGCACAGCGATCGCAAACTGCCCTACCAGTTCGTCGTGCTCAATAACTCCGTGCCCAATGCCTGGTGCCTGCCCGGCGGCAAGATCGCCGTGAATCGCGGCCTGTTGATGGCGCTCGACAATGAGGCGGAACTGGCGGCGGTGCTGGGTCACGAGATCACCCACGCTGCCGCCAAGCATGGCGTCAGCGCGATGCAGCGCGGCATGCTTTTGAACGGCCTGGTCCAGGCGACCCAGATATCGGCACAGAATTCCCGTTATGCCGGCCTCACCAACGTGATTGTGGGTGGTGCACAACTTGGCGCGCAATTGGTCAACCAGAAGTTCAGTCGCGGTGATGAACTGCAAGCAGATCACTACGGCACCATCTATATGTCTCGCGCCGGGTACGACCCACAGGCCGCGGTCACGCTGCAGGAAAAGTTCGTCAAGCTCTCCGAAGGTAACAATCCGAGCTGGCTCGATGGACTTTTCGCGAGTCACCCGCCTTCCGAGGAACGCGTCAAAGCCAACGAGAAGACCGTCAGCGAGCTACCCAAAGGCGGGGAACTCGGCAGGGAACGCTATCGAAAGGAACTCGCCTACCTCGAATCCAGGAAGAAGGCGTACGCCGACTTCGACCATGCGGTCACCCTCGCCGCACATGACCAGGACACCCCGGCCATGGCAGACGTCGACCATGCGATTGCCATTGAACCCAAAGAGCCTCGATTCTATGGACTCAAAGGCGACATCCTGCGCCAGGAAAAGCGCTATACGCTTGCTACCGAGCAGTACAACCACGCCCTGCAGCTGGATTCCCATTACTACGAATACTATCTTGGCCGGGGTCTCGCACGATCGAAACTCGGTCGCACGCAGCTCGCGAGAGTCGACCTCGAGTACAGCAACAAACTCCTGCCGACGGCGGTAGCCACCCAGGAGTTGGGCCAGCTCGCGCTCGCCTCGGGGAATGTGCCTGCAGCCAAGCAATATTTCCAGACCGCCATGACGGCCAGCGGCGCCGTCGGCAAGCAGGCCGAAGCGGCTTTCGTCAAACTCGACGTGACCGACAATCCGACGCGATATATCGCGGCGCAACCAGCCATCGCACAGGACGGCAAATTCATTGCCACGCTCACCAACACAACGTCTCTGGCGCTGGAGGGGGTCGACGTGCAGTTTTCCGCGACCGTGAACGGCCAGCCGGTGACAAGAACCTTGCGGGTCAACAATATGGTGCCCGGCCAGCAAGGTACGGTCTTTTCGGGCTGGCAATTCGGTCCGTCGGATCAGGTCAGCGACGCCAGGGCAGTGGTGACAGCTGTCAAACTGAAATAAATTGGGCGACGTTCAGGTCGCAATGCCCAGCCTAACGAGCTGCTCATGGGGCGCTTCGACTTCAGTCAGCGCAGATCGCAGCATGTCCAGCATCCGGTCTTCGAGCTTTTCACCGATCCTGTTCTGCTGTTCCTCCGGGTCATCATCGACAATATAGAGATGGTGGTCACCGACCTGCGGATTCAAAGACCAATACGGCAGGAGATCGCCTTCCTGGAAAGGCTGGCGAATAACCGGAATGTCAGAACCCGGCATATAATCCAGCCAGGCTCGCTTGTCGGGATTTGGCAGGCGTAATCCGGGATAGCCTGCTATCGGCATGGTGGACCAGCGATTCGACCACATGGACAGCGGGAAGCCGTCAACGGCCGGCGCCCTGATGTACTTGTTGGTACCGTCCTGGATCTGTACCCAGTGCCCGTAGATGCCGCCGATCGCCCACTCCCGCACCGAAGACTGCTCACCATATACCAGCGGCAGGAGCGAAACGCCGTGCGTCTGGTGCGAGGCCTCGACATCGAACAGTGCCATCAGGGTCGCATGGATGTCGACATTGGTCGTCAGTGCATCGATGGTACCGGCTGCCACGCCAGGTGCGGCAATCATCAACGGCGTGTGTCCCAGGGTTTCATATTGGGGTACCCGGGGCTTGCCCCAGAGATCGCGCTCGCCAAGGTAGTGACCATGATCCGTACAAACGATAAACAGGGTGTCGTCCCACAGTTCCTGTTCATCCATCTCGTCGAGTATTTTGCCGAACCAGTGGTCGATCATGGAAAGCTTGGAGCCATAATTGGCGCGTACATTACGCCCCTCACGCTCCGTCAGAACGCCGTTTTCGATACCTCCAATTGCATACGGCGGCCAGATGATCAGGTCGTTGTCCCATTCCGGATCATATCGTTTCGCCCAGGGTTCCGGCGTGTCGAACGGCTCATGGGGGTCGAACTCATCGACGAACAACATGAAGCTGTCATGGGCCTTTCCATTGAGGCGCAACCAGTCTGCGCTGGCGTGCATGGTCTTGGGTCCGGGAAAGTCGAGTTCCTCGCGAAACCAGGTCCGGGAAGCGTCGTAAAGAATCTTCTTGTCGTTCAAGGCGAATCGGGTACCCGCAGGCAGCGCTGGGGTACCCAGCCAACTCGGGTCCTCCCGGGTCTTCCACGGGTCGCCTTCATGGCCGCGCAGGTATTCCCAGGCAACGAAATCCGTGTGGTAGTTCTCCCCGCCCGTCTCGAACAGATGCGGGTGATCGGAAAACAACATGGTCGGAATGTCCTTGCGGCGCAGGTGGTAGGTAATCGGGCGCTCCCATAATTCGATGGAACCCCAGGGCCGCCACAAAAAGTCCAGGGTGCCCACCAAAATGTCATGGCGAGCCGGCATACAGGGCAATGAGCCGGTATAGTGGTTCGTAAACCTGAGTGCCCGACGTGCGAACCTGTCCAGGTTGGGCGTCTCGAATTCCGTGCCGCCGTAGCAGCCCAGCATGTGGCGATTGAGGCTATCGAGAAGCACAACGACGGCTTTTTGGGGTCTGTTCATGGTTGATCCGGCTGAAGACAGGAATCAACCATAACTTGAACTGAGCCACGACGGGAAGATTTCCTGTGTGGCCCAAACTTTTCCGTCTTGCCGTGCGACAAAGAGGCAAACGACAGGAAACCGTGCATGTTTGCACCAACCACCGACAACGAACTGATCAGGCGCGCGCTGGATGGCTCGGAACGCGCCTGGCTGGCGCTGATCCAGCGCTACGAGAAACGCCTGTACAACTATGCGCTGCGGATGAGCGGCAATCCGGACGATGCCATGGACATTCTCCAGGACTGCCTGATGTCGGTGTATCGCAACCTCGGCTCGTTTCGGGGCGAAGCAAAATTTTCCACCTGGCTGTTCCAGATTGCCGCGTTCCGATGCACGGACTATTTTCGCCGGCGACGCCGGGAATATGTCGACGATGATACTGACACGCTCCCGGACCCGAACGCGGCCACCATGCCCGATGCCAGTCTTGATACGGCACGGGACAACCAGAGTATTTCCAGCCTGATGCAGTCACTGTCACCCGACCAGCGCCAGGTCATCGAACTCAAATTTTTTCAACATTTCACCTTTGACGAGATCGCGGGGCAGCTTGGCATTTCACCCAACACCGCCAAGACGCGCCTATACGCAGCGCTGGAAAAGATGCGACGTGTATCCCCCGTATCCCTTGCAGCCGGTGTCAGCTAAAGGAGGCACTATGTCGACCGATATCACTTGCAGCGATGCCAGGTTACAGATCATGGACCTGGTTGATCAGCCCACCGCCACCTTCGACCGTGAGGTGCTGAACGGTCACCTCGAGCATTGTGAGGCGTGCCGTACGACCCTCGCCGAACTCTGGGAACTCCAGGCCATGGCGACGCGATGGCGAGATGCACCCGTCCCGCAATGGACACGACGGGATGCCTTTTTTGAGCGCCGTAGCTGGCTGCCCCGACTGCAGATTGCCAGCGCCGTCGCTTCAGTCGTGGTGCTCGTGCTGATGCTGTCCCAGGTGCAGGTTTCCACGAAAGACGGGCTTTCGGTGTCGTTCGGTCATGGCTATGTCGGTCGTCAGGAACTTGCAACGCAATTGCGCCAGCTCCGGGATCAGCAACAAGCGAATCTCTCAGCCAGCATTGCACGCTTGTCCAACACGCAGGCAGCCAACAATCAACTCGTCATGAACACTTTGCTTACCAGGAGTCGCGACGAGCGCCGACAGGATCTGTCAAACCTGCTCACCATTTTCCAGGACTCCCAGGCACGACAGTCAAGGCAAACCCAGGACAGCCTGCAATACCTGGTCGCAAGCCAGGTGCAGGATCGCCGGGACATCAAACAGCTTGACCACGCCTTGAGGCTGGTCGCCACCAAAGGAACAGACCTATGAACAAGATGTTGAACTATCTGGCCGCCGCAACATTGGCAACGCCGGTTGCCGCCTTCGCCGACCAGGACTTCTCTGCTGCCAACCGCGACGTATCGGTCATGGCCCAGATCCTGAGCGGCGCTTTCAAGTCCGATAACCGGCACCGCAGCCATGCCAGTATTTCGGGTACCTATCTTGCGGGTCAGGGCGCGCTGTTTACGATCAAGTCATACGGCGGTCTTGCTTACTCGTTGCGCCTTGGCGGTGACGATTCGGACAACAACAGTGTCTTCTTCTTTCAATCCGGGGACGGGGATGATGACGACAGCCTCGCGCCGCTGCCGCCGGACGCGCCCACCATCAACACCGACGACATTGCCGACCTCGCCATGAGTATGGCGAACGGCGGGAGCTACACCATGAGTTCCAACGGTCACATGAGCAGCGAAATCAGGTCCGCGATCCGCGATGTGGCACGCCAGCTCCGCGACATCGATCAGCAGATCAGTGACAACCGCATCGAATTGATCCACAGCGACCCAGACAAGCAACGCAAGGACATCGAAGCGAAAATCGCCGAACTCGAGAAGAAGCACGATCTGGTCGACGCCAAACGCGAGAAGTTGGAAAAGCAGATGGAAGAGGCGCAGAAGAAGTTCATGGCCAAGCGCAAGGAAATGATGGAAAAAGCCAAAAAAGCCCGTGCAGAGCAACTTGCCAAGACCGAACAGGTCGTTATGACATCCTTGTGTGCCTATGGATCCACATTGAAAAATGTACCGGACAATGAACATGTTTCGGTGATCATTGAAGGCCGTACAGGATCAGGCGGTTCGCATCACGTTTACGTGATGAACAAGAAGGCGGTGGCGCAGTGCAAATCCGGCGGCGCCGATGGGCTCAGCAACAGTGCGGTGAAATACGACTACTGAGTAGCTCGCGGCCGGCAGCCAGCTAGTCCCTGGCTGCCCGCTGCTATATCATCCCAGCTCCAATGAACCTGGGATACCCATGCCACACAAACACTGGGAAAACCCCGAGGTCGTCGCATTCGGGCGACTTCCAGCCCGGGCAAGCTTCGTCTCATGCGATACGCCGGAGCATGCCCTCAGCAACACGTCAAATCGTCGCATTTCGCTGGATGGCACCTGGCAATTCCTGCGCATCGCCAGCCCGGATGAGCATCCGACGGACTGGCAGATGCCGGGATTCGACGATCGCGCATGGCGCAAGGTCATTGTCCCATCGCTCTGGACACGTGACGAAGAGACAACAGACAAGCCTGTCTACACCAATGTGATGATGCCGTTTCGCGCCGAGCCACCTTACGTTCCCACGGAGAATCCAACAGGTCTTTACAGGCGCGAGGTCACGCTACCGGTGGACTGGGTTGGAAAACGTCTCATCATTCACCTGGGCGGCATCGAAAACTGCTTTTACGTCTACTGCAACGGCGTGGAAATCGGTTTTTCAAAGGATTGTCGCCTGCCGTCGGAATTCGACCTGACCCAGGCATTGCACGCCGGCGTCAACACAATCGCAATCAAGGTGCTGCACTGGAGCGATGCAAGTTACATCGAGGACCAGGACCAATGGTGGCATGCCGGCATTCATCGCAGCCTGTGGCTCGAAGCGACGCCGACCGTATTTATCCGTGATATCCATTGCAAACCGGAATACGACGTTAAAACGGGCAATGGCAAGCTAGGGGCCACGATCAGGTTGGGCGACCACAATCGCAGCTCGCTCGGCTACAAGGTTTCCCTCACGCTGTTCGATGCGGAAAATCGCCCTGTTGCGGATGCCGTGTCGGCAGAGCTGCCCAAACTCGCCTTCATGCCCGTCGTGGGCGCCGGGCCCCTGCTGGCACTCTCTGTCGATGCCGGCACGATCATGCCATGGACCGCCGAGACGCCGGTCCTGTACCGGGCGCTGGTTACACTGGAATCCCCGGACGGGGATATCGTCGAAGCCGCTGCCGCGCGAGTTGGATTCCGGCACATCGAAATCAGCGGGCGGGAACTGCTGGTGAACGGCAAGGCCGTGCTGATCAAGGGCGTCAACCGCCACGACCATTGTGATATCACCGGCAAAGTAATGACCGAGGCCCTGTTCCGGCAGGATATTGAAGTCATGAAGCGTCACAACATCAATGCCGTGCGCACCAGCCACTACCCGAACGATTCGTTGTTTTATGATCTGTGCGATGAGTATGGTATGTACGTGGTGGACGAGTGCAACATCGAAGCGCACCACCACTATCACCAGCTCGGCACCGACCCCGCCTGGGCGAGCCCCTTCATCAGTCGCGTCGTGCGCATGGTGGAAAGGGACAAAAACCATCCCTGCATCATCGCCTGGAGCATGGGCAATGAAACAGGATTCGGGCCACATCATGCTGCGATGGCCGCCTGGGTACGCGAATACGATCCATCCCGCCCGATTCACAACGAGAATGCGATCTGTGACCAGGGCTTTGGACAGATGTGGGAGGCAAATCCTCACGGCACCGATATCGTGTGTCCCATGTATCCCGCCGTCGATGACATCATCGCGCACGCGGTTAGCTCGAAAGATCCACGACCGCTCATCATGTGTGAGTATGCCCACGCCATGGGTAACAGTTGCGGCAATCTCAAGGAATACTGGGACGCCATCGAGCGTTACCGGGGTCTCCAGGGCGGATTTATCTGGGAGTGGCTCGACCATGGCCTGAAAGCATCCGCCAACGGGATTCCTTACTGGGCTTATGGGGGAGACTTCGGTGAGGACCGCCACGACCTCAACTTCGTCTGCGATGGTTTGTGCTGGCCGGACAGGACGCCTCACTCATCGCTCGTCGAATACAAGAAGGTCATCCAGCCATTTTCCGCGAAACGGATAAGCGGCAAGCGCTACCGTTTCATCAACAAGAATTACTTTACCGGTTTCTCACAATACAACATTCACTGGGAGCTACTGCTAAACGGCAATACCGTCTCCACAGGCACCCTCGGCCAACTCGATACCGAACCCCAGTCATACAGCGATGTTGAGCTCGACTATACGCTGCCACGATTGCGCGCCGGGGACGAGGCATCCATCCTGTTCCGCTTTCTTCTTGCCAACGACACGCGCTGGGCGCGCGCGGGACACGAAGTCGGCTTTGAACAGATACCGATAAGCAGGCGGGCTTCCCGGCGGCGCAAGCCCAGGCCCGCACACGATTTGACGGTAGAAGCCGGCAGCGATGGCTACAGCATCGCGAGCGGCAACAGTCGCGCGGTTTTCGACAGCGATGGACTGCGTTCATGGCGCATCGGCGATGAAGTCGTTATTGAAGCAGGGCCTTCTCTGAATGTTTGGCGTGCTCCGCTGGATAACGATGGAATAAAGGGGCGTCCCAACCAGGATGGCAAGCCGCTTGGCAGATGGCGCTCCCTGGGGATCGATAATCTGTCCGTGGACAGCGCGACAATCTCGTGTCGTGAAAACGGCGGTGACGGCGTTTGCATCGACGTGGTCCAAACGATCAGGGCAAGTGCCGGCGGCACTATCGGTTTTACCTCCTCCTATGAAGTCGTCGACGCAAACACCATCATTTGCCAACATGGATTCGAGGTGAGTGAAAGCCTCGACGATCTGCCGCGACTTGGCGTTAGGCTCAAATTACCCGCGACACTGGAACAGTTCTCCTGGTTCGGCCGCGGCCCCGTCGAAACCTACGTCGACCGCAAACAGTCGGGCGTTGAACGTGTTCATTTCAGCACGGTGACCGGACAGTATGTGCCCTATATACTTCCCCAGGACCATGGCAACCTCACCGACGTTCGCTGGTTACAGCTTTCGGATGAGGAGCGCAGCCTTTGCATTACCCCAAGCGATTTAATTGAGGCGAGCGTGAGCCACTATCCTCATGAAATCCTCACGCCGGCAATGCACACTTATGAACTTGTGCCCCGCCCCGAGACATGGCTTTCGCTGGACGTGATGCAGCGCGGCGTAGGCGGTGCTAGTTGCGGGCCGGACACGCTGCAGCAATATCGACTCAGGCCGGGAAGCTACCAGCTTGCCTATCGACTGGAGCTTTCCGCTATCCCGGAAGTGCACAACTGAAAAATGTCACCGGCATCGCTGGTAGAATTTCGGGGTGGTACCGAGGAGTCATCGCGTTGTGAAGAAAGTGCTGGTGTGGGATCTGCCCACGCGCCTGTTCCACTGGAGCGTGGCGATATTGTTCTGTGTCTCGCTGTATACCGGGTTCAACGGTGGCCTCAATGAAATGGACTATCACATGCTGAGTGGCTACTGCATCCTCGGTCTCGTGTCATTTCGGATCGTGTGGGGCTTCGTCGGCGGCGCCAACTCAAGGTTCGCCGGCTTTGTCAGGGGGCCGCGCACGATTTTCGCCTACTTGCGATCCTTGTCGGCAAAGGGATCAGGTCATAACCCGCTGGGCGCATTGAGCGTACTCGCGATGCTGGCCTGTCTGGCGATCCAGGCTGTAACGGGGCTGTTTTCGACCGACGACGTGTTCGTTGACGGCCCGCTCAGGCACCTCTTGTCCCACGACCAGAGCCTCCGCATCACTGACTGGCACAAGTTCAACCTTTGGATTCTGTGCGGGCTCGTTGGCCTGCACATTACGGCAATCGCCTGGTATCACCTGCGACGCGGGGAAAACCTGACGCTACCCATGATTACCGGCTACAAGGTCTCAGACGCAGATATCAAACCGGAACGAAATCACTGGTTCCGCGCCATTTTGCTCGGCGGTGTCATTGCGGCGGGCGTGTACTACCTGGTCACCTACGTGTAGCCATGCCCGCCGCGGGCGCAATCAGTGATGATGTTCTTCGCGGAAGTCATCGTGGCAATTCTTGCACGCATCTCCCAGGGCTTTGATGGCCGGTCCGATCTGCGCCGGACTACCACTGTCGGCAGCGCTGGCAATGCCATTGGCGGCGTCCACGAACTTCTGCACTGCCTGTTTGAATTGATCAGGTTTCTTCCAGATCGCCGGCAATGCGTCGGTCTTGCCTTCACCGCTGCCCGCGGGGAAGACCCCGGGAACGATCTTTGCCAGATCAGCCATCGCATGGGCATGGAAGCGCAAGTCCTGCTGGTGCACACCGCCCTTCAAGATGCTGACGATGTCTTTCATATGCCCCCCTATGGAAAGCATGATGCCCTGCCGGTAATTGATTTCAGCTTGTCCATCCGCCATCGCGAACTGGCTCATTCCAAGTGCGAGCACTACCCAAAAAAGTCTCATTCGGTCTCCTTGCCTGATCGGGTCGCGTGACGCCTGGCGCCACAGTGAAAGCATAGCCTGATTCACGATATCGAGGGAACCGCCTTCGGTTCGATGTTCGACCGACGACTCCCGTGTGGTATCGTTGCCAGTCGTCACTTCACGTATCAGAACATGGCCACCAGGAAGACATATCCGTTCGAAGAATCCCTCGCCAGGCTGGAACAGCTGGTGCAGAAAATGGAATCCGGTGAACTGTCGCTGGAGGATTCTCTCAAAACGTTTGAAGAAGGCATTCGCCTGACTCGGGAATGTCAGAAAGCCCTTAAGGACGCCGAGCAGAAAGTCAGGATGCTGACTGAGAAGAACGGCGACGTCGAAGAGACCCCGCTCGATTCCGAGAGCGGACAGGATGATTGATCTCGCGACCTGGCGCGACCGCGTGGAATCGCGCCTCCCTGCCTACCTGCACCCGGAGGGCGCACCGGCCCGGCTTGTCGAGGCCATGCAATATGCCGTCATGGGCGGCGGCAAGCGGATTCGCCCTGCCCTCGTCTACCTTGCCGCCGAAGCCTGCAGCGCACCGCCGGAACGCGCTGACGCGACGGCCTGCGCGGTTGAAATGGTCCATGCCTACTCGCTTATCCACGACGACCTGCCCTGCATGGACGATGACGACCTGCGTCGGGGCAAGCCCACCTGTCACATCAAGTTTGACGATGCGACCGCCATCCTCGCCGGCGATGCATTGCAGGCGGCTGCATTCGAGGCCATCGCCGGCGATCTTTCCCTGCCTGAACACATTCGCCTGGAACTGGTACGCCGCCTCGCTGTCGCCATCGGCGCTGCCGGTATGGTGGGTGGCCAGGTGAATGACCTCGCCTCGGAACATACCGAGATCAGCGAAGCCGCCCTGGTCCAGATGCACCACGCCAAGACTGGCGCCCTTATCAGCGCCAGCGCCGGTGCCGGCGCCCTGATTGGCGCAGCCGCGCCGGAGATCGTTGCCGCGGTGGGCCGGTATGGCTACATCCTGGGGCTCGCGTTCCAGGTAAAGGACGACATTCTCGATGCCACCGGCGATACCGCGGTCATCGGCAAACGCGCCGGTGCCGACGCTGAACGCAGAAAAACCACCTTTGTCAGCGTCCATGGCGTCAATTCTGCCTCGGCACAGCTCGATACATTGCGCCGTGAGGCCATTGCAGCACTCGATCCGCT
>Ga0102953_1002172_pt1 | contig 11869 bp, 7 predicted proteins | sample SalPon2A_C_D2_MG_FD_78509 | JGI IMG/M metagenome (GOLD analysis project Ga0102953, IMG submission 78509) | Soil microbial communities from South San Francisco under conditions of wetland restoration - Salt Pond MetaG R2A_C_D2_MG | ecosystem: Environmental > Terrestrial > Soil > Wetlands | place... | reverse complement strand
GGGTTTTTGGCTCCCCCCTGGCATTGCACCCTTTTGCCATGGATGGCCGCCTGCGCGTAAACATACTTTGCCACGGGCGTCGAGCCCACAAAACTGATGGCGCGGACGTCAGGGTGCTGGAGCAGGGCGTCAACGGCGGGTTTGGAGCCGTGAACCAGATTCAGCACACCCGGCGGAAGCTTTAACTGTTCCATCAGTTCAAACAGAAAGGCGCTTGAAAGCGGCACGCGCTCCGAGGGCTTCAGGATAAAGGTGTTTCCGCACGCCAGGGCGTAAGGCAGGAACCAGAAGGGAATCATCGCCGGAAAGTTGAAGGGTGTGATGGCGGCCACCACGCCCAGTGGCTGCCGGATCATGGTTTCATCAATTCCGCGCGCCACGTCTTCCAGGTTGTAGCCCTGCATCAGCGTTGGGATTCCGCAGGCCACCTCGACGTTTTCAACAGCGCGCCGGAGCTCGCCCCGCGATTCGGCCAGAGTCTTGCCGTTTTCAGTGGTGATGGTTCGGGCGATTTCTTCGAAATGGTCTTCGAGGATCTGCTTCAGTTTGAAAAGATATTGGATGCGGTCCTCGGGCGGGGTGCGGCGCCATTCCGGGAAAGCCTGGCTGGCGGCCTGGACGGCACGGTCAACGTCATCAGCGGCAGCAAGCGGCACGCGCCCGAGCAGGTCGCCGGTTGCCGGATTCACAACATCCTGATACTCGCTGGATTTCGACCGCTGCCACTGCCCATTGATGTAGAGGTCCAGTTCTCGTAGGCCATTGCCGGCTGTTGGTCCGGATGTTGTCATTTTCTCGTCTCCCCTTTTTCTATGTTGCTTTTACTCAGTCGATTGGGATTTGAAAACCATACAGCGCCTCCACCGAGGTCGGGCCCGGAGCTCAAAGCCGCCCGGAACGTACGGCATAGGGAAGAGCCCTTCCGGCGTGTTTACGACCTGCGACGGAGAGCTCAAGGGTTCTCTTTTTTCTTAAATGCGACTACCAACTAACGCGGCTTTGATGGTTCCGCTGGAAACCACACACCGCGAAAAACGGGGATGCCTATTTTGGAGCGCACACGCTCCTCGTCAAGCGCTGAAATATCAATATCCTCGACAACGTTTTGAATTGGGGGCAAATCGCCATCACCAAAGACATTTTCTTTCATCAGGGTCAGGGCGTCTTCATAATCATATGCGGTAACACCGCACCCCAGCTCGGATACCGCAGCAGGGGCCGGAGACTGTGAAGGATCGAATTCAAACCAGTACCTGCGAAGCATGGCCACAGCCTTCCAAGGTGGTGTCCCCGGCAGGTTTTGCTAACCGGGGAAGCCGCACCTCACGACTCAAATGTCTCCGGCAAGCGCAGGGTGCCGAACTTCGGCCAGCATGCGCTTTTACTTTGCCCACTCGGTGTGGAATACGCCTTCCTTGTCTGTGCGGTGATACGTGTGTGCGCCGAAGCAATCGCGCAACGCCTGCAACAGATTGGCCGGAAGGCGTTCCTGCCGGTAGCTGTCGATATAGCCCAGCGACGTGGAGAACGCCACGCACGGAGTGCCCACCTGGATTGCCGCCTTCACAATCTCGCGCAGGTCTGCCGAATGTTTGTTGATGGTTGAGCTGAATGTCGGAGCCAGCATCAGATTCAGTAGGCTGGCATCCGCGGTAAACGACTGCTGAATGAGGTCGAGCATTTTGGCACGGATGATGCAGCCACCCTTCCAGATGCGGGCAATTTCAGGGTAGTTCAGGTTGTATTGATATTCGGCTGAGGCTACCCGAAGCTGCTCAAAGCCCTGCGCGTAGCAGACCATCACGGCAACCCGGTACGCTTCGCGCATATGGGTGAGAAAAGCGGTGAGGTCGCCCGAAAAGACGTCCTTGGGGCCGCTCAGGATGTCGGCGGCGGCAACGCGCTCTTCTTTCTGCCCGGAGAGGATGCGGGCTTCCACCGCGTAAGCCAGAGTGGGCACGGCGACGCCCAGGTCCATGGAATCCTGTGCCGTCCATTTTCCTGTGCCTTTCTGCTGGGCCTCGTCCAATATCAAGTCGACCATCGGCTTTCCGGTTTCTTCGTCCTTTTTACCTAAAACCAGCGTGGTAATTTCCAGCAGGTAGGAGTTGAGATCCGAGCCGTTCCACTCCGCGAAGATATCGTGGATTTCCGGCGTCTTGAGCCGCAGAACGTTCTTGAAAATGTCGTAGGTTTCGCAGATGAGCTGGAGGATGCCGTACTCGATTCCGTTGTGGACCATCTTGACGTAATGCCCGGCGCCGCGTGGCCCGAGGTAAGTACAGCACGCGCCGTCCTTCGTCTGAGCGGCCATTTTGGTGAGTATAGGTTCCAGGTGACGGTAAGATTCCTCATGCCCGCCCGGCATCATCGAAGGGCCGTGAAGCGCGCCTTCTTCGCCTCCGCTCACGCCCATTCCAAAGAGGCGAAGACCACCCTCTTTCAATTCCTGCACGCGGCGTTCTGTGTCTTTAAAGTAAGAGTTGCCGCCGTCGATAACGATATCGTCCTTCTCGAGGAGTGGTTTCAGGTCGTTGATGACGGCGTCCACAGCCTTGCCGGCGGGAACCATCAGTAGAATTCGCCGCGGTCTCTCCAGCGCCGCCACGAAATCCTTCAGCGAGTTCGTGATGGTAATTTCCTTGCCGGAAACCTGTTCCGCAACCTTCTTGACTTTGTCCGCGTCGATATCGAACCCTGCTGCGGAGAAACCTTTGCTCTCCGCATTGAGGGCAAGATTCTTGCCCATTACTCCCAATCCCACAACTCCAAGATGCCGTTTAGCCATCGCCGCCTCCTTTGTTCAAGTTCCGCCCATCCGCACTTTTTTCGGGGCATCTGCGGACTGGCACCGCAGGTTTAGATGTTGAGATACGCGATTTCGTCCCGCAAAAGGAATATAATACACCCCTTGGACGTTACATCCTGGCCTCTTGCGCATCTAAGTCAAGTAGATGCCGGATCGAGCGAATTGCGTACTTCGCTCGTTAGGGGCTCAATTCATCTGTGCGCAAATCCAGAACAGGAGCGAATCGCTTTGGACGGACACACAGCAGCTCAAACATCAAAAGAAATCCGGAGCGGAGCAGAGCTGGACCTGCTTTGCATCAACACCATTCGCGGCCTGGCGATGGATGCCGTTCAGAAGGCGAATTCCGGCCACCCAGGAATGCCGATGGGCGCGGCATCCATGGCCTACGTGCTTTGGACACGATACTTGCGCTACGATCCGCTGAAACCTCGATGGCCCAACCGGGATCGCTTTATCCTCTCTGCAGGCCACGGCTGCATGCTGCTCTACAGTCTGCTTCATCTCGCCGGCTATGACATGCCTCTGGATGAACTGAAGCAGTTCCGGCAGTGGGGCAGCGAGACGCCGGGCCACCCCGAGTACCACCTTGACCGGGGAATCGAGACCACGACGGGGCCGCTTGGCCAGGGATTCGGCAACGGTGTCGGCATGGCCATCGCTGAAAAACACCTTGCGGCGCACTTCAACCGGCCCGGGCACGAACTGATCAATTACAAGATTTATGCCATTGTCAGCGACGGCGACCTGATGGAAGGCGTGGCGTCAGAGGCAGCTTCACTCGCCGGCCACCTGGGCTTGAGCAACCTGGTCTATCTGTATGACGACAACCACATCTCCATTGAGGGCCCTACCGAGCTGGCCTTTACCGAAAACCGCGCAAAACGCTTTGAAGCCTATGGATGGTTTGTGCAAACCATTGAAGACGGCAATGATCTGGAAGCCATCGACAAGGCGCTGAAGGCCGCGGAGACCGAAACCGAGCGGCCGTCCATCATCATGGTTCGGACCCACATTGCTTACGGCAGCCCCAACAAGCACGATACGGCAGGCGCTCACGGCTCGCCGCTGGGCGAAGAAGAGGTGAAGCTTTCCAAGGAAAACCTTGGAATACCACAGGAGCCGAAGTTTTATATTCCTGACGATGTCCTTGCCCATTTTCGCAAAGCCATCGACCGGGGCGAGAAAGCCGAGACTGAATGGCAGGAACGCCTGAACGCCTATCGCAAAGCCTTCCCTGACCTTGCCGCCGAGTGGGACCGCTACGTGCGTGGGGAGTTGCGCGACGGTTGGAAATCAAAACTTCCAACGTTCAAACCCTCGGACGGACCGATCGCAACACGGAAGGCTTCCGGGGCTGTGCTGAATGCCATTGCCGATGATCTGCCGACTCTGATTGGTGGTTCGGCGGACCTTTCTCCCTCCACTGATACCATCATCAAGAACTCCGAATACTTCGAAAAGGGGAGTTACGGTGGGCGCAATTTCACCTTCGGGGTGCGGGAGCACGCCATGGGTTCCGCGCTGAATGGAATGGCCCTGAGCGGGCTGATTCCATACGGGGCGACATTCCTGATTTTTTCAGACTATATGCGGCCCACGCTTCGGCTGGCAGCAATGATGAAAATCCATTCGATTTTTGTTTACACCCACGACAGTGTATTTCTGGGTGAAGACGGTCCCACGCACCAGCCCATCGAGCAGGTTCCGTCGCTGCGTGCGATTCCGAATTTGTCATTCATCCGGCCAGCTGATGCGAATGAAACCGCGGTGGCGTGGCGTGTGGCGATTGAACGGAAGGATGGCCCGGTGGCCATGGCGCTGACCAGGCAAAAACTTCCGGTGATTGACCGCGAAAAGTATGCTTCCGCCGACGGGCTGGCGGAGGGCGCTTACGTCCTTGCAGATTCAAAAGGCAAGCGGCCGGATGTGATCCTTATCGCCTCAGGCTCAGAAGTTTCTGTGGCGCTTGAGGGTTATGAAAAACTCATTGCCGAAGGCGTTGCAGTGCGTGTGGTCAGCATGCCGTCGTGGGACCTCTTTGAAAAGCAGCCCCAGGCTTACAAGGATGAAGTTCTCCCGCCGCTCACTACGGCCCGGCTGGCTATCGAGGCGGCCTACCCCTTTGGCTGGGAGCGATACATCGGGCCCAATGGCGCAGTGATTGGCATGACACGCTTCGGTGCGTCGGCGCCCTACAAGGTGCTGGCCGAAAAGTTTGGATTCACGGCGGACAATATCGTTCGCCGGGCGCATGAATTGCTGGGGCATTAAGCCTTTTGACTGGGGCGGCGATTGGCCGTCCGCATAGGTATTTTTACAAGCCGGTCTCGGGCGGCAGGACATGTATAGTTTCTGCCTTCTGAAGACGGCCTCGAACGCGGCGATGCTGGGGCGAGGCGATAGAAGTCCGAACCGCCGTTCGCCGGACGGAATTACGGAGAGGAGGTAGTAATTGATGAGCGAGAATCCGTTGAAACAATTGGACAAATATGGCCAGAGTGTCTGGCACGATTACATTCGCCGCAACGAACTGCTATCTGGCGGATTAAAGAAACGGATTGAGGAAGACGGCTTGCTGGGTGTTACATCGAACCCGAGCATCTTTGAGAAGGCAATTGCCGGCAGTGACGACTATGACGAGAGCATCCGCCAATACGTGGACGAGGGACTGGATGCTCCGAAGATTTTTGAGAAGCTGGCCATCGAGGACATTCAGAAAGCTACGGACGAATTCCGGGGAGTGTTCGAGCGGACGGGCGGACGTGACGGCTACGTGAGCCTGGAAGTTTCCCCGTTGCTTGCGCACGATACGAAGAAGAGCCTTGAGGAAGCACGGCATTTGTTCAGTACTGTCAACCGGCCGAATCTTATGATCAAGATTCCGGGGACGAAAGAAGGACTTCCCGCCATCGAACAGGCTCTCACCGAAGGCATCAATATCAACATTACGCTGCTTTTCGGGATTGAGCGTTACGCAGAAGTTGCCAACACTTATCTGAAGGCCCTTGAAAAAAGAGTTGCTGATGGCAAACCGGTCGACAAGATCGCTTCCGTTGCCAGTGTGTTTGTGAGCCGGCTTGATACGCTGGTGGACAAGAAGCTGGACGCCATGCTGGTTGCCGCCAAGACGCCGGAAGAACGAAAAATGGTTGAAGGTCTTGCCGGCCAGGTGGCTGTTGCCAATACCAAGCTGATCTACCAGAAATTCAAGGAAATCTTTTCAGGCCCCCGTTTCGAAGCGCTGGCCAAGAAAGGCGCGCGCGTCCAGCGGCCGCTGTGGGGTTCGACGAGCACCAAGAATCCAGATTACAGTGACATCCTTTATGTGCAGGAACTGATCGGCCGCGATACCGTGAACACTATGCCGACCAAGACCATCGACGCTTACCGCGACCACGGAAAGCCCGAGGCGAACACTATCGAGCAGGGGCTGGACGAGGCTCGCAAGACCCTATCAGCTCTGCCGGAGGTTGGCATCGACCTGGGTGCAGTAACCCAGCAGCTTGAAGATAACGGCGTCGAAGCCTTTGCGGATGATTACAAGAAGCTGCTGGCGAGCATCGAGGAAAAAAAAAAGAGTTTTCGCGGGCAGCAAGCGGGTAGCCGGATAACCGTTTCGGGCGGCCTCGACAAGGCGGTACAGGAAACACTCGGCAAGCTTGGGCAGCAGAAATTTGCTCAAAGGCTGTGGGACAAAGACGCCACGCTGTGGAAATCCGAAGCCGAACACCAGAAGATTATTCGCAATGCTCTCGGCTGGCTGAACATCACCCGGGAGATGCGAAGGCATCTGGACGAAATCAAGAGCTTCGTCGGTGAAGTCCGCCAGGCAGGATTCCGCCACGCTGTGTTGCTGGGAATGGGTGGCAGCAGCCTTTGCCCGGACGTGCTGCGGGCGACTTTCGGGAGCGCTTCCGGCTATCCTGAACTTCAGGTGCTGGACTCCACCGTTCCGGCCAACATAGCACATGTTGAAAAGAGCATCGAACTTGAGAAAACGCTCTTCATTGTTTCCAGCAAGTCGGGCGGCACGACGGAGACCCTGAGTTTCTACAAGTATTTTTACAGCCGCCTGCAGAAAGTGAAAGGCGATCGCGCCGGTGAGAATTTTATTGCCATCACGGACCCCGGAAGCGGCCTGGAAAAGCTGGCGAAGGAAAAGAACTTCCGCCACATTTTCCCCGGCGCACCTGACATCGGCGGCCGCTATTCCGCGCTGTCCAATTTTGGAATGGTGCCTGCCGCTCTCATCGGCATTGACCTTGCCGACTTTTTTGACCGCGCGGACCGCATGGGGACGGCGTGCGGAGCGGGCGTTCCCATCGCGGAAAACCCCGGCGTCAGCCTGGGCGCGACGCTGGCGGAAGCGGGGCGAGCGGGGCGTGACAAGGTCACGTTTGTCATATCCCCCGAGATCGCAAACTTTGCAGACTGGGTGGAGCAGTTGATCGCTGAGAGTACGGGTAAAGAAGGCAAGGGGCTGGTTCCAGTGGCCGGCGAAGCCCTCGGTGAACCTTCAAGCTACGGCGACGACCGGCTTTTCGTCCGCATGCAGCTGGCATCGGATTCTGATGCGGCGACAGAAAAGGAGCTCGCGGCGCTTGAAAAGGCAGGCCATCCGGTGGTTCGCATCAATGTGGCCGGCAAACTCGACTTGGCGCAGGAGTTTTTCCGCTGGGAGATTGCCACGGCGACGGCGGGCGCATTGATTGGGATTAATGCTTTTAATCAACCCAACGTCCAGGAAAGCAAGGACAACACCAAGCGTCTGCTGGAGCAGTTCCGGACGGAGAAAAAGCTGCCTGCCGAATCCGCGGTGCTGGCGGCTGAAGGCCTTGAATTTTTCTGTGATGCCGGCACACGGGCGGCGCTTGAAAAGCAGACCAAGGGGAACTCCTCTCCGGAGGCTTTTCTGGCCGCCTTTTGCAAGTTGGCCGGCCGGGGGGATTACGCGGCGCTGATGGCCTATCTGGAACGCACCGGCGAGATTGAGGCCCGTTTGCAGTCCATCAGGCTTGCCCTGCGGAATGCACTGCGCGCGGCGACGACTTTGGGTTTTGGCCCACGGTTTCTGCACTCCACCGGCCAGCTCCACAAGGGAGGGCCTAACAATGGGCTGTTCCTCCAGCTCACTGCATTGGATTCGCAGGACCTGCCTATCCCGGGTGAGCCTTACTCGTTTTCCGTGCTGGAGCAGGCGCAGGCCCTTGGCGATCTGCAATCGCTGCAGAGCAAAAAGCGGCGGGTGGTTCGAGTGAACTTGGGCCGGGACGCAATAGGTGGTCTCGACCGATTGAGGAAAGCGTTGGAAGCGGCGGTAACCAGGGCACAGTCCACATCGGCAGCTCTGTAATTCATCACCGAACGGGACCCCGGATGAGGGTCCGGAAAGGACAATGAGCCTTATGGCGGAAACAACGGTCGCCACCAATCCCTTGCGCGAAGGCATGCGTATCCGAAAGACGCCGAGCCCATGCTCGATGGTGATCTTTGGCGCTTCCGGCGACTTGACGCAGCGGAAGCTGATCCCTGCGCTCTACTACCTGCATCGTGAACGCCTGCTACCCCAGGGGTTTTCTGTGATTGGGTGTGCGAAGACGCCCTATGACAATGAGAAATTCCGCGAGACCATGGCGGATGCGGTGCGCAAATTTTCAGAGCAGCCTTCTTCCGTGGATGAGGCTTCGCTGAAGAGCTTTACGGAATCGCTCTATTATCTGACCGACAATTTTGGTGACAGCAAGGCCTACAAGCAACTGGGTGACCTGCTGGAGAAACATGACCGTGAGCGGGGAACGGGCGGAAATCGGCTTTATTACCTGGCCACGCCGCCCAGCGCTTTTCCGATGATTATCGGCCATCTCGGTTCCGCGGGGCTGACGTCGCCGGAAGATTCAGATAAGAGCTGGACCCGCGTGGTGATTGAAAAGCCTTTCGGTCACGACCTGAAGAGCGCGCGCGAACTGACGACAGCCGTGAATTCGGCCTTCAAAGAGGAGCAGGTGTACCGGATCGACCATTATCTGGGCAAGGAGACCGTCCAGAATCTATTGGTGTTCCGCTTCGCCAACGGCATTTTTGAACCCATCTGGAACCGGCGCTACATCGATCACGTTGAAATTACGGTGGCCGAGGACCTGGGCGTGGAGGGCCGGGGGCGGTATTACGAAGAAGCCGGGCTGCTGCGCGATATGATTCAGAACCATGTAATGTCGGTGCTGAGCCTGGTGGCGATGGAGGCGCCGGCGTCATTCGACGCCGTGGAAGTGCGTGACGAAAAGGCCAAAGTGATGCGCTCCGTTCGCCCGATCAATCTGGAACGCCTGGATGACTTTGTGGTGCGAGGCCAATACAAGGAAGGCTGGGTGAAGGGCGAAAAAGTTCCAGCTTACCGGGCTGAGCCGAACGTCTCCCAGAAATCGACCACTGAAACTTTCGCCGCGCTGAAGCTGTTTATCGACAACTGGAGATGGGCGGATGTTCCCTTCTATGTCCGGTCCGGCAAGCGGCTGGCCAAGCGGGTTTCAGAAATTGTGGTCCAGTTCCGGCGTGTTCCTCACATGGTTTTTGGCCGCAAGGCTCAGAACCCGGTGGAACAGAACGTTCTGGCCATGCGGATCCAGCCGAACGAAGGAATTTCCATCAACTTCAACGCCAAATTTCCTGCGCCTATGATGGAGATCCGCCCTGTGAAGATGGAATTCCGCTATGCCGAGTCGTTTGGAGGCGAACCGCCCAGCGCCTATGAGACGCTCCTACTGGACTGCATGCTCGGTGACCAGACCCTGTTCAACCGAGAGGATGCAGTGGAACTCGCATGGCAACTGTTGACGCCGCTGCTCGAGCGCTGGCAGGAGGACGGAGAGAAAGGCGTCCGGCTTTATGACGCGGGAAGCTGGGGGCCGGAAGCCGCGGACAGCCTGCTTGAGCAAGACGGGCGTCACTGGCACCGGCTTTAGTCAAAGGCCAGGCCATTCGCTGGTAATGTCTTCGACCGGGCGGAAACCATCAGGAGGAGGACTCGTTGCCTGTATCAAAGAAGTTTAAGTCGCTCACGGCAGGTGAACTCCAGCCTGCCAACGTAGGTGCTCTGGAAGCTGAATTGTCTGAGCTGTGGCGGGCCGCCGCGGAGGATCCCGGGACAGAGCACCCGGTGATGCGGGCCTCCGTGCTGACGCTTCTTGCGTTTGTGGAAAACGAAGACGATGGCCGTGATACGTTCAACCTGATCAGCCGCGTCATTGCCCAGAACCCCTGCCGCGCCATCCTGATGGCGGCTGAACCCAAGGAACGCCCTGAGGGCCTGTCAGCCTGGATTTCGGCTCAGTGTCACCTGCCCCCCTCAGGCGCAAGGCAGGTCTGCTGCGAGCAGATCTATGTGCGGGCCCGGGGTGAGGCAGTGAAGGGGCTGGATAATGTGGTCCTTCCGCTGATTGTTCCTGATCTTCCTGTTTACCTATGGTGGAGAGCGGGAAGTTTTGTCCCACCGTCATTTCTAGACCAGGTTCTTCGTGTTACTAAACGTGTGCTGGTGGATTCCGGGCGCTTTGAGGAGCCGGAAGTGGACTTGGCGACCCTGGCACGGCAGATGGACCGGTTCCGCGATGCGGACGGCATGGCCTTCAGCGATCTCAATTGGGCACGGCTCACTCCCTGCCGCGAACTGATTGCCCAGAATTTTGATTCTGACGAAACCCGCTCCTGCCTGGAAGGCCTGGCGGAAGTGACGCTCGAGTGGTACCAGGAAGCCAGCGCGGCAGGAAGCCGTACCGCCCAGGCTCTGCTTCTCACGGCGTGGTTGGCCAGCCGTTTGGGCTGGCGCCCGGCAGCGCGCATCAAGCCCAGCGCAAATCCCAGCCGCGTATTGGAATTCAAGCGAGGAGACAAGCCGGTTCGAGTAGAATGGACGGTCCATAGGGAGGCGGGCAAGCCGTCGACTCCCTTTCAGGTAAACCTCAGAACCAGCTCCAAGCCTCCGGCAACCTTTTCGGTTACGGAATCGGCAGAAGAGGGAATCGTTCGCACTCGTGCAGAGACCCGGGGACGTGTGCCGTTGGAGAGGACCTCGCGGCTTGTGGTGATGGGCGATGTTGAACTCGTGAATGAAGAACTGAAATTCCCGGAACGAGACCGGGTTTACGAAGAGACCCTGAAGCTGATCGTCGAAATGATCGAGCTGTAAACTTCAGTTCTTGGAAACGGCTGGTTTGCGGATGAGTGAAACGAAGGTCGAAATCTTTTCGGGGTTGGAAGATTTGAGCCGGGCCGCAGCCGTGCGATTAACTGAGCTCTCACGGGAACGCGTCCAGCAGGGGAAAGTGTTTACGGCCGCTCTTTCGGGCGGTTCAACGCCACGCACGTTTCTTGAAATTCTTGCAAGTCCGGAGTTTTCCCAGCGCATCCAGTGGGAGAGCGTGCATCTTTTCCAGGTGGACGAGCGATGCGTCCCGCCGGAGCACCTCCAGAGCAACTACCGAATGATTCATGGGACATTGCTGCGGCCGGTGCCCAGCGCGGCCGATAACTTTCATCGGATGAAAGCTGAACTGGAAGACCGTGACACCGCCAGCGCAGAATACGAGGGGGAGATGCGCAACGTTTTTGCCCCGCCTGAGGGCCGTCTGCCCCGCTTCGACCTGATCTTTCTGGGATTGGGGTCGGACGGGCACACCGCCTCGCTTTTTCCGGGTTCGGCGGCGCTTGCTGAAAGCAGCAAATGGGTTTGCCCCAACTATGTGGAAAAGCTCCAGATGCACCGGCTGACGCTGACCTATCCCGTCCTCAATGCGGCCAGTGAGATTGTGTTTCTGGTTGCGGGAGCAGGCAAGGCGGAAATCCTACGCCAGGTGCTTGAGGGAAAGCGGGAGCCCAAGCAATTTCCGGCCCAGGGAATCCAGCCAGCCGAGGGGAACGTGAACTGGTATCTGGACCGGGCGGCAGCACAACTTCTCCGAAAGAGTCACAGCAACAGGAAAAATTCTTGATTCGAATTGCTCCGTCAATTCTCTCTGCGGATTTCACGCGCCTGGGCGAGCAGGTGCAGGCGGTGGAGGCTGC
>Ga0102953_1002171_pt1 | contig 11874 bp, 9 predicted proteins | sample SalPon2A_C_D2_MG_FD_78509 | JGI IMG/M metagenome (GOLD analysis project Ga0102953, IMG submission 78509) | Soil microbial communities from South San Francisco under conditions of wetland restoration - Salt Pond MetaG R2A_C_D2_MG | ecosystem: Environmental > Terrestrial > Soil > Wetlands | place... | reverse complement strand
TCGATTTCGGAGGCAGAGGCAACACCCGCCGTCACCGGAATAAACTCCTTCGAGCCACGTTGGATCAGAAAGAGGGCCGGAGTTGTCTGAATGCCAAAACTGCTCGCCAAATCAGGACGTGCATCCACATCAATAGGCTTGATTGTCCAACCGAAACGTTCCCTGAAATACCCCAGGATGCCTTCCTGCTCCTGACAGAACGAGCAACCTTCGGACATGAAATAAAGCAAGGCGAAACGCTCCCTACTGTTTGCAAGAACACGCTCGCGTTCCTCGACCTTCTCGCGAGTCACGGCCTTTCGTCCTGGCGCGGCGAGCGGAGAATCTTTGGCCACCGACAATTCCGGATGCTTCTGCCAGACAACTTCCGACGCATTGGCGAATGCGACCGCTTTGCGGCGGATCACATCCTGAACCGCGTAATGCCGCCTGACGTTCTCTTCGGAAGGGAGTCGAACCGCTTCTTTTTTGATCTCCTCGGCGTATTCCCGCAGTTGATCAGAGTCCATCGTCCACATCTGTTCTGGGGTATAGGCTGGCAAAACGGGCTTTTGAGGTTTTTCCTCCTGACGAACCGGTGGGGGATCTTCATACCACCACCAACCCTTCTGGGCATCCTTGCGATACACGTCTGCTCCGGACACGGAAGATGCCAGCAGAACGACAAGCCCGATGGCTGCCAGATATCTTCGAGTTCGGTTCATTCGTCACGGCCCATGTTCTTCTGTACGTTGCCAACTTTCACTTTCTTGATCATTCGCTTCAAAGTGTCCGACTTCAGAACTTCCAGCTTCGAGGGAAGGTTGCTGAAGGCTTCAGCTCTAAAGGGAATCAAAGGAATCCGCATACTCTTGTCGTACGGTGTGACCACCAGACATTGGGTTGTGTAATACCCTTCCCCGAGGAGTTCTGTGGCAACGACCCTTTTCTCGCTATCCAGTCTCTGAACGATCACCTTCAAAATCTCTCTCTTGCTCTGTTCGTCAGCATCCGCCGTCAGAAAAACGGGCGCGTTTTTCGCCAATTGTTTCGCCTCATCCCACAAAACATCTGGTTGCGCCAAGACCCACCCTTCGGGGGTCGAAATGATTGACCACCTGTTTTTCTCGACTTTGTTGATCTTCAGTCTCAGCCTGCCGAGCAGGCGGTCCAGGTTCAGCGTGGACAGGTCAAAGTCTTCCGACTGCGCCTCGTCCTCTTCTTCCTCTTTATTGGGGATGGGGGGAAGGAGGGACTCTTTTTTTTCTGGAATCGATTTCGTTGGGCGCTTTTCTCCTGGAGAGGACTTCGGTGGCAAGGGGACTTGCTCGATGGCTTTTGCTTGCGCCGGATCAGGAGTCTGCCGGCTGATTTCGAGCAAGCGAACCTGGTGATCCGCTTCTTTTAAAGCGCGGCCAAGAGTGGATTCGGGATTCAGCAGGTGGTGCTGCCGGATGGAGAGACAGATCTCATCTCGGTTCGACATCGACTCAAAGCCTGGCAGCTTGTTCAGAACGATAATGGAGATGATCGGGTGATCACCGGTCAGATAAAGAGTGTCCTGGTAAGCCGGTATCTTTCCAAAATCATGACCAAGCCCTGCAATCAAGGCGTCGGGGATAAGCATCGCCTGATTCATGGCTCCTGCGAGCTGTGTCGCTACTTCCAGCGAATGTCGCCACAGGGGGATGGTCGCCAGCCGATCGAACACGTTCGGATCGTACTTCCGCTCGGTCTCAGAGCTGTTTTTCTGGACAACGGATGGACAATCTCCTTCCCGATCCAGAATTGCCAGAATCGCCTCGATGACCTCTTTCTTCCCCTCCTTGACGACCGGATGAGACGCCCACTTGGAATGAAACTCTTGGATCTCGGGATGACTATAAGCTGGTGGGGATTTTGGTTCGGCCTTCGCTTCGGGAGTTATTCGCCAGATCCGCGCAATATCCCGAAAATCGAGTTCCGTTTCCTTACCGGTCCAGAGACTGGAAATATTGGCCAGGGTCTGCTCTTCCTGTCTCGTTTTGTCACTATCTCCGGAATCCCTCTTTGATGGTCGCAGTTGAGCAAAGGCATAGACCCCCAAAGCAGTCGCAAGCCCGCCCACAGCCAAGGTCAACGAGTCATAGGGCATGGGCATCCTCCTGATGCCGTGATGTCAGAATCGCGGTAGGAGCATCCGGAAACCGAATCCTCAGTTTCGGATCTTCAACCGTGGCCGTTTTCCCCCGGAACCGGCCCGAGTAAGTCATCATGTAGAATTCGCGGGGCTGCAAACTCAGAATGTCCTGGGTTTTGAGAACATCCTCCTCGATTTCGCGGGTGGTGATCTGGGCGGGGTTGTAGATGCTGTTCAGGACCTTCCGCGTCCCAAAGTGTTGTACAACATATTCGGAGGTTTCCGGATCGGAACAGCGCATGAATATTTTCGTGTTGGTGTTGTCGAGAATGGATTTGGCGAAATCTTCTCCCACGGCAGCATAGAGTTGATTCACAGACTGGGCGAAAGCGTGAACCATGACATCCGCCGAGCCGGCCTTAGCGAACAAATCCTCCACGCCCTGGTAGAAAAGGCTTTGGGCCTCGTCAATATAGATGGATAGCCCTGGGGCCACCCTCTGCTTTCCCGACAGGTAGACCCTCCCGACAAAGGACTGGATCATCGACAGCAGGACTTTTCCCAGAGTCGCACCGGCCTCACGGGTGATCATCGACCCGGTATGGACCACCAGGATTACCCGCTTGCCAGATTCCAAACGTTCAATGAAGCGGTTCGATTCAGCCTTGCCGATAATCGCGCCAATGTTACCGCTGGAGAGTTCGTTGAGACAGGTACGCAAGGTCGAACTCACCTTGGCGTAGTAGTCCTGAGGAGAGTTGAGAATGTCCTGCAGGACCCCGGAAATGGAGACCGCTTCAGGATCACTGACCCGCAGCAGTGCGGTAGCCATTTCTTCAAGTGCCTTGCGCCGAATACTCTGGCGGATGGAGTCGATGTTCTGCAATGGAACCCGGCCCTCGGCCCTTGCTAGCATGATGTTCCCGGCGATAACGGCGGAGGTGATCTCCTTGGCGATGTTGCGATAAAAGGGCTCTCTCCCGCCCTGGATACCACTGACAATATGTCCAACCAGCTCGTCGGGCATGAAGTAGTAAGCGAGAGGATCGACCACGGCGGAATACTCGGGGAAGACCGGAGTGACCAACATCATTTCGGACTCTCTGCCTACCTGCCGGGCGATATCGAATATTTTGGTGAAAATCTGCTGATCGCCCTTGGGATCGAGGAAGACAACACTCTTGCCGGCACGAATATCCTGCTCGATCATCATTTCAGCCAGTCGGGTCTTGCCGACTCCAGTGGTACCGAACACAAAGGTGTGCCGTTTTCGATAACTGTCGGGGAGAGAGATATCGACTATCTTCCCCGGGGTGTCCATGTGGACACCAGTTCCAAGGCGTGTGAGAACCTCAGCCTTCTTTTTACGATGCCACCACACGAACAATTATCCTTTCTCCGAGTTCATTGCTGACAGACTGGATCACCTCCTTGGGAATCCGCTGCGATGTTTCGATTTCACTGAAGGCACCCGCAATCCGCCGCCGACACCTGATGGATAGCTCACCGGTCTTTTCCCGCAGCAGGTTTTCAGGCAGGGTTTTGGAAGTACGACTCAGTCGGATCAGAACCTTGGCCTTGTCCTTCTCCATAACTGGTAGGACGCTGGTGATGAGAAATAGTTTCTTGACTCCAATATGGAGGCAGCCTCTTTCGTGAGGCGGAACCTGCCGGGCGGGGCAGATCCCCGTCAAAATTAGACTTCGAAAACGATCCTCAACCTCCAGGGCAATGGTCAGATCGCCATTTTTTAAAACTTTTCTGACATCCCCGAGGATGACCCGGCCGCGCAGAGAGCGAAGATAGTCCTGTTCGCGCAGGCTCTGGCGTTTTTCCAGTTCTCGTTCGATCTGGTAGCGGATTTGACGTTTGAGCTGTCGTGAGAGCGTTGCCGGGTCAATCCGCCTGTCATCCAAAGCAATGACTTCCAACCCCTCCCCAACGTTGGCTATGATTTCCATATTGAACGCTCTGGAGAGAATGCCGGAGATAGCCTCCTCGATGGCAAGGGCTGCTTCTGGTGCGGGAAGGTCATATTTGATGAGTAGGTCGTGAGGAATCATTGTTTTCCCCGGGCCTGTTTTAGAATGGTAGCTATTCGCAATGCGTAGGCATCTCTTCGTTCAGGTGTTCGGCTGTGATAGCAACCCACGGCTTTCCAGGTGTACCCGTAATCCTGCATGCATTGGCTCAATATCCATGCCCCGGCCATGACATTCGTGCAGGGGTCAGTTAGAGAATTCCAGGTCTTGCCGAGTTGATCAGCCCAGAGTGAGTTGACCTGCATCAGCCCGACATCAACTGTGCCATTGCTGTTTGAGTTGATTGCAGATGGGTCAAATTCGCTTTCGGACTTGGAGATAGCCCAAAGCAGCCAAGGGGAGACTTGGTACCTTTGCCCGGCCTCCTGAAAACAAAAAGCCGAACCAGATTCCGGGAGGAGCAAGAAGATAAGGAGAAGAATCATTTTCAATGGCAAACACCTCTGCTTAAGTGCTGCCGTGGAAATGGGGAGGAGGGGAAGGTAGGCTTTTGTTGACAGGTGCTAATTTAGGGGAGGTTTATCCGTTTCAATGATTCGTTTTTTAATCGTCAGTTAAGAAAGCTTACTCAAGCGATTAACTACATCATTCCAATCAGGATGTTCACTCATATGGCACCATGAAATCCTCAGTGCATTTTTTATCCTCGTTTCCGTGAGACCCATTGCCACAAGAACATGGCTCAATTCATAACTTTGTGAGGTACACGCCGAACCATTTGAGAAAGAAATAATGTCCTTCAAGGCAACTATGGCAGCCTCTGAATTGATAGCAGGAAATGAAAGATTTAAAACGTGTGGAAGAATATTCTCTTTGTCGCCATTGATTTGTGGATTTAGGGAATTCAAAGCTTCCAAAACTCGCTCACGGTATTTCATACATTTTTCCTGGCGGCTAACATGGTTTTTTATTGCAAGGTCAGATGCTTCGCCGAGGCCAACGATCAAATGTACGGGCAATGTCCCTGGGCGAAGCCCTCGTTCATGACCACCTCCAAACATCAATGGCGTTAAAGGTAATTTTTTAAAGCCGCGTCTTTTTGTGACCAGAGCACCGATTCCTTTGGGACCGAAAATCTTATGGCCACTGATACTGATTAAATCGATACGCTTATGTGTCAGTGATTTCATCTCCTTCCCAAACCCTTGGGCCGCATCAACATGAAAAAAAGCTTCATGATTCATCAGCATTTCAGCCAAGTCGGATATTGGCTGAAGAACCCCTGTCTCATTGTTTGCCTGCATCACTGATACAAGCATGGTGTCTTCACGTAACGCAGCTTGAATGTCTTCTAATTTGACGCGGCCAGTTTCGTCAGGGGAGACCAATGTCACTTCAAAACCCTTTTGAGCAAGGACGTCAATAGGTTCAAGAACCGCCTTGTGTTCTATGGTGGTGCTGACAATATGTTTCTTGCCCGTTTTTGAACCAAATGCTTCTAGGCCCAAAATGGCAAGGTTGTTACTTTCCGTCGCACCGCTGGTAAAAATAACTTCTTCAGCCTTGACGTCGATTACCTGAGCAACTTGAGCTCGGGCTTTTTGAACGGCCTGCTTGGCAGACGTGCCCCATGTGTGAGTTCGGCTTGCCGCATTTCCGTACTCCACATCGAGATAGTGGATTATTTTGTCACGGACCTGAGGCTCGATTGGTGTTGTAGCATTGCAATCTAAATATAAAGGCATAAGTTATCCAAGGTATGCGAGTTTGCAATAAATGCTGAGTTGTTTGTTTTTTATTTGACAAACATGCTTTATTTTTTAAGAATATCGCAAACAGAAAGAGATGTCGATTAAATCCTGCAGGAAGCCCAGTTCATGGACCCAACATTTGAGTATATTTTCCCAGCAATCAGAGGTATCCAGGCCAAGCGAGAGTATTTTGTCTCGATGTGCCCACTTCGGTTGATTCCAAAAATTTTCATTTGGGACGAAGCAGATCTCCCCCCCGAATTACGTGCACAACGAATCCTAAATAAGGCCCGTATCCCTGAAATTTCCCGCTATCTTGTCGATGGACAAGATAGGTATGTTTTTTCTGCAATTACAGCATCAATCGATGGAGAAGTCCGATTTGAAGCCATCGGCGAACAAGACACTGCAAGTCGTGTCGGCTCACTACATATTTCAATGAATGCTCGTTTCATTATCAATGATGGACAACACCGAAGAGCGGCAATTGAGGCAGCTCTTCAGCAAGAACCTTCTCTTGGAGACGAGACAATTGCTGTTGTATTTTTTCTCGATAAAGGCTTGGTTCGCTGTCAACAAATGTTTGCCGACCTTAATAGATATGCAGTTCGTCCGTCCAGATCTTTAGGGCTTCTGTACGATTCCAGAGATGAAACAGCTAGAGTTGTTAAGCTGATAGCTCTTAAGTCACACGCTTTTAAGAATATTGTTGAAATGGAGAAAAGTACCCTTTCCGCAAGGTCTCGGAAGCTTTTTACCTTAAGCGCCATCTATACGGCTACTTCCTCTCTTTTCCAGGGGATTGAAACAGAAACCGAAGAGGAAAGAGCTTCTCTCGCAGAAGAGTTCTGGAATGAAGTTAGCCAGAATATTCCTGAGTGGCGTCTCGTCAAAGAGCGTGAAATTACCGCAGGTGAAGTCCGACAAGATTTCATCCATTCCCACGGCGTGGCCCTTCACGCAATGGGGCGCGTTGGAAATGAATTAGTTCGCCATCACTCAAAAGACTGGAAAGTTATTTTGAAAAAAATCAAGACCATCGATTGGACTCGCACCAACAGCGAACTCTGGGAAGGGCGTGCTATGGTTTTAGGCCGAGTATCGAAAGCAAACCAAAGTGTAGTTCTCACCACGAATGTCTTAAAAAAACACCTCGGCCTGAAATTGACTGGCGAGGAGCAATCTATTGAAGAAGCTTTTTTGAGGGGTGAACATGGCCAAATCTAATTCTATAAGATCCTCTGTTTTCTCAGAAACAGGTCTTCAGAATTCGATTGCAGATCTGATTCAAGAAGTTCAACAAATCTATTTGGCCGATTCAATTCCTTGGGTTGTCGGTTACAGTGGAGGCAAAGACTCAACGGCTGCATTACAGGTTGTCTGGATGGCCTTGGACAAACTTCCAGAGCACAAACGCCACAAGTCGGTTTATGTCATCACGAATGATACTCTTGTTGAAAATCCAATTGTCGCACTTTGGGTTGACACATCTTTGGCCGCCATCAAAAAAGCGGCAAAGGCACAAGGCTTGCCTATAAAACCCACCAAGCTTGTACCTGCGATAGAGGATACCTTTTGGGTCAAGCTGTTGGGGTGGGGCTTTCCGGCCCCACGGCACAAATTTCGTTGGTGTACTCATCGCATTAAAATTGCGCCAACATCTCGCTTTATTCAAAAGGTAGTACGGAAAAGTGGCGAAGCGATTGTTATCCTTGGTACGCGGAAGGCCGAAAGTTCTCAGCGCGCACATGTCATAGAAACTCACTCTAGAAATAGTAATCGAGAAAAGCTTAGTCAGCACAGTGATTTGCCCAATGCTTGGATCTATCCGCCGATTGTTGATTGGTCGAATGATGATGTGTGGTCCTTTTTGACACAAATTGAGAACCCCTGGGGCCATTCCAATGAAGACTTATTGACCCTTTATGCTGGTGCTACCGCAGATGGCGAATGCCCTTTAGTTCTCGACACTAATACTCCAAGCTGCGGTAATAGCCGTTTTGGCTGCTGGACGTGCACCCTAGTTGAAAAAGATAGATCGATGGAGGCCATGATTCTTAATGACGCAGATAAGGAGTGGATGCTTCCACTGTTGGAACTGCGCAATGCCCTTGATTTTCGGACTATGGGTGATCGAGGGGATAAGGACCTCCGAGATTTTCGCCGCATGAGCGGCAAAGTACAATTGTTTCATGGTGAACCGATCCATGGTCCCTATAAGCAAACATTCCGCGAAGAGGTGCTAGTAAAGCTCCTGGAAGCACAACAGTGGGTTCGCGAAAATGGACCGCCAGAAGTACGCCAGATCGAATTGGTCACGTTAGATGAACTTCGTAAGATTAGAGATATTTGGATCGAGGAAAAACATGAGGTTGAAGACAGCCTCCCTCATATTTATGAGCAGGTGACCGGAGTACCCTTCCCTGATGAAAAACGTTATGGCCTAACCGGTCTTGGTTATAAAGAAATGTGTTTACTCAAAGAGTGTTGTGGTGAAGAGGAAATACATTATCAACTTGTCCGAGAGCTACTTCACGTAGAAAAACAGCACAGCCTGATGACACGACGATCTGGTCTTTTCGGGGCACTAGAAAAAGCATTGGAGAAGGGGTTCTATGCTGACGAAGAAGACGCCAAACAGCGAGCACTTGAAAAGGCTGAAGAGGAAGACTCTATCGATCAAAAAGTTCTGGCCATCTCTGAATAATTATCCACTTACGCGGGCTCCCAATTTATGTTTTTTGAAGAAATTTCTCTTGATAATTTTGCATCATACAAGGGGGCTAATCGAATTGAGCTCCTACCAAAGCCCCCCTCTCGGCCCATCATTTTAATTGGTGGTGAAAACGGTTGTGGGAAGACCTCCTTGTTGGATGCTTTCCAGCTTATTCTTTTCGGGCCTGCGGCCAAATGTTCAAACCGGGGAAAGCTCACATACGACAAGTATCTTGAACAGTGCATAAACCGTGATGCTGCTCCAGAAACTGGGACGCGAATTGAGCTTGTTTTCCATTTTTTTTCTGGAGGAGAGAAGAAACGTTACAAAATTGAACGCCGATGGTTTATTAAAGGCAAGAAAATTAAAGAGCACTTTTGGGTGTATAGCTACAGCGAAAGTGGCATTAAATATGAGAGCTCTCTGGCCGAAAACTGGTCTGATTACATAGAGGGTTTTTTCCCTTCTCAGGTAGCTCCATTTTTTCTCTTTGATGGGGAAAAAATTGAAGAACTCGCCGATTTCGAAAAATCAGGATATCTTGTCCACGCGGCAATCCATGCTCTTCTAGGCCTCAACATAGTTGACCAACTTGAAATAGACCTGACAATTGTGGAGAAAAGAAAACATAAAGAACTTGCTTCCTCAGAAAACCATCCTGAAGTAGAGATCTCAGAAACAGCGATCAATGAACTGAAATGCCGCATTGAAGAATTAAAGCTTCAAGAAGCCCAGTATAATAACCAACTTGATCAACTAATCAAAGACCAGGAACAGATTGAACTACGCTTTAGGCAGCAAGGAGGGGAGCTTTTTCAAAAGCAGACGGAACTCGAGAACCAACTAGCTGCGACAGATGAAACCCTCCACTTTCAGGAAGATTACTTGAGAGAGTTGGCGGCAGGGTTCGCACCATTGCTGCTTGTGAAAGGCCTTCTTTCGCAGGCTATGGACCAAGCGCACAACGAAGCAGTAGCACAAAGAGAAAGTCTTCTGCTTGAAACACTTGAGCAGCGAGACAAGAAACTCATGACTAAGATTCAGCAGTTTAACCTGGGCCAAGAACATTTGGTAGAGGTGGAGCAGCATCTACTTAACGACCGTCACTCACGTAAAACAGCAACAGAGGTCGAGACATACTTGAATCTAAGTTCAGGGGGCGTAAAAAACCTTGAACATCTCCTTTTAGCCGGCCTGCCAGAATTGACCGAAAAGCTCCCTGAACTTCTACAGAAGATACAAGATATTCGAGACAAGAAAGAATCCCTTGAGCGTTCTCTTGCAGGTGTCCCAGACGGTGAAAACATCGCTAAGATTATTGCAGAGCGCGAGGCATCTAATCGTAAGATAGCTGCGGCGGAAGCGATGATAGCTGTTGCCACCGAAGATATCATCCGCGCCCAGAGACAGTTGGATCAAAAAAGTGCGGAGTTGCGCAGAGAGTTGATACGTGTAGCGCATAGTCGCTTTGAAAGTAAGGATGCGCGTCGAATGGTTCAATATTCTACAAAAGTCCGAAGTACTTTAGAGATGTTTCGAGAAAAAATTGTGGTCATGCATTTGGAGCAGATTGAAAATCTTGTTTTGGACAGTTTTAAGGTTCTCCTGCGTAAGAAATCTCTCGTTCATCAACTTAAGATAGATCGAGATACATATCAGGTACGTCTTTATAATGAGAATAAAGAAGAACTTTTACCGGAACGGCTTTCTGCAGGGGAACGTCAGTTGTTGGCGACAGCACTTTTGTGGGGAATTTGCCAATCATCAGGGAAACCTTTACCAACGATTATTGATACTCCTCTTGGCCGGTTGGATACCTCGCACCGGACAAATTTGGTGAAAAATTATTTCCCGAATTCTAGCCATCAAGTCCTTTTACTTTCAACAAATGAAGAGATAATAGGAAAATACCATGATGATTTAAAACCATACATTTCTCATACTTTCCTTCTAAACCACAATGAGAAACATGGTGGAACTACAGTCGAACATGGTTACTTTCAAAAACATTAGGCGCGCGATTATGATTGAAACAGTCCATATTACTCAAAAATCAAAAGACCAATTGATCAAATTAAAAAGAATTACCGGCATTCAAAACTGGAACATTCTTTGTCGTTGGGGATTTTGCCTGTCTCTTGCAGACAATACAGTTCCCCCAACTCTTAAAATGCCTGGAGAAAGTGCCGTAGAGATGACATGGAAAGTGTTTGGAGGACAATTCAACGATATATACTCATCCCTGTTGATAGAGAGATGTAAAAAAGACTGCCTCCCAATAGATAAAGAAACTCTCTCACAACAATTCCGCCTGCATGTTCATCGAGGCATCGGACAATTAGCAGAAAGAATTAACCCAAAATGTATTGATGGGCTTTTTAAAATTATCGAATAAATATTTATGTTCTATCCTGATTTAAAGCGTATATTACGGCATGTTATGCTGTCATCTACTGAGTATGAAATCAATTGGCCAACATCGTGATGTCGGTTAACAGCTTTTCGGTATCTTCTTCGTGAATCATCATCGAAACAAGACTTTTAACCCAATCATATTTCAGATCCCACACCTCATTTTTTATAATTTCGAGACCGCCACAGGCGTACTCTTCAAAAATTTTAATTTTTTCGTCTTCGCGTTCTTCGGAAAGAAGAAAGGCGTCTCCATCTTCAGCAACTGCGAGTGAATTTATGACCATTTTATCAAAATCACCGCTAAATATTGATAGATGAACAGGCTCGCTAGACTTTGAAAATTCTACCCGTTTATCACGTTTTTTTCCCAAACATGCACAGAAAACCAACGCATCTTTATATGTTTTGAACACACCCTGTTCGCGTAGGTCATTCAACATTTCTTCGTACTGAATAGGCCTTCTGACACGGTCAGCCATTGTACCCCTCCTCAATTCGAGTGTATTCGTAATCTGGGCTTTCGCGGACGTAATAATTTTCTCTTTGTTTGTCAACATTAGGAGAATAATAGATTAAGCTCACTTGCTTTCCAACACGCGGAGCACACTCAGCTTCAACCGGTCCTTGCCACTGAGACCTTGACGCCATTAGGATTACCTGGTCTGCTAAAACAGGAATATATTTAGCTATTAAGGCGCGATATTCTGGGTCTAGTGCTCCGAATGGTGAATCCATTATGATTGGAAAGACTCCACCTTTTACTAATTGACCTTCTTTTTGTTGTTGTTCCTTTGCTAGATTTACAATGCTGGAAATAAAGCTCAGGCTCGTAATCTGACTTTCTGCTGTTGATTTTTCTATGACAAGTTGCTTCCCGTGTCCCTCAATTTGTTTATAAATTTGCAGGGTATA
>Ga0102953_1002170_pt1 | contig 11877 bp, 9 predicted proteins | sample SalPon2A_C_D2_MG_FD_78509 | JGI IMG/M metagenome (GOLD analysis project Ga0102953, IMG submission 78509) | Soil microbial communities from South San Francisco under conditions of wetland restoration - Salt Pond MetaG R2A_C_D2_MG | ecosystem: Environmental > Terrestrial > Soil > Wetlands | place... | reverse complement strand
GGCCGCTCCTGCCGGCGGGTGCGGACTTCGGACGCGCTCGACGTCGTCAAGGGCTACACCGTGGCCAACGACTTCGTGGTGCGCGACTTCGTCATCGACCACTTCCGGCCGCCCGTCAAGCCGAAGAACTTCGACACCTTCCTGCCGCTGGGCCCCTGGCTGGTCGACGCGGCCGACGTGCCCGACCCGCAGGCGCTTCGCCTCGTCACCACCGTCAACGGTGAGGTGCGGCAGCAGGGCAGCACCGCCGACATGCTGCTGACGGTGGCCGACATCATCGCCTACGTCACGGAGTTCATGACCCTCCAGGAGGACGACGTCCTGCTGACGGGCACGCCCAAGGGCATCAGCCACGTCAACGCCGGGGACGTGGTGCGCTGCGAGATCCGCGGGGTCGGCGCGCTGGAGAACCGCATCGTTGCCGAGGAGGCGCAGGTGGACGGCTCCGAGGCCGGAGTCGCGGTGGAGGCGCAGCCGTGAGCGGCCGCGTTCCCACCGGCCGCCCGGCCGCGGACGTCGCCCAGGACCGGCGCAACCGGGCCCTCGCGACCGTGTCCCGGCGCTGGGGCGACGGCGTCCGGCACCTCATCGGCGACGCCTGGGTCGGCAGCGCGTCCGGCGCCACCTTCGACACGCGCGCGCCCCTCGACGACACCCTGCTGGCCCGGGTGGCGGCCGGCGACGCCCGGGACGTGGACGCCGCCGCCCGCGCCGCCGACGAGGCCTTCCGCGGGTGGCGGCGCGTGTCCCCCGCCACCCGCCGTGCGCTGCTGCACCGCGTGGCGGACCTCATCGAGGAGAACGCCGAGGAGATCACCCTGTTGGAGGTGCTGGACACCGGGCAACCCTGGCGCTTCATGAGCAGGGCGGCTCAGCGCGCGGCGCGCAACTTCCGGTTCTTCGCCGACCGCGCCGACCAGGCGCCGAACGGGCTCAGCCTGCCCGGGGACGACCACCTCAACTACACGCTCAGGCAGCCCATCGGCCCGGTGGGCGTCATCACCCCCTGGAACACGCCCTTCATGCTGTCCACCTGGAAGATCGCGCCGGCCCTGGCCGCCGGCTGCACGGTGGTCCACAAGCCCGCCGAGTGGAGCCCCCTCACCGCCACGCGCCTGGCCGAGCTGATGCGCGACGCCGGCATCCCGGCGGGGGTGGTGAACACCGTGCACGGCATGGGCGAGACGGCCGGCAGGGCGCTCACCGAGCACCCGCTGGTGAAGGCCATCGCCTTCGTGGGCGAGTCCGTGACGGGGAGCCGCATCATGGCGCAGGGCGCGCCCACGCTCAAGCGGGTGCACTTCGAGCTGGGCGGCAAGAACCCGGTGATCGTCTTCGCCGACGCCGACCTCGAGCGGGCGCTCGACGCGGTGGTGTTCATGATCTACAGCCTGAACGGCGAGCGCTGCACGTCGTCGAGCCGGGTGCTCGTGGAGGCGAGCATCCACGACGCGTTCGTGGAGCGCGTCGCGGAGCGCGCCAGGGCCATCCGCCTCGGCGACCCCTTCGACCCCGACACCGAGATGGGGCCGCTCATCCACCCGGAGCACGTGGCCAAGGTGCTCGGCTACTTCGAGCTCGCGCGCGAGGAGGGGGCCACGGTGGCTGCCGGGGGCGGCCAGCCGGGCGACCTGCCGGGCGCCTACGTCGCACCCACCCTGTTCACCGGCGCCCTCCCCGACATGCGCATCGCGCAGGAGGAGATCTTCGGGCCGGTGCTCACCGCCATCCCGTTCACGGACGAGGCCCAGGCCCTGGAGATCGCCAACGGCGTGCGGTACGGCCTGGCGGCGTACCTGTGGACGCGCGATGCCGGCCGGGTCCACCGCATGGCGCGGGACCTGGAGGCGGGCATGGTGTGGGTGAACTCCCAGAACGTGCGCCACCTCCCCACCCCGTTCGGCGGCATGAAGGCGAGCGGGATCGGCCGTGACGGCGGGGACTACAGCTTCGACTTCTACACGGAGACCAAGAACGTGTCCGTCGCCCTCGGGGAGCATGCCATCCCCAGGCTGGGCGGTTGACCGAACCTACGCGAGAGGGAGGCGAGCGCATGCCCGCACGCACCGGCACCCAGTTCTTGGAAGGGCTGAAACGCAACCCGCCGAACATCTGGCTCGATGGGGAGAGGGTGGAGGACCCCACCTCGCACCCCGCGACGGCCAACGTGGCGCGCTCGATCGCCCACCTCTACGACCTGCAGCACCGCCCGGACCTGGTCGACGTCATGACCTACGAGAGCCCGAGCAGCGGCGAGCGGGTCGGCATGAGCTTCCTCGAGCCCCGGACCCGCGAGGACCTGCACCGGCGGGCCGGCATGCACAAGGTGTGGGCCGACGCCAGCCTCGGCTTCATCGGCCGCAGCCCCGACTACCTCAACGTCAACGTGATGGCCGCGGCCCGCGCGAGCGCCTACTTCGACCAGTGCGACCCGCGCTTCGGCACCAACATGCGCCGCTACTACGAGTACGTGCGTGAGAACGACCTGTGCCTCACCCACGCGCTCACCAACCCGCAGGTCAACCGCGACAAGCGCGCCGATCAGCTCCCCGATCCCTACATCGCGCTCGGCATGGTCAAGGAGACGGACGAGGGCATCGTGGTGCGGGGCGCGCGCATGCTGGCCACGCTCCCCATCGCCGACGAGATCCTGATCTTCCCGTCGACGGTGCTCAAGGAGCAGGAGGAGATGACGCGGTACGCGCTCGCCTTCGCGGTGCCCTGCTCGGCGCCGGGGCTCAGCTTCCAGTGCCGTGAGCCGCTCGACCTGGGGCGCAGCCACGAGGATCACCCGCTGGGATCGCGCTTCGACGAGATGGACGCGATGGTCTACTTCGACGACGTGCTGGTGCCGTGGGACCGCGTCTTCATCGTGGGCGACGTCAAGCTCGCCAACCGCGCCTACGGCACGACCGGCGCCGTCTACCACATGGCGCACCAGGTGCTGTCGGTCAAGATCGCCAAGGCCGAGGCGTTCGTCGGCGTCGCCAAGGCGATCGTCGACATGATCGGCAGCGAGCAGTTCCAGCACGTTCAGCAGAAGGTGGCCGAGCTCATCATCATCCTGGAGATCATGAAGGCGCTGCAGACCCAGGCGGAGGCGACCGCCCGGCTCGACGCCTACGGCACCATGACCCCCGGCAAGGAAGCGGTGAACGCCGCGCGCAACTACTTCCCGCAGGTCTACCCGCGCATGGTCGAGATCCTGCAACTGCTGTCCGCCAGCGGCATGATCATGATCCCCACCGCCGCAGACCGCCAGGGACCCATGGGGGACAACATCGCCAAGTTCCTGCAGGCGCGCAACGCCGACAGCGAGAAGCGCATCAGGCTCTACCGCCTGGCGTGGGACATGACCATCTCCGCCTTCGGGGGGCGCCAGAACCTCTATGAGAAGTTCTTCTTCGGCGACCCGGTCCGCACGCAGTGCGCGCTCTTCCAGGGCTACGACATGCAGCCCTACGTCGAGCGCGTGACGGCCTTCTTGGACGGCGCGGCGGAGGCCGCCGCCCCGGCGCAGCCGGCCGACTGAGCGGCCGCAGCTCCGCGCCGCTGGAGGAAGCATGCCGATCCGAGCCGCAGGGACGCCCGCCTTCGACATCGTCAGGCTGGCCCACGTGGAGCTCACCGTCAGCGACCTGGAGCGCTCGCGCGCCTTCTACGTGGACGCGCTCGGCATGGTGGAGAGCGGGCGCGACGACGCGGCGCTCTACCTGCGCGGGCTGGAGGAGCGCAGCCACCATTCGCTCGTGCTCCGGTTGGGCGAGGCGCCGCGCTGCGCGCGTCTCGGTTACCGCGTCCGCAGCGAGGACGACCTCGACGCGGCCCACGCCCTCTTCGCCGGCATGGAGCTGGAGGCCGCCTGGGTGGAGCGCGACGGGCAGTCGCGCACGCTCCACGTCCGCGACCCGTTCGGGGTGCCGCTCGCCTTCTACGTCAGCAGCGAGAGGCAGCCGCGGCTGCTGCAGAGCTACGGGGCCTACCGAGGCGCCGCCGTACAGCGCATCGACCACTGCAACTGCTTCGCCGCCAGGCTGCAGGCGACCTACGACTTCTACGCCGGCCGGCTGGGCTTTCACACCACCGAGTACACCGAGACCGAGCCGGGGCCGGACGACGACGCGGCCCTGTGGGCGGTGTGGCTGCAACGCAAGGGCAACGTCCACGATCTGGCGCTGACCAACGGCCGCGGCCCCAGGCTGCACCACGTGGGGCTGTGGACGCGCGGCGAGCTCGACATCCTGCACGCCTGCGACGTGCTCGCCAGCACAGGCTGGCTCGGCGCGATGGAGCGCGGGCCCGGCAGGCACGGCATCTCCAACGCCTTCTTCCTCTACCTGCGCGATCCCGACGGCCACCGCATCGAGCTCTTCACGGGGGACTACCTGACGGTCGATCCGGACTTCGAGCCCATCCGGTGGGCGCTCGACGATCCGCGACGGCAGACGTTGTGGGGGCAGCCCGCCCCGAAGTCGTGGTTCGAGGAGGGCACGCCCTTCGAGGGGGTGAACGTGGACGAGCCGAGACTGCAGGCCCGCCCGGTCGACATGGGATGAGCGGCGGCCGCCGCCGCCCCGGCGGCCGCGGCCGACCGTACCTGGGAGGCGGTACGCGTCCTGCCCGGGCGCGCGACGTCGAAGCCCGGGGCCGACGGCCCCGGGCGACGGGGGCGCCGGCCCGGGAACCCTTGGAAGGGGTGGCAGACGAGTATGAGACACGCACGTTTGATGATCATGGGGTTGCTGGCGGCGGGGAGCCTGCTGTTCGGGGCGGCGTACGCCCAGGACATCGTCATCGGGGCGGCCATCGCCCAGACCGGGCCGGCCTCCTCGCTGGGCTCCGGCGAGGTCGACGCCCTCAAGCTCTTCGAGCAGCAGGTCAACCAGGCCGGCGGCATCATGGGACACAACCTCAAGATCGTGGTGCTCGACACCGCCAGCGACCCGTCGAAGGCCGTCCTGGACGTCCGCAAGCTGGTGTCCGAGAACAACGCGCTGGCGGTCGTGTGTTGCACCACCAGCCCCGAGTCGCTGGCCGTGATCGACACGCTGCAGCGCGACCAGGTCCCCAACATCTCGCTGGCGGCTTCGGCCTCGATCGTGCAGCCCGCGTCGGACCGGCACTGGGTCTTCAAGACGCCGCCGTTGGACTCCGTGATGGTCACCAGAGAGGTGGCCGACATGGTGGCGCAGGGCGTCGGGACCGTGGGCTTCATCGGCTTCAACGACGCCTACGGCCAGGGCGGCCTCACCGAGCTCAAGAAGGCCGCCCCCGAGCAGGGGGTCGACATCGTCGACACCGAGTCCTTCGCCCGCACCGACACCAACCTCAGCTCGCAAGCGAGGAAGCTCGTCAACGCCGATCCCGACGCCGTGCTGATCTGGGCCATCCCGCCGGCGGGCAACGTCGCCCAGAAGGCGCTCCAGGACGCCGGCTACCAGGGCGTCATCTACCAGAGCTACGGCATGACCAACGAGACCTTCCTGCGCCTGGGCGGCGCCAGCCTCAACGGCACCCGCCTGTCGGTGCTGCCGGTCATCGTGCACGACAAGCTGCCGGGCGCGCTGCCGTTCGCTTCGGTGGTCCAGGACTTCGTGGGGCAGTACCAGAAGACGTACGGCGCGACCCCCAGCTCCTTCGCCGGGCACGCCTGGGACGCGGGCCTCATCCTGCAGGCGGCGGCAACCAAGGTTCTCGCCTCGACCTCGCCCGACGACACCGCTGCGTTCCGCAGCGCGCTGCGCGACGCCATCGAGGGTCTGCAGGGCTTCCAGGCGGTCGACGGCACCTTCAACTTCTCGCCCGACGACCACAGCGGGCTCGGGAGCACCTCGGCCGTGATGGTCACCGTCCAGGACGGCGCCTACCAGGTCGTCCAGCCATGACGTGAGGTCGTCCCGGGCCGAGCGCGCCGCCGCGTGGCGGCGCGGGGAACGGCGTACGGAGGAGCCATGACAGCGGCCACCGCGCTGTTCCTGCTCGTCAACGGCCTCACCAACGGCGCCATCTACGCGTTGCTCGGCCTGGGGATCGTGCTGATCTACAACGTCACCCGCGTGATCAACATCGCGCAAGGGGAGTTCGTGATGCTGGGCGCCCTGACCGCCGTGGGCCTCAGCACCGGCCGGGCCGCCGGGGGCCTCACCCTGGCGGTCCTGGCCGGCGCGGCGTGGGCGCTGGTCGCCTGCCTGCGCCGGCGGCTGTGGGCCTGGCTGTGGCTCCCCGTGCTCGGAGGCGCGGGTCTGTGGTGGCTGCTGGGCGCCCTCCCGGCGTGGCACCTACCCCCGTTGCTGGCGGCGCTGGTCGCCGCGGTGACGGTGGCATTCGTCGGCGCGGCCCTCTACCGCCTCACCATCGAACCCGTGGCCGGGGCCGGGGAGGTGGTGTTCCTCATCATCACCACCGGCCTCTACCTGGGCCTGCAGGGCCTGGGGCTGCTCTTCTGGGGTCCCGGCTCCTTCAGCTTCCCCAGCGTGCACGCCGGGGCGATCCGGGCCGGCGGCGTGCGCGTCTCCTACCAGAGCCTGCTGGTGCTGCTCGCCACGCTGCTGATCCTGGTGCTGCTGTGGCTGTTCTTCGAACGCACGCTGTTCGGCAAGGCCCTGCGCGCCGCGGCGATGAACCGGGCGGGAGCGCGGCTGGTGGGCATCTCGCCCTCGCGGGCGGGGATCGTGGCCTTCGCCATCAGCGCGGGCCTGTCGGCGGTAGCGGGCGTGCTCATCGCGCCGGTCACCTACGCTACCTACGACATGGGGCTGTCCCTGGGGCTCAAGGGGTTCGTCGGCGCCGTCGTGGGCGGCCTGGCGGGCTACCCCGGCGCCGTCCTCGGTGGCCTGGCGGTGGGCGTGCTGGAGGCCTTCGCCGCCTACTCGACCTCCGCCTACGGCGAGGCGATCGTGTACGGGCTGATCATCCCCATCTTGCTGCTGCGGGTGCTGGTGCTCCGGCGCAAGGCGGCGATGCCATGACGCGGCGCGGCGCCCCGGCCGGAGGCGCCCGCGTCCGCCTCGCTGCCGCCGGGGTTGCGGGTGCCGTGCTGCTGGCGCTGCCGTGGTTGCTCCCCGCCTTCTACGCCAACCTGCTGTGCTTCATCGCCATCTACGGCGGGGTGGCCACCGGCCTCATCCTCCTGACCGGCTACGCCGGCCTGGTGAGCCTCGGACAGGCCGCCTTCTACGGCATCGGCGCCTACGGGGCGGTGGTGCTGGCCGGCAGCTACGGCGTCGACCCGTGGCTGAGCATCCTGCTCGGCACGCTCCTGGCCGCCGCGGCCGCGTACCTGGTGGGCCTGCCCATCCTGCGGCTGTCGGGGCACTATCTCGCGCTGGCAACGCTGGCCTGGGGCATCATCGCCGCCATCCTGTTCACCCAGCTCGCGGGCCTGACCGGCGGTCCCAACGGCTACACCCACGTGCCGGTGCTGTCGCTGTTCGGTGTCGCCTTCATCGACCCCGAGCGCTACTACTATCTGACCCTGATCTTCGCGGTGCTGGCGGTGAGCTCGCTGGCCGCGCTCATCCGCAGCCGCGCCGGCCGAGCGGTGCGCGCCATGCGCAGCAGCGAGGCCGCCGCGGCCAGCGTGGGCATGGAGGTCGGTCGCCTCAAGCTGCAGGCGTTCGTGCTGGCGGCCGCCCTGGCCGGGCTCGGCGGCGCCCTGTTCGCGTATTTCATCGCCTTCATCAGCCCCAGCGCCTTCGACCTGGGCGCGTCGATACGGCTCCTCACCATGGCCATGATCGGCGGCGCGCATCCGCTCGGCGGGGTGGTCGGCGCCGCCATCGTCACGATCCTCGACGACGTGCTGCAGAACGTCATCCCCAACGCCAGCGGTCAGGGCGGCCTGGTCCAGGTGATCGCCTACGGCGCCATCCTGGTGGGCGTGATGATGGTAAGCCCGAGCGGCCTGCAGCGGCTGCTCTCGCGGCTGTGGCGGCTGCGGGTGCGTGCGGGGCCGGAGCTCGCCGCGGCGGTGCGGGCGCCGGCGGCCGGCGCGCCGGCAGCGGGCGCGCCGGGGGAGGGCGCGCCGGGGGAGGGCGCGCATCCTGCCGGCGGGCCAGGGGCCGGGGCGGCGGAGCCCGGCCCGGTGCGGTTGGAGGTGCGCGAGCTGGGCCGGCGCTTCGGCGGCCTGCAGGCCGTCGACCGCCTGTCACTCGCGCTGCGGGGCGGCGAGATCCTGGGGCTCATCGGCCCCAACGGGGCCGGCAAGACCACGGCCTTCAACGTCATCAGCGGCCTCGTCCCCCCGTCGGCCGGACGCGTCGCGCTCGGCGGCGAGGACGTGACCGGCCGCGGAGCCGAGCGGATCGCTCGGCTGGGTCTGGCGCGCACCTTCCAGAACACCGCGCTGTTCGACATGAGCGTGCTGGAGAACGTGATGACGGGCTGTTACGTCCATACCCGCGGCGGCGTGTGGCGCGGCCTGCTGGGGCTGGGACGGACCGACGAGGCGCGCGCCCGGGTGGAGGCGGCGCGCTGCCTGGCGCGCGTGGGTGTCTCCGAGCTGGACGCCGAGGCCGGCGCCCTGCCGGTCGGCAAGCAGCGGCTGGTCGAGGTCGCGCGGGCGCTGGCGCTCCGTCCGCAGGTGTTGCTGCTGGACGAGCCCGCCGCCGGCCTGCGCCACGCCGAGAAGCAGGAGCTGGCCGCGCTGCTGCGCTCGCTCAAGGGAGAGGGGCTGGCCATCCTGCTGGTGGAGCACGACATGGACCTGGTGATGGCGGTCGCCGACCGCCTGGTGGTGATGAACTACGGCACCACCCTGGCCGAGGGCGCGCCCGAGACGGTGCGCCGGGATCCCGAAGTCATCAAGGCCTACCTGGGGCTGGACGCCGCATGACGGGCGCCGTCCCGAGCGCGGAGGCGCGCCGGGCAGGCAACGGCGGGCGAGGGGACGACGCCGCGCTTCTCAAGGTGGAAGGGCTGGAGGTCCACTACGGCGGCGTTCGCGCGCTCGCCGGCGTGAGCCTGGAGGTGGGCCGGCGCCAGGTGGTGAGCGTCATCGGCGCCAACGGCGCGGGCAAGACCACGTTGGTGCACGCCATCACCGGCGTGGTGCCCAAGCGCGCCGGGCGTGTCCTGCTGGAGGGCCAGGACGTAAGCCGCACCACCCCGGAGGCGCTGGTGCGCCAGGGCGTCACGCTGGTGCCGGAGCGGCGCGAGCTGTTCGGGGCGCTGTCGGTCGAGGACAACTTGCGTCTGGGCGCGTTCCTGCGCTCGGGCGCGCGCTCCGAGGTGAAGCGCGACCTGGGATGGGTGTTCGAGACCTTCCCCCGCCTGGCGGAGCGCCGCCGCCAGCACGCCGGCACCATGTCCGGCGGCGAGCAGCAGATGCTGGCGCTGGGGCGGGCGCTCATGAGCGGGCCGCGCTTGCTCCTGCTCGACGAGCCCAGCCTGGGCCTCGCGCCGCTGGTGGTGCAGGAGATCCTGCGGGTGGTCGCCGCGCTTCGCGAGCGCGGCGTCACCGTGCTGCTCATCGAGCAGAACGCCCGGGCGGCGCTGCGCCTCGCCGATCGCGGCTACGTGCTCGAGGCCGGGGAGGTGGTGGCGGCAGGGCCCGCCGCGGAGCTCGAACGGGACGAGCGCGTGCAGGCCGCCTACCTCGGGACCGGCCCGGACGCCAGATGAGCCCGCCGAGCCCCCGTTCATGTGCGCTTCCGCGTTCTAATCCGGACCGCTCCTAGCCTGAGCGGGTCCGTCGGGGCCGTCCTCGTGCCCCTTCGACCCTGGCGTGTCCAGGGCGATGCGTCGCGCACGGCCGGTGCCGACGGCCGGAAGGAGGAGCACGATGACAGGAACCTTGCGAAAGCTGGCCGTCCTGATGGCGGCGGCGCTGGTGGGCCCCGCCCTCGCGATAGGATCCGTCGCCTTGGCGCAGAGTGCCGGCGCGTCCAGCCAGAGCGCCGGGAGCGTCGGCCCGGCCCTCACGAACACCCGCGTGACGCTGCTCGCCGGCGCTCCGGGGAGCGGTCAGAAGGTCGTTGCCAGCGGGCCGGCCTCGCAGTTCGTCCAAGGTGCGCCCTCGGCCAGCGGTGCGCGCTACGTCAAGCTCGACGTCGCCGGGCACAGCGCGAGCTTCGCCATGGCGGGTACCGCCGGCGCGAGCGCGCCCATCCGGCTCGCCGTCAGCGGCGTGCCGGGCGCTGCCGGCAAGGGGCAGGCGTCGCTCGATACCGTGGCGACGCTGCTCTACGAAGCGGTCCACGGCAGGTCGCCCGCCGTCCTGCTGGCGCGCGGGCAGGGAGCCGCGGCGGTCACCTTCGCGGTGTACGACCCGGCCAAGCCGTCGCCCAACCTGAAGGTCCAGGGCGCCAGCGAGGCCATGGTGGTGGTCAGCGATCACGTGACGACCTACCAGGTGCGGCCCACCGGCTCGGGCTTCAAGGACCTGACGATCGCCTCGGGGACCCACAAGGGTCAGCAGCTCAGCGAGGTGATCGGCTGAGCCGGGGCGCGGCGCGCGCGCCCGCCCACCCGAGTCCAGGATGACGTCGACGCCGGCGGGCGCGTCCGTCCGCCGGCGTCGTCCGTCCCGCGAGGATCAGAGCCCGCGCAGCGTCTCCAGGTCGCGCTGGTGCCCCAGGTCGTCGTCCCCCATGGGCGTCTCCAGCACCATCGGCAGATCCACGAAGCGCGCGTCGTGGATGATGCGGGCGAAGAAGTCGGCACCGATCTCGCCGCTCGCGATGTTGGCGTGGCGGTCCTTGTGGCTGCCCAGCGGGTGCTTGGCGTCGTTGAGGTGCACGGCCATCAACCGTTCGAGCCCCACGGCGGCGTCCAGCTCGGCCAGCATGGCTTCGTAGCCCGCTTCGTCGCGCAGCTCGTACCCGGCGACGAAGGCGTGGCACGAGTCGAGACATACGCCCAGCCGCTCGGGAGCGTCGACGCGCGCGAGGATCGCGCCGAGCTCCGCGAAGGGCGCGCCCAGCGTGCTTCCCTGACCTGCCGTGTTCTCCAGGAGAACCCGCGTCTTCACGTCGGGAAGGAGCGCCAGCACGCGGTCGAGGCTCCTCGCCACCCGTTCGAGCCCCGTCTCGACGCCTTCGCCCTTGTGCGCTCCGGGGTGGAGCACGAGTCCGGGGACGCCCAGCGCCTGACAGCGCTCCAACTCGTCGGCGAGGGCCGTGAGGGAGTTGTCGAGGACCTCGGCGTCCGGAGCGGCGAGGTTGATGAGGTAGCCGGCGTGCGCCACCAACGGCAGCTCGCTCTCCGCGGAGGCGGCGCGGAAGCTCGCCACCTCGTCGTCGGCGAGCGGCCGGCCGCGCCAGCGACTGGCGTTCTTCACGAAGATCTGCAGGGCGTCGCAGCCGATCGCGCGGCCGCGCTCGAAGGCCTTGTGCGTCCCGCCGGCCACCGACACATGTGCTCCCAGACGCGCCATGGGCGGCAGTCTACCGCGCCGGGCGGCCGCGCGGAGGCGCCGCGGGCGTGATGCTACACTCGCTGCCGTGGTCCTCGCTCAGCTGGATCTTCCGGGGCCGAAGGCCCTGGTTGAGTTCCTCGACGAGCACCTGCGTGCCGGCGACCGGCTGGTGCAGGTCTTCGCCGAATGCGAGGTGCTGTACAGCGGCCGGGCGGCCAGCGTCGCCGAGGCCGGGGACTTCCTCGTCATGGTCAAGCAGGACGGCAGCGTCCAGGTGCACAACCATCGCAGCGTGAAGCCGGTCAACTGGCAGCCCCAGACCGACGACATCTTCGTCGGCGTGGAGGACGGCCTGGCGGTCCTGCGAGCCGAGCGTTTCTCCCCGAGCGAGATGGTGCGCGTCGCCTTCCTGGCGCCCGCGCTGGCGTTGGCCGTGCGCCTGGGCGAAGGCGGCGATTTCGTGCTGGTGGGCAGCGAGGCGGAGATGCAACAGCGGCTGGCGCGCCACCCCGAGGTCATCG
>Ga0102953_1002169_pt1 | contig 11879 bp, 6 predicted proteins | sample SalPon2A_C_D2_MG_FD_78509 | JGI IMG/M metagenome (GOLD analysis project Ga0102953, IMG submission 78509) | Soil microbial communities from South San Francisco under conditions of wetland restoration - Salt Pond MetaG R2A_C_D2_MG | ecosystem: Environmental > Terrestrial > Soil > Wetlands | place... | reverse complement strand
GTTTTCACGAAAAACCGAGCGACAGACGCAAGCGCAAACAGAAGGAAGCCCAGCGGCGGGAACGCAAGCGGCTGGCCAAACTGCGACGCTATTCCTGAGCCGCCACATCGCATCGGAAGGAGTCACACAATTGAGCTCCACAACTCTCGCCAGTAAGATGTCGCAACACACCGTCTGGATGTAGCTCGAATGGCTGGATGACCTGCCGATAAACTAGCCATGAACACCTCAGATCTTTAAAACAACAAAAGCCCCGGCCGCATGGCCGGGGCTTTGTCTAACAGCTGACAACTGTCGAACCCTACTTAATCGACAACTCTACCAGCGTCTGCGGATCGGTCGCAGCCCCCTCTTCAACTGCCGGCAACTCCGGCTCCACGACAAACAGACGATCCGGCTCGACCTTGCCAACATCGACCAGTTGGCCAAGCACGGTGTTGGCACGTTCAAGCGCCAGCAGCCGCAGATCTTCGTCTGCAACCTGAATGTTGCCGAGCAGGAAGGCTTCCATCTGCGCCTGCTCCTCGGCTGCGCTGGCCGGCTTGAGCTTGGCGGCCGCCTCACGTTGTTCCCTCGTTCCCTGCTTGAGTGCCAGCCGATAGGCATTTTTCAGGTAGCCGGGATACTCTTCTGCGGACACAGCAACTGCAGGGATTTTTCCATCCTTGTCCGGTTTGACCCCGGTCGCCTTGATTTTTTCCAGCTTGACCAGCTGCTGCAACTTGCTTTTCGCCAGGGCAGCCGCATCAAGCATGCGATCGATGCGGCCGGCAATCTCCATCTTCAGCCCCGGCCGTTCATGCAGGACATTGGCCACGACCTCGAGCTTGTCCAGGGTCGTCTCGTTGGCGAGCGCCGTTCCGGCATCAAAGGGGATATGCTGGATGTCCTCCCCTTCTGGGATCAGCGCACCGAGCAGCGCAAAGGGCGAGGTGGCCGCCTTGGCAATCAGGTTGACGATCACCTGGACCACCACCCCGGCGACGCTGAACTCGGGATCATCGAGGTCGCCGGCGACCGGGATATCGAGGTTGATTTCGCCACTGCGATCCTTGAGCAGGGCAATCGCCAGGCTCACCGGCAGGCCGGTTGCATCCGGGCTGTCGACATGCTGGCCGAGGGTGAACTGGTCGAGCAGGACCTTGTTGCTGCTTTCCAGCTTGTGCCCTTCGATCTGATAGGCCAGATCAAGCGACAGCTTGCCCTTGCCGGTCTTGTTGCCGATGTACTTGCCGGTGTAGGGAGAAAGCGGCGGCAGGTTGAAGCCCTTGAAACCAACCGTGATGTCGGCAAACGGCTCAACACTCAAGGGGTTGGTGGTTCCCGAGATGGTGAGGGGTGCCTGCTGGTCGACCCGGGCGGAGATGTCGACCGTCGCCCGCTTCTCCAGATCCGAGGAGAGTCCGCTGATATTCCCCTGCAGCTGATCGAGTTTCAGTCCGTAGCTCGGCTGGATGTTGCGATCCTGAAACTCGACCTGGCCATTGCTCAGCTGCACCGTGCCGATGGTGATGACAGGGCGTTCCGCGGCTACGGCTGCCGCTTCCGGCTCGGTCGCCACCGCAGCCTCCGACGCAGGGGGTTCCGTGCCGGCGGCTCCCGGCTTTTCCTTGGCCAGGGTTGCCAGGTTGGCCGTGCCGTCATCGTTGATCAAAACCTGGACGTAGGGATCCTTGAGCAGGATTTCATCCAGACTGAGCCTCGTCGGTTGCGAGTCAAAGCGGATTCCCTTGAATTCCAGCGCCTGCCATTTGAGCAGATCGGCCCCGCTCAGCGTATCGGCAGTCGCCAGCTCATCGATGGAACTGGCACCGGTAAAGCTGATGACGGCGTCCGCACCGTCCGGCTGACTGACGGAGAGATCCCCCTTGAGCGACAGGCTGCCGCTGGCCAGCACCACCCGTGCCTGCTCCGAAAGGTAGGGCTGAAAGTCCTTCAGCTGCAGGGCATCAAGACTCAAGTTGGTTTTGAGTTCCAGGGGATCGAGCACCAAGCTGCCCTGGGCGCTGAACCGACCGGTCTGGTTCGGTTGCAGCGCCAGGGACAAAGTAGCCGTAGTTTCGGGGATGGTCGAAAGATTGTCAACGGCCAGGGAGATCCCCTGCAGTTTGAAACTGGCCGGGGTCTCCAACGCCTGGTCGGCGAAGCTCACTTCACCCTGGTCCAGGCGCAGCCGCTCGATGGTCAAGCGCAGTGGTGGCCCGGCTACCTCCGCTTCTTCCTCGGCAACCGGCAAGCTCGCTTCAGACCCCCCGGCGGGCGGAGCAAGCAGCGCCAACGGCAGCAATTCTCCGTTTTTCAAGCGCTGCAGATCGAGCTGCGGGGCGCTGACGGTCAATTCCGACAGCCGGATCTCCCGGTTGAGCAGGTTACTGTCGGCCAGCACCAGGGTCAGGGACGGCAGACGCAGGTAGCTTTGCCCTTGATCGTCAACGATATCGAGCTGGCGCAGGGCCACGCGTCCGGTCACTGCCAGTCGCGAAACCTGGTTGGGATACAGTCGGTAGGCAACCTGGGTATCCAGATCGAGCAGGGCCGACTTGAGAGTCAGACCGGTCGGGTTCGGGATGTAGGCCAGGTAGGCCGGAATGTCGATATCGGCCATCTTCACGTTGACTTCCGTGGCCTTCGACTCAGCAAACGGCTTGCTGCCGCCTCCCAGGTCCAAAGGAGTGCCGTTGACAACCGCAGCAAACTGCGGCTGAACCGTCACCTCAACACGGGTCGGCAGGTTGGAGATCGAGGGAATCGCCAACTGCAAATCGGTGATTGCGTGGTTGACCTGCTTGGGCAGATCATGGAAATGAATGGTCCCGCCCTTGATCTCGATATTGTTGATCGAGAACAGCGCCGGCTCGGCTGCTGTCGGCGCCGGCTCAGTGGTCTCCGGCGCGGCCAGCAGGTCGGAGAAACTGAAGGTCTGCTCGTCAATCCGGCTAAAGTCGATGGTCGGCTTTTCCAGTGCGAGCGATTGAACAATCAGCGCCCGTTTAACAATCGAGAGCAGCTCCAGGTTGAGGTAAAAACGCTCAAAGGCGACGAACGGGCCACCCTCTTTGTCGGCCAGGTTGAAACCTTCGACCGTCGCCGACAGGGCGAAGGGATTCAGGCGGATGGTTTCGATCTTGACCGGACGGTGGAGAATCTCGGGAAGTTTCTTCTCCAGCACCGCCTTGAGGATCGGCGGAGCGATCAGAAAGCCGCTCAGCGCATAGAATAAAACCAGCGTTGCCAGCCAGCAGCCGGTTTTCTGCCACCGCGTCCAGCCGCGGTATCGGTCGAGGAATTTTTTCATCGGTCATCACATCCCTTGATTGCAAGTCAGGCCAACAATCTCCTGTATGAGTTACAAGTTTTCCACAGGATCGACTGACCCACAAGCGGTCCCGGATATTTATCAGCCCTTGCAGAGAAAATTTGCTGCTGGCTGATAAAAAAACGCCTTCAGCTCGTCTCGAGCCGAAGGCGTTACAACCAAATTTGAATCGCAAGAATCCGGATGCCGTTCAGGCGGTGTTTTTATGCCGAACAATCCGACCGTCAACCAGGTAGATGACATCTTCGGCAACATTGGTCGCCAGATCGGCAATCCGCTCCAGATAACGGGAGATCGACAGGTAACTGATCAGGCCATCGATATGCTCGGGTTGCTTGCGGATCTGCGCCTTGACCATGTCGAAGCTGTTCTTGTGCAACCTGTCAACCCCGTCATCGAGCTGGATGGCTTTCCAGGCGAGGCGCTCATCGAGATTGACCAGCGCATCGAGCGACTTGCGCAGGATATCCTCGACCGCGCTGCTCATTTCGACCACATCGAAGGGGGGGTCAATCTTGACGTCGCTCATCAGCTCGAGACTCCGGGAAGCGAGATTGCCGGCCAGATCGTTAATCCGCTCGAGGTCGTTGTTTATCTTGAGGACGGCGACGATAAAGCGCAGGTCGGCAGCAACCGGCTGATGCAGGGCGAGGATTTTCAGACATTCCTCCTCGAGATCGACCTCGAGCTGGTTGACCTCGTCACCCATTTCGACGACTTTGTGTGCCAGCGGCTCATCCCGCTTGACCAGGGCCAGAACCCCCTGCTGAACGCTCTCCTCAACCATCGCCGAAAGGGCCAGTATCATTTTCTTGAGCTTGTCAAGCTCTCGCAACATGTGAACAGTCATTCCCGTGACTCCTCGTTAAAGTAAACCGGCTAGCCGAAGCGGCCGGTGATGTAATCCTCGGTCTTCTTGTTTCGCGGCTTGATAAAAAGCTCCTTGGTCACACCGAATTCAACCAAAAAACCCTCGTAAAGAAAAGCAGTATAATCAGAGACCCTGGCGGCCTGCTGCATATTGTGCGTGACGATGATGATTGTAAAATCCTCGCGCAATTCGCCAATCAACTCCTCGACCCGCGAAGTGGATTTCGGATCGAGGGCGCTACAGGGCTCATCCATCAGAATAACTTCCGGGTTAACCGCAATCGCCCGGGCGATACAGAGTCGCTGCATCTGCCCACCGGACATGCCGAGCGCCGATTCGTGCAGCCGGTCCTTGACTTCGTCCCACAGGGCCGCGCCCTTGAGACTGCGCTCGACGGTCTCATCGAGAATCTGCTTACTCTTCACACCGGCAATCCGCAAACCGTAGATGACGTTTTCGTAAATCGACTTGGGGAATGGATTTGATTTCTGGAAAACCATTCCGACCTGGCGTCGCAACTCGATCACATCGGTGGTTCGCGAATATACATCATTGCCGTTGAGGCGGATCTGGCCGACGACATTGGTGTTGTCAACCAGATCGTTCATCCGGTTGAAACAGCGCAGCAGAGTCGATTTTCCGCAACCCGAAGGGCCGATCAGCGCCGTGACCTGCTTGCGCGGAAACCCGAGATTGATGTCGTGAAGCGCCTTGGAACTGCCGTAGTAAAAATCGAGTTTCTCAACCTCGATAACCGGATCGGCAATCGTCAGGGTATAGGCTTTGTCAGTCATACTTCAATTCTCACATGACGTAAGTCGGGCGAAATCAAATCTGCCCGAATCGTTAAAAGGTACTGAAAGTATAGCGTTTTTTCATCTTGTTCCGTAACCGGATAGCGACACTGCTCATGATCAGCACAATCAGCACCAACAGCAGGGTGGTGACAAAAACCATCGGCTTGGCCGCCTCGACATTGGGAGATTGAAAGCCAATGTCGTAAATGTGGAAACCGAGGTGCATGAATTTCCGGTCAAGGTGAACAAATGGAAAATGGCCATCGATCGGCAACGCCGGGGCGAGCTTGACCACTCCGGTAATCATCAGCGGCGCGACTTCCCCGGCCGCCCGGGCCATGGACAGGATCAGCCCGGTCATGATCCCCGGCGACGCCATCGGCAGTAGAATCCGCCAGAGGGTCTGGAACTTGGTGGAGCCCAGCGCATAGGAACCCTCGCGCATCTCTCGCGGGATGGCGCTGAGCGCTTCCTCGGTCGCGACGATAACCACCGGCACCGTCAACAAGGCCAGGGTCAGGCTGGCCCAAAGAATGCCGCCGGTTCCGAAAGTCGGCGTCGGCAGTCGCTCTGGGTAAAACAGTTTGTCGAGACTGCCGCCAACTCCGTAGACGAAAAATCCGAGGCCGAAGATGCCGTAGACGATCGATGGGATACCAGCCAGATTGTTGACGGCAATGCGCACGATCCGTACCAGCAACCCTTCTCTGGCGTATTCGCGCAGGTAGACAGCGGCTATCACGCCGATCGGGAAGGAGAACAGGCTCATGACGAAAATCAGCATGACCGTGCCGAAGATGGCCGGGAACAGTCCCCCTTCGGTGTTCGACTCGCGCGGTTCGCCAACGATCAGTTCCTTGAGCTTGCCAAGGTAGAATTGGACTTTGGCCAATGTCGACATGCTGTTGGGCTGCCAGGCGCGAACGATATCGGCGATCACAATTTGTTTACTGTCTCCGCTGCCGGTCCTGAACTCGGCCGTGGCACTGCGCAGCTGTGCCACCAGATCATTCTGGATCTGCAGAATCCGGTTGAATTCGTGTTGCAGACGATTGCGCTCATCGGTGAGAGTCAGCACCTTGGAATCATTCGGTCCCTTGCCGTCGTAGGCGAGTCTGAGCAGTTTCAAGCGCAGCCGCTCCGACTGGTAGCTGACCTCGTTCAAGCGTTTCCCTTCGACAGCAACCCGCTGCTGCATGTCCTTCACCAGGGTCTGCATCCGCCGCAACTTCTCCAAAGTGCTGCCGCTCAGGTTGTTTGCCAGTTCACCGGGATCGACCTGCTGCAGGAAGCCGTAGAAGTTTCCATACTCGATCCGCTCCAGGGAGATGGCCTCCGGAGGTGTGCTGAGCTCGGCGATATCGGCTTCGTCGATCCAGCGAAAATCAAGGCCGTTGAGATCTCGGTTGCCGATTTTAAACTGCAGCCGGTTGCCCTCCTGTTCGTGGCGCGCTTCGCTCTTGACCAACTCTCCGAGCACGACGCTGCCGTCCTTGAGCCTGGCGGAAACCAGATCGGAAGGCCAGAAGACCCCGAGGCCGTTGATCATGATCACAATCATCAGCACAGCGGCAGTCAACAGGGTCAGGGAGAGGGCCGCCCCCGTCAGCCAGACCATCGGTTCGCCGATTCGCCAGTACCTACGTTTCATAATTGTCGTTTTCCTTCCACACCCGGAACCCCGAAGGGTTCTAGAATCGTCCGTATTTGCTGCGTAACCGCTGGCGTATCAGCTCGGCCACGGTATTGACGATGAAGGTCATAATAAACAGAATGACCGCCGAGAGAAACAGAACCCGGTAAAGCGAACCGTCGACCGGTGCCTCGGGAATTTCTACCGCGATATTGGATGATAGCGGCCGCATACCGTTGAAGATGCTCAGATCCATGATCGCCGTGTTGCCGGTCGCCATCAGCACGATCATCGTTTCGCCGACCGCCCGGCCAAAGCCGATCATGGTCCCGGCGAAAATCCCCGGGCTTGCCGATGGCAGCATCACCCTCCAAACGGTCTGCCAGCGACTGGCGCCGAGCGCCAGGGACGCCGCCTTGAGGCTCGACGGGACATTCGACAGGGCATCCTCGGCAATGGTGAAGATGATCGGAATGACCGCAAAACCCATGGCAAAGGCGATAATGATACAGTTCCGCGGATCGTAACGGGTACCCCACTCGGTGAACAGCCACTGTTTGAGATTGCCATCGAACAACCAGTTTTCCATGCCGGAGCCAAGTACCGCGCTCAGCGCCACGGCCAGCACGATCACCGGGGCGATGGCCAGAAATTCAAAGCCCCGCTCGACCCGCTGGAGCGGTTCGTAGCGCCTTGCCGCCTGCCAAACCAGCAGACTGACGATCAGCGATCCCGGCACCACCAGCAGACTCAGAAACAAGGATCCGAGGGAGCGCTCGATGAGTGGGGCCAGCCATAGTGCGGCCAGGAAGCCGATAATTACCGTTGGCACTGCGGCCATAACCTCCACCGCCGGCTTGACAAGGCCGCGCAGCCGCGGCCGGGCGAACTGGCTGGTATAGATCGCACCGAAGATCGCCAGCGGCACCGCAAACAGCATGGCATAGAAAGTCCCCTTCAGAGTGCCGAAAATCAGCGGGACCAGGCTCAGTTTCGGTTCGTAATCATCCGTGGAAGCAGAAGACTGCCAGACGTAGGCCGGCTCATCGTACCCCTCGTACCAGACCTTGCCGAACAGGGTCTTGAAACTGACCTCCGGGTGTTCAATCTCGAATTTCCAGCAGGTCAGCTCACCCTTGCCGGTCAGACCAATCAGCCCGTTACCGCGGACGTTCATTGCTGCCAGACTGATTCCGTCCGGTTGGGAGAGTCCGAGCAGGTAGCGCTCGCTGGTCATATTGTCCAGGTGCACGGCGGAGGCATCCATGCTGATGACGTTCTTGTTGCGCAAACTCTGCAACAGCGTCTGGATCGGACCGCTGTGCGAACTGAGGTCGTGAATGCGCAGCAGACTGCGGCCGCCGCCATCGCTGCGAACCGGCATCCAGGTCGAGACATCCCCCGCGGAATCGCCGACGGCCAGCGAAACGTCACCGTAGACCATGGTGAGGGCGGTGATGCCGCGCTGATCGTCGAAGGCCAATTTCTGTTCCAGCAGTTCCGGGGATTCCATATCGGAGAGGTCCCAACGCAACAGTTCGCCGCGGTCGGTCCCGGCATAGAGCTGCAGCCCGTCATCACTCAGGGTCAAAGCCTGTACCCGGCCCTGCACCCCGTCCAAGTCGAGACGATGAGTCTCTTCGGTCACCGTCATTTCGCCGAGAAAATTCTCTTCTTCGCCGTGCTGCAGCAGCTGTAGGCTGCCGTCGGCCAGCAGATCGAGCCGGGTCTGGCGACCGTCTGAAGTAACCCGAGCCAGAGACTGCAACGGTCGTCCGGCTACGGGGGCGGCAAAAGTCGCTTCATGCTTCACTTCGTGGAGGATGCTGCGCTTATTGCCATTATTTTCATCAAAATCCGTGCGGAAACGGACCTGCTCGACGCTTAGGCTGCCGTCTTTCCAGAGCAGCACATGGTTGAGTCGGCCATAGCTGGTGACCGCCAGCAACTCGCGAGGCCCCGAGGGGGGCTGTAGTGCCTGCTGGTCGGTTTCCCGGCCTGAAACCAGATCATAGAATCGCAGCGTGCCGCTATCGTCGAGGGCATAACCGGTTTCCAAATAATCATCCATGCCAATGGCCAACACGGAGCGCCCGCCGGGCAGATCCTGCTTAACCAGGGCGGTAAGTTCGGCGGACGGTTCATAGAACAGGGGTAGCGACACATTGACAATCAGCACCAGGATCAGGATGACGCTGCAGATGATCGCCATCCCGCCAATGGTGATCGCCCAGCGAACCAGGCGGTCATTGCGTTTGATTTTTTTCAGAAAAGCCGGATTCATAAATGGCCTGTCAGTCTTTAAAACACAAACAGGCCCTGCCCTTTATGGGGCAGGGCCACTTGAGTTTATTCCAGGGACTCGGGTTTTTTAGTCAAGCAGTGCAAGCTGTTTTTTGGCGACCGCAGGAATCAGCGGCAGGAAGCCGTCCTTGACCACGATCTCCTGGCCCTCTTTGGAAAGCACAAATTTCACAAATTCTTTGGTCAGCTTGTCCATCGGCTTGTTCGGCTCCTTGACCACATTAATGTAGAGCATGCGGCCGAGCGGATAGTTGCCGCTGAGCACATTCTCGTAGTTCGGTTCGTAGGCGGTTGCGCCGTCCTTATCGGAAAGCGGCAGGGCCTTGACGCCGGAGGTCACATAACCCATCCCCGAGTAGCCGATACCGGCCTTGTCCTCGGTGACGCCTAGCACCACCGAGGCGTTGCCCGGCTGCTCCTTGACGGTGTCCTTGTAGTCGCCCTTTTTCAGGGTGTGATGCTTGAAGAAACCGTAGGTACCGGAGGCCGAGTTACGACCATAGAGGCTGATCGGCTGATTCGCCCAACTACCATCCAGGGCCAGCTGACCCCAGGTCGTGATGTCTTTACCGCCGCGCTTCTGGGTTTTTGAGAAGATCGAGTCGACCTGGGTCATCGACAGAGCCTTGAGCGGATTATCCTTGTTGACGAACACCGCCAGGGCATCGAGCGAGACACCAATGGTGGTCGGCTTGAAGCCGTACTTGGCTTCGAAGGCTTCGATCTCCTTCTTTTTCATCTGGCGTGACATGGGACCGAGTTGGCTGGTCCCTTCGATCAGCGCCGGAGGAGCGGTACTGGAGCCCTTGCCTTCGATCTGGATGTTAACGTTGGGGTAGATCTTGCGGAACCCTTCGGCCCAAAAAGTCATCATGTTGTTGAGGGTGTCGGAACCAACGCTGTTGAGAGTCCCGGCGACACCGCTCACCTTCTGGTAGGAAGGCAAGTTCGGATCAACCTTGACCGCATCGGCCATGGCATTGCCACTGAGGACGACGACGGCGACCAGGGCCAACGCAGTGATGGTCAGTTTCTTCAAGCTTGACAGCAGTTTCATGGTGGTCATTCTCCTTTGGGTTGAAATTCTCATGAACGAATCGGCCCGCATCGGGCCCAGCAATTTACGTTACGGCTGCTCATTATCGATTCTCATGTTAGGACTGTGCTAGCAATCCATTAGAAAACCGCTAAACGTTCGATTCTGCTTAAAAAATCGTCGAGCAACCGGATGTTCATGAGACTCCGATCGAATGTTTAACAGCCAATTGTTAGTGTTGTGTTAGGAGAAGGTAAGCGGGAGATTAAAGTATTCGGGGGGTTGAAAAAGAAGGGGTGCTGCTTGACGACGGAAGCTCAATGTCCGGGCGTGAAGTTCGGAGTCATAACCTCCATGAGGTACCCGCCGGGAGGGTTTGATCAGTTGAGGTCCGGGTCTGTGCCAGGTATCTGCAGGGTAAACACACTCCCTTTGTCTGGTGCACTCTGGACGGTAACCTCGCCGCCATGCGCCTGGACGATATGCTTGACGATTGCCAGGCCAAGTCCGGTGCCTCCCTGTTTACGGCTGCGGGCCTTGTCGACCCGGTAAAACCTCTCGAACAAGCGGGAAAGATGCTCTTCGGCAATGCCGCAGCCCTCGTCAGCCACCTTGATTTCAAGGCCGCTGCCTAATCGTTCGGCCGAAACGATCACTTCACTGCCGGCAGAACTGTATTTGATGGCGTTGTCGATCAGGTTGGTCACCGCCTGCTCGAGGAGCGGGGCATTGACCGTGGCAACCAGGTTGTCGGGGCACTCGATCCTCACCCGGACCCGGTCCTGCTGGGCCCGCATCAGGCAGATCTGCCGGGCGGAGCTGAGCAGCGCGCCGACATTACAGTCACTCAGGGGGACCTGATCGAGTTCGGACTCCTGCTCAATCCGCGACAGGTCGAGCAGGTCTTCGATGATCGCGTTGAGCCGTTCAGCCTGGCGGACAACGATCCCGAGGAAGCGCCTTGCATCGTCAGGTTGATCGATGGCGCCGTCAAGCAGGGTTTCGACAAAGCCCTTGATTGCCGTGATCGGAGTTTTAAGTTCGTGGGAAACGTTGGCGACAAAATCGCTGCGGATATTCTCCAGCCGTCGCAGCCGGGTTACATCATTCAGCACGATCAGGGCACCAAGCTGTTTCCCCTCCGAACCGAGCAGCCGGGTGCCATGGGCCTGCAGGAATCGATCCTGAACTCCATGCAGGACCAGGTCCTCCTCGACCGGCACCTGGCTCTCCAGGGTCATGACGATAAACCGCTGCAAATCAACCTTGCGGATCACCTCCTGGACCGGACGACCGACGCCACGCTTGAGACTGACCCCGAGCATCTCGGCGGCGGCCCGGTTAAAGCGGAGAATCTTTTCATCGATGTCAACCGCCAGCACCCCCTCGACCATGCTTGCCAGTACCGCTTCGATTTCATTACGCTGCCGCAGGACAGTGTGAATGCGGTCGTTCAGTTCAGCGGCCATCCGGTTCATGGCGTCGGCCAGGCTGCTGGTTTCTTCCGAGCCGCTGACCTGCAAGCGGGTTTCGAGTTCACCCCGGGCAAAGCGCTCGGCACCCAGTTTCATATTTTCCAGCGGACGGCTGATCCGCCGCGAAATCCACCAGCTGACCAGAGCCGCGAGCAGGACGGCTATCACGCCACCGTACAGGATCCGCCAGCGAATTCCCTGCAGGGTTGCTTCGATCGCAGTCATCGGCACCGCGACCCGGACGCTGCCGATATAGGTCGCGCCCTGCAGGACCGGCACGGCAACATACATCATGGTCTGGCTCAGGGTATGGCTGAAGCGCACCGAGCGACCGACCTGGCCGAGTCGGTTGGGATAGATCTCCGGACGGTTGGCGTGGTTGTCCATCTGGTCCGGGGCTTCATCGGAATCGCCGAGGACCTCGCCATCGGCCAGAATGACGGTAAT
>Ga0102953_1002168_pt1 | contig 11893 bp, 10 predicted proteins | sample SalPon2A_C_D2_MG_FD_78509 | JGI IMG/M metagenome (GOLD analysis project Ga0102953, IMG submission 78509) | Soil microbial communities from South San Francisco under conditions of wetland restoration - Salt Pond MetaG R2A_C_D2_MG | ecosystem: Environmental > Terrestrial > Soil > Wetlands | place... | reverse complement strand
GCGGGCATTGAGCCCGTTTTTACCATGACCAAGCCCCCAATTGAAAGCCATCCGTGCCGTGCGGCAAGCATCCGGCGACTCCGCCAGCATACTGTGGGGCGGCCGTTCGCGCACTGCCGGTGGCCAGCGGACCGCGATCGCGGCGCACACACCGGCCCGGACTCCTGCAGGCCGTGCAGCCGCGGGCTTTGTGGTATGCCGGTGCGGGTCATGCCGCCTCCTAAATCAGAAGTAGTAGCGGATCGAGAACGCCGGGAACGTGGTCACGGAAAGGTTGGTGGTGCTGGTGTTGCCGACGTTCTGCGTCCCCACGCTGAGCTCCGAGGAAATCCCCAGGTTGGGCAGGGAGACGAAGAACAGCTCCACGCCCAGAAATCCCCGCGCGCTGTAGCCCGTGCCCTGCACATTGCGCCCCAATGTGCTGTCCGTCACGTTGAGGTACCCCAGACTGCCCCCGACATAGAGATCCAGGTTGCCCTCGTGCTTAAACACGCGCGCATAGCGCACGTCCAGCGAGAACACCTTGAACTGCGGGCTGCCGCCGTAGGTGTTGTTGTAGTACCCCAGCTGCAGGTCCACCCAGTCCGTATCGGTCAGGTACATCTTCAGTGAAAGGGCGTCCACGCCGTACTCGGCGGCCTGGGCACCCACACTGCTGGGGGTGGCCCGATGGTAGTAGCCCACGCCCACCAGTCGCGACAGATCGTGCGGATTCTGGTCGAACTCGATCAGGCTGATGTCCGAGCGCTTGACCTGGATGGTGCCATAGCCCTTGTCGGACTCCACGGAAATCGTGTCCGCATCCGCCCGGACGATCTTGCCCTTGATGACCTCGCCCGTCACCAGGTGCACGGTCTCCGCCTGGGCGGCTGTGGCGCCCCACAACGCCAGCAGCAGCACGGCGACCCATAGCCTTCTCAATTGCATGCCCTGTCCTCGTAGCAAGCGGATTGCCGGGTCGATCGGCCAGCCGCCCCATGCGTGAACGCATCCCGGGTGCCCCGCGTGTTTCTGCTCCCCCGGGCACCTCCCGGGCCTCACTTGTGCGGATTCCTGCCTTGACTAACGCCGGCCCTGCGCCCCGCGGTCCATCCCGCGCGTATTCCGCTCGGCCGGCGCCCCGGAATAGGCTCCCGCTGACCTACCACGCATGCAATATCACCGCCAAGGGTGGGCCTGCGCGATAGCGACACCGTGGCCGGGGCGGCGGCGTCCAGGAGGGCGTCGCGCCGGCATCGACCGCGCGCCGGGGCCGGGCTCTCGGGCTGCCGGTGGGCGATTGCCCGTCCGCGCCAGGAGACCCGTGCCCCCGCCGCGCCGGCTGCCGATCCAGGGCAGTCCCCGGCGACCGGGCCGGCTGCTTGGCGAATGCGATGAAAAGATGGCATTCTGTGGGGGTCTTACCGCAGGGGGCCGGCAGTGGGGGCCCATCGTCGGACGGTGACGTCCGGCGCAACCGCGGGGCGGGAGCGCATGCATTTTCACATTACGCGGGACGGTCTGCGCAAGATCGGGCTGATGCTCGGGCTGGCGGTGGTGATCACCATGATGATCGCGCCCAACCTGAGCCTCGTCCCGGCGCGCTATGTCGAAGGGGACATCATCCCCGAGAACATCATCATTCCCGACAATGTGACCCTGGTGGACGAGCGCTCCACCGAGGTGCGCCGCCACGAAGCGCTGTCCAACTTTCCTCCCATCTACGACTTCGACCTCAAGCTGAAGGACCGCACCATCGGTGCACTGGGGACGGCCTTCAAGCAGATGCGCGACAGCTTGGCCGCCCGGCGCAAGACACTGGCCGAAGCCTCGGACCGCGTGCGCCGCAACTCGCTGGCACAGATCGAATCGGTGGCCTCCACCGAGGACGCGCGGGGTCGGCTGGCCACCCTGACCCGCGAATCCCGGCTGGTCATCAACGAGATCGGTGGACTCACCGACCTGGAGCAGCCCAATCCCAAGCAGGCGTTCCGGCTGGAGAAGCTGCGCTTCGACGCCATGGCCGTGGACGCGCAAAAGGTGAACGCCCGCCAGGAGGTGGAGCAGGGCACGAGCAAGCTGGCCCAACTGCGCCAGGATGGCGCCAAGCTGCAGGATGATGCGGAGCGCATCCGCGAGAACGAGGACCAGGCCATCGCAAGCATGAAGACCGAGTTCGAGCGCACGCTTGGCATCACGCTCGACAACTCGGCCTTCCGCATGCTCTACCAGGCCCAGTTCAACAAGGACCTGGAGCAGAATACCCGCCTGCTGCTTCGCGCGGTCTACGACCAGAAGATCGTCGCCTCGCGCGAGGGCTTCGCGGTGGGCCGGGACGCCATCCAGATCCAGACCCTGGACACCAGCAAGCTGGAGCGCTTCGAGGCCCTGGATACGGTGGTTGACGTGCAGCAGGTGCGCGAGCGCATCGACAAGCTGAGCCAGGAGCTGAAGTTCTCCGGCGAGCCGCTGCCCTACCGCGACGGCATGGTGGCCCTGGCGCAGAAGCTGATCCGACCCAACCTGACAGAGAACAAGGGCGAGACCGAGCACCAGAAGCAGGAGCTGCTCAAGAACCTGTCGCCGGTGTACTTCAACATGAAGAAGGGCGACGTGGTGGCGCGGGCGGGCGACGTGGCCACGGCGCAGCAGGTGGAGATCATCAAGGCGCTCAATGCCTACAACCTGAAGAATCCCAAGTACCCGCAAATCATCGGTACCTTCCTGATCGTGCTGCTGGCGCTGGGGGTGAGCTACCGCCTGGTGCTGCAGCACGCCCGCGAGAACCTGACGAGCTTCTCGCGCCTGCTGCTGATGGCGGGCCTGCTGGTGGTGACGCTGCTCTTCGGTCAGCTGATCCTGCTGGTGGTGCCGGCCCTGACGACGATCTACGACTTTCTGCCGCACAGCACCTTCAACTACCTCATTCCCGGTGCGCTGACGTCTATGCTGGCGGGGATCCTGTTGCCCTTCGAGATGGCGATCTTCCTGGGCTTCGTGGTGTCCCTGTGCCTGGCGATCCTGCTGGGCAACAGCCTGGGCTACTTCCTGTTCGCGTTGATGGGTAGCTTCGTGGCGTCCATTCCGCTGGAGCACTACGAGAGCCGGCTGTCGCTGTGGAAGCAGGGCCTGCGCATCTCCGCGATGAACGTGGTGGTGCTGGGGGTGCTGACGCTGCTGGAGCAGAATCCGATCAGTTGGCAGCTTGGACTGGATGCCGGCGCGGCCGCGGTGAACGGTCTGGTGGTGGCCTTCCTCACGGGCACATTGCTGCCGCTGATCGAGAAGCTGTTCGACATTACGACCAACCTGCGGCTGTTGGAGCTGGCCAACATGAATCACCCGGCGCTCAAGGAGTTGTCCGTGCGGGCGCCGGGCACCTATCACCACAGCATCGTGGTGGGCAACCTCTCCGATTCGGCTGCCGCCGGCATCCAGGCCAATCCCCTGTTGGTGCGGGTGGCCTCGTACTACCACGACCTGGGCAAGATGCTATGCCCGCTGTACTTCGTGGAGAACCAGGGCAAGAAGAACTACCACGATGACCTGCCGGCCCGGACGTCCGCACGCATCATCGTCAACCACATCAAGGACGGCCTGGAGATCGCCCGGCGCCACAAGCTGGGGCGGGCCATCATGGATATCATCGCGCAACACCACGGCGATTCGCTCGTGCGGTACTTCTTCCACAAGGCACAGGAGGAGCAGGGCGACCTCGGCGAACCCCTGGACGAGGCTGAATTCCGCTATCCCGGGCCCAAGCCGCAGAGCAAGGACGCCGGTCTGGTGATGGTGGCGGACGTGACCGAGGCCGCTACCCGCAGTCTGACCGACCCCTCACCGGAATCCATCCGCCAGATGGTGCAGAAGCTCACCACGCGGGTGTACATGGAGGGGCAGCTCGACGAGTCGGGGATGACGTTCAACGACCTCAACTACATCGAGAAGACCTTCACCAAGATGCTGATCAGCATCCACCACCACCGCATCGCCTACCCGGAAATCAGTGTCGGCGCGCGACAAGAGAACTCCGTTGAGTCCCCAGCCCAGGAAGCCGCCGATCCTCCTCAATTGGGAAGCCGGCGCGCCTCCTCCTGAACTGGACGAGTCCGACCTGCGCACCGCGCTGCGTCGCCTGCTGGCGGGGCTGGGCTATGGTGACGCCGGGCTCTCCGTGCTCTTCGCGGACGACGCCCGGCTGCGCGAGCTGAACCGGGACCATCGGGGGCTGGACCGCCCGACGGACGTGCTGTCGTGGTCGTACCGCGACGTACTGCCGGATGCCTCCGGCCAGGCGGACGAGGTGCCCGCCGATCCGGCGGCGGGCGAGCCCCTGCTGGGCGAGTTGGCGCTGTCGCTGCAGCGCGCCGCCGCCCAGGCCGCGGAGAACGGCTGGGATCTGCGCACGGAGGTGCTGCGCCTGCTGGCGCACGGCTGCGCGCATGTGGCGGGATACGACCACGAAACCGATGAGGAAGAGCGGGAGATGAAGGCGCTGGAGGTGCGTCTGCTGGCGAGTCTGGGGCTGGAGGGAATCTATCCCCGGGACGCGCCGGCCTGAGCGGAGAGGACCCCGCCCGGGCGCAATGCGGCGACCGGCCCGGTTAGGCCGGCAGAATGCTGATGAAGCGTCGGTCCTTGCGGCCGCGATGGAACTTCACTACGCCATCGGTGAGGGCGAACAGGGTGTAGTCCGTGCCCGTGCCCACGTTCTCGCCTGCGTGGTAGGTGCTGCCGCGCTGGCGCACGAGGATGTTCCCGGCGCGCACCTGCTGGCCCCCAAAGAGCTTCAGGCCCAGCCGCTTGCCGATCGAATCGCGTCCGTTGCGGGAGCTGCCCCCGGCTTTCTTGTGTGCCATGGCCTTCTAGTCCTTCTTGGTCTTGGACTTGCCGGCGCCCTTGCCGCTGGACTTGCTCGCGGGGGCGCGTTTGCTGGTAGTGGTTTTGCCGGCCGCCGCCTTCTTCGGCGCAGCCTTGGCCTTGGGTGCCGTTTTGGGCGCGGCTTTAGCTTTTGGCGCAGCTTTGGCCTTGGGTGCCGTTTTGGGCGCGGCCTTGGCGGCGGTCACTGCCTCGGCCGCAGCAGCAGCCTCGCCGGCCGGTTTGGGCGCGGGCTTCGGCTTGGCGGCCTTGGGTGCGGGCGTGGCGCCGGCGATCAGCTTGCCGTCCAGCTCGATCGTATCGATGCGGACGCGCGTCAGCTCCTGCCGGTGGCCGCGGGTACGGCGGTAGTTCTTGCGGCGCTTGTGCTTGAAGATCAGCACCTTGGTGCCACGCATGTGCTCCAGCACCTGACCCTTGACCACCGCGCCGGTCACAAAGGGTGCGCCGATGCGTACCTCGGCGCCTTCCTCCTCCAGCAGCAGCACGCGGTCCGTCTCGAACGTCGCGCCCTGCTCCAGCGGCAGGTGGTTGACCGAAATCACGCTCTCCGGCTGTACCTGATACTGCCGGCTGCCCGACTTGATGATGGCGTACATCGAAGCTCCCATGCTCCTTCACTGGCCGCCGGCCGCGCATCGGCTCGGCCGCGCGGGCTCCGGGGCGGCAGGCCCTGGAAAATAAGCAGTATCCGCGAAAAGCAGCCGGTCTGTCAATACACAAGCGCTCGGTCGCCCGTCACTTTCGTGTTTCCCGAGTGGGGCAGGCCCCCGGCCCGCCGCGGCGTTGCCGGGCGGACGATGGGTGGGCCAGCAGGACCGGCCCAACATGACCGCAAACGAGTCGAAGGAGCGGCCAGACAAGATGCGGCGATTCGACAAGCAGACCGCTCGCTGCGCCCGGGGTGACGAGCCGGCGACCCTGCCATGTCGTCAGCACCAAAGGGACGGCGGGTGACCGTGCAATCCGTTGCGTCGGGGCCAATCCACTGGCATGCTGTGCGGCCGCGCGTTATGGTGGGCGCCGCACGGAAACGGGAGCCGCCATGGACGAACCGCAGCCACTGGACGACCGCGCGCTGGCCGCGTTGGATTTCACCACGTACCTGGAGACACTGCGCGCGTGCCGGCGCTGTCCGGGGGTGCAGCCACCGCCGGTGGTGGGGGCGGTTGCAGCCGCGCGCATCTTGCTGATCGGCCAGGCGCCCGGACCCCGCGAGCGCGACGAGGGGAGGCCCTTCGCCTGGACAGCCGGCACCACCCTGTTCCGCTGGCTGGCCTCCATCGGCGCGGAGGAGGATTCGTTCCGCCAGCGCGTCTACATGGGCGCGGTGATCCGCTGCTTTCCGGGCAAGAACGCGAAGGGCCAGGGCGACCGCGCACCGTCGCGCAGCGAGGTGGCCACCTGCCGCCCTTACTACCGCGCGGAGCTGCGCCGGCTGCGGCCGGCCCTGGTGCTGCCCGTCGGCCGCATGGCCATTGCGGAATTCGTCCCGCACGCGCGGCTGGACGAGGTGGTGGGGCGCGCCTTTCCCATTGAGGCGGCGGAGCACGCCTGCACGGCGATTCCGCTGCCGCATCCGTCCGGTCTCAGCGCGTGGCACAAGACGGAGCCGGGCAAGACCCTGCTGGCCCGGGCGCTCGAACTGATCGTTGCACAGCCGGTCTGGCGCGAAACCTTTCCAGCGAAGGCCGGCTGAGGACGATGCGAAATCCGCCGCGGCGGGGCGCAGATCGTGCCGCGGCACGCGCCAACCCAAGTGACTTCCGCGGGCGATCGGGCTACGATGGCCTGTCATCACGGCCTTGCGCGCGCCGCAACGCCCCGGCTCAGCCGCTCAACCCCCGATGCCCATGACGGTCCGATTGCGCACCCTGGCCCGCCGCTGCCTGCCGGTGCTCGCGGTGGTGCTTCTGTGCCTGCTGCCCACCCTGGCCTCCGCCGCGGAGGTCACCTACGTCGTGCGGCCCGTAGAGGTGAAGCGCAAGGGCAGCGACAAGTTTGTCGTGCTGCACCTGCACGACAAGGTCTACGCGGGGGATACCATCCGCACGGGCTTTGGCGGGCGTGTGGAGATCACCATCAGCGAAAAGCGCGTGTTCCGCATCGGCCAAGCCTCCGAGGTGGAACTGCCCGAATTGCAGGACGATCGGGGCAAAGGCATCCGCGCGCGCTTCAACCTGTTGCTGGGCCGCTTCTGGGGTGGTGTGCTGAGGCCATTGAAGAACTTGCAGGCCGAGCACTTCCAGGTGCATACGGCCACCGCCGTGATTGGGGTGAAGGGTACGCAGTTCGGCGTGGACTACGAGAAGAAGACCGACGAGACGCGCGCCCTGGTGATCAAGGGCACGGTGGCGGCCCAGCCCCCGCCCAAGGCCCAGCAGGCCCCCGTGGAGATACCGGGGCCGCGCGAGGTGGCCCCGCCCCAGGAGATCTCCCGCGACGAGTGGCTGCTGCTGGTGTCCCAGGACCAGAAGGTGATCATCCGCCCGGGCGAGATTCCGCAGGCCGAGCCGCTCACGGCGGAGGACAAGGCGGACGAGTGGGTGCGCTTCAACACCGAGCGCGACGCCGCCCTGGCCCAGCAGCCCTAGTGCTCCGTCAGGCATTAAATTTCGGGTTTGCGGAGGAGAGGGGCGCTGCCCTTCCCCCTCCGCACCTCCTCCCTTTGGTAGGGGCCACGGGCCCCTACACCCGTATACGAACGGGGTCCAGGGGGCTTGCTCTCTGGCGGAGGTTCCAATGGGGCCGCGCCCCCTTGGGCCTCGATCTCATCTGAAAAACCAAGCCTTGTCGCTCTACTAGGTTGTAACGGGAGAAGCCGGCTTGCTCCTGGAGGCTTACCTCCGCGCCCAGGTTCGCGCGCTGTGGGGATCAGAGCGGGCGCTGGAGACGGTCAACGGGTGGTTATGGGCAATTGCGGTCAGGTGATGCGGCCCTTCCATTCCTTGACCTGGCGGATGATCTCGCGGTCGCCTTCGCGGAACTGGATGCCCACGCGCACCGAGTCCTCCTCCATGGTCACCCAGCGCACGTGGCCGCTGGCCAGGAGCCGTCCCTCGAAGATCTCCACCTCCACCGGACTGTCTATATCCACGGAGACAGGAATTTCAGCTCCCAGGCCCCCGGTGCAGAAATCGCGCATCTTTCCCTTGAAGACCTCGGGATAGCGGAAGCGAATTTCCACATCGATCGGCACGCGTTCCTCGCGCCGGGCCTCTTGAACGTCCTCTCCCCCTTGCATGGTGCCTCCCTGACTCGGCCCCCCTAGGGACCTTCATCGTAAGCCAAGTGCCCATATGCGGCAACATGCCGCTCCAGGCGGCCCAGCGCATCGTCCAGCAGCGCCGGTTCCTTGGCAAAGCACAACCGCACCCAGCCTTCTCCACCGGCCCCGAATGCACGGCCCGGGGCCAGCGCCACGCCGGTTTCCCGCAGCAGCGCCTTGCAGAATGCCAAGCTGTCCTCCGTGCCCGGTGCGCGGAAGAACGCGTAGAAGGCCCCGTCCGGCCGGGCCGCGATGATGCCCGGAATGCGCCGCAGCCGCTCCAGCGTGAGGTCGCGCAACTGCCGGTAGCGGGCATGGCTCTCTGCCACGTAGCCTTCCCCGTCGCGCAGCGCGGTCAGCGCAGCCACCTGGGCCATGGCCGGGGCGCAGGAGGTGACGAACTCCTGCATTTGCGCCAGCCGCGCAGCCAGCGTCGGCTCCGCGATGAGGAATCCCAGGCGCCAGCCCGTCATGGCGTAGGTCTTCGAAAAGCCGTTGATCACCACCAGCCGGTCGCGCGGACCGGCCAGTTGCAGGAACGAGGGCGGCGGCGGCTCGCTGAACACGATGCGCTCGTACATTTCGTCCGCCAGCAGCAGCGCCTCGTGGCGCCGGCAGAAGGCCAGCAGTGCGGCCTGCTCCTCCGCCGAGGCCACATAGCCCGTCGGATTGGAGGGCGTGTTGACCACCACCAGCCGCAGCCGCTCCAGGCTGGCGCCCAGCCGCTCCAGCTCACCCAGATCCAGGTGAAAGGCCCCGGCCTGAGCGTCGAAGCGCAGGGGCAGCTCGTGCACGTGCGCCCCGGCGATCACGGCGGCTTCGCGGAAGTTGGGCCAGGCGGGCGTGATGTTGATCACGTCATCGCCGGGCGCCACCAGACCGAGCATGGTGAGCAGGATCGCCTGCACCCCGCCGCAGGTCACGACGAAGTGCCCCGGTTCCAGCTGCAGGCCCAGGCGCGCGTTGAAGTGCCCGGCCAGCGCGGCTGTCAGATCCGGCCGGCCCGCGTTGCTCTCGTAGAACACCGCGCCACCACGCAGGGCGGCCACGCCTGCCTCCACGATGAACTCGGGCGTGCCGAGGTCGCCCTCGCCGAAGTGCAGCGGGATGACGCTGCGCTCCGGGTGCGCCGCGCGCAGTTGCACGGCCAAGTCGTGCACCTCCCGGATGGCCGAGGGCGTCATGCGCTCCAGCCGGTCCTCCCGGCGGGCAGACGTGTGCATTGAGGCGACGCGGGCTACGGTCATGATTTCTTGCGCATCGGTGGTGGTGGCGCGGCGGGTGCGGCGGCAACCGGCACCAGGTTGCTGCCTCGACCGGAGCCACCCGCCCCTGACCCCGAACGATCCGGTGAATCCTCTACCCCAATGTGGGCTGGATTGCCATTCATTTTTCCGCGCCCATCGCCCGCCAGCCCCGGTTATAGGCACTTTTTCGGACAGTCCCCCCCATCTTCCCCCTTCCCGCCAAGCTCCAGCGGCGATTGGCCAGGGAGCACGTCAAGCGCTCCCCAAGACGGACATTCCCCATCGACCTATTTTTCTTTGCTTGCATTCCCCTGCAACCTACTGATAGGGTCCTCACGCGGCACAACTCACTCGTTTTATGTTGGTAATTTTTGTTGTCTGCGAGAGCGCAAGCCGATGATGACAGAAATACCTGCAGCGATGGAAGACACCCTGCCGGCCGAGGAAGGGACCGGTTGGCAAGCGCCGGTCAGTCGGATAGGGTCCAGCCGATGGGCAGCGACCCCACGGAAGGGCCCCAACTCGCAGCTAGGAGCAGCCATGGAACAGGACAAGTCGAAGGCGGTGGAACTGGCCGTCGCCCAGGTGGAGCGGGCCTATGGCAAGGGCGCCATCATGCGCATCGGCGAAGGCGCCGTGGAGCGCATCCCCGTGGTGCCCAGCGGCGACATCGGGCTGGACATCGCCCTGGGCGTGGGCGGCTTTCCCATCGGGCGCATCACGGAGATCTACGGCCCGGAAGCCTCCGGCAAGACGACGCTGGCCCTGCATGCCGTGGCCGAGGTGCAGAAGCGCGGGGGGATCGCCGCGTTTATCGACGTGGAGCACGCCCTGGACCTGCGCTATGCGCAGTTGATCGGCGTGAACGCGGAAGAGTTGCTGGTTTCGCAGCCGGATTGGGGCGAGCAGGCGCTGGAGATCGTGGAGATCCTCGTGCGCAGCGGCGCGGTGGATATCGTGGTGGTGGACTCCGTGGCGGCACTGGTGCCCAAGAGCGAGCTGGAAGGCGACATGGGCGATGCCCACATGGCCATGCAGGCCCGCCTGATGTCCCAAGCCCTGCGCAAACTCACGGCGGTGATCTCCAAGTCCAAGACCATCGTGATGTTCATCAACCAGTTGCGCATGAAGGTAGGCGTGATGTTCGGCAGCCCGGAGACCACCACCGGCGGCCAGGCGCTCAAGTTCTACTCCACCATCCGGCTGGACGTGCGGCGCATCAGCCCCATCAAGGATGGCGAGGCGGTGATCGGCTCCCGGGCCCGCGTGAAGGTGGTCAAGAACAAGGTCTCGCCGCCGTTCCGGCAGGTGGAGTTCGACATCATGCACGCCGGCGGCATTTCCCGCGAGGGCAGCCTGCTCGACATTGCCACCACTGACGGCATCGTGCAGAAGAGCGGGACATGGTACGCTTTCGAGAACGAACGCATCGGCCAGGGTCGGGAGAATGTGAAGAAGCTGCTGGCCGAGCAACCCCAGTTGGCCGACCGCATCGAAGCCCTCGTGCGCGCCAAGTACGGGCTGGATGCCGTGCCTCCGGTCACCCCCGCCCGGCGGGAGAGCCCGGACAAGGGTGCCGAGAAGGGCGAGGACAAGCCGGTCAAGCTGGCCGTGAAAGCCGGCCAGGGCTGATGCAGCCCGTGCCCGGCGTAACCTCACCTGCCTACGGATGACGCAGCACGACTCCACCCCCGCGCTGGATGCCATCGGCGCCGCCCTGCAAGAGGCCGCGGCGGTGGTGGACGTGCGCTCGCCGGGTGAATTCGCCAAAGGCCACGTCGCCGGGGCCGTCAACATCCCGCTCTTCTCCAATGAAGAGCGCGCGGAGATCGGCACCCTCTACAAGCTGTTGGGCAAGGAGCAGGCGATCCACAAGGGCCTGGACTTCATGGGCGGCAAGCTCGGGGAGTTCGTGCAGAACTTCGAGGCCTTCAAGTCCGCCCCGCTGCTGGTGTACTGCGCGCGGGGCGGGATGCGCTCCTCGGCAGTGGTGGGGCTGCTGAATTCGCTGGGCTATCGCGTGCGGCAGCTCCCCGGCGGCTACAAGGCCTTCCGCAACTATGCGCTGTTTGTGCTGGAGCACCACCTGCCGCCTCACCTCATCGTGATCCACGGCCAGACCGGCGTGGGCAAGACCCTGCTCCTGCAGCGCCTGGCCAACCGCCTGGACCTGGAGGACATCGCGCAGCACCGCTCGTCGGTGTTTGGCGCGGTCAACCTGCAGCCCCGCACCCAGCAGCAGTTCGATGCGGAGCTGGTGGCGGCTCTGCACCGCCTGGACTATACCCGGCCCGTGTGGGTGGAGGGCGAGAGCCGCAAGATTGGTGACGTGACCATGCCCGATGCCCTGCGACACGCCATGCAGCGCTCCCCCTGCGTGCTCGTCACCGCATCGCTGGAGACCCGCACGGCGCGAATCGTGGCGGAGTATGGCCAGCCGGGCGATGCCACCAAGGCCCAATGCGAAGCGGCCCTGCGCTCGCTGACCATGCCACTGGGCCACGAGCGTGTGGAGGAGATG
>Ga0102953_1002167_pt1 | contig 11895 bp, 11 predicted proteins | sample SalPon2A_C_D2_MG_FD_78509 | JGI IMG/M metagenome (GOLD analysis project Ga0102953, IMG submission 78509) | Soil microbial communities from South San Francisco under conditions of wetland restoration - Salt Pond MetaG R2A_C_D2_MG | ecosystem: Environmental > Terrestrial > Soil > Wetlands | place... | reverse complement strand
ACGGTATGTCGGCAACCTTGGTATGGCACTTAGCACAACTGCCCGTGACGTCGAAGGCCGCAGCTCCGTCATGACAATCACCACAGGACTTGCCCTCTTCCATCTCCTTCATGGTTGACGAGTTGGCCCCCCGTTTGGCGATAAATATATCAGGATGACATTCAATGCAATTAAACTGCGCAACATGGACCGAATGCGAGAAGACTATCTCACCAATGCTCTCCTTAAAGACAATATCAATTGCCCCGGTATGACAGGTAATACAATCCCCCTTAACGCTGAAAGCCGTTGAACCATCATGACAACCACCACACGATTTTCCCTGTTCCATATCTCTCATGGTCATCTTCTTGTTCGCACCATGCTGAGCCCTGAACCGTTGAGGATGGCACTCCTTACAGTTGAACTGCTCGATATGCACCGAGTGCGGGTAGACGATTTTACCTATTTCCTTGTTCTGGAAGACAACATCTCCGGCAATATGACATTTGATACAGTCTCCTGTAACGCTAAAAGCCGTAGAGCCATCATGACAGGTCCCACAGGATTGACCATTTTCCATGTCCTTCATGGTCATTGGTTTATTTGCGCCACGTTTGGCTAAAAATACATCAGGATGGCATTCGGTACAGCCGAACTGCGCGACATGAACAGAGTGCGGATAAACAATTTTACCGATGATTTTATTCTCATAGACAATATCTCTTGCCATATGACATTTGACACAGTCTCCGGTAACACTGAAGGCCGTAGAACCATCATGACAGGTTCCACAGGATTGACCATTTTCCATGTCCTTCATGGTCACCGATTTGTTGGCGCCGTGCTGAGCCTTATACAAGTCTGGGTGGCACTCGCTGCAACTGAATTGATCAACATGGATCTCGTGCGGAAAAACGATCTTACCGATGATTTTGTCCGTGAACACTACTTTGTCGGCATGGCATCTGACACAATCACCCTTGACACTGAAGGCCCTCCTGCCATTATGGCAGGTTCCGCAGGATTTGCCAGTCTCCATCTCTGCCATGGTGGTATGATTGCTATTATTATGTTTTATGAAGATCCTCGGATGACAGATATTGCAGCGGGTCCCGTGGACCCTGTGGTTATAGGTGACTATGCCAACGGTCTCGGTCTTTATGGGGACTTTGGCCACCATTTTTATAGTCTTACTATTCTCAAAAGCGCCCATACTGATTGCATGTGAGCTAGAAGGCAGTACAAGCAGCAATAACACAACTATTAAGAGCCAAAGCTTTGACATAATCTTTCTCCGTGGACTTGTATGAAACGCTGAATCATTAGAAATATTAGACGAATATCGGCTTAAACACCAACATTTTCTCAAAATCTGTCATTCCTGCAGCTGATTATGACCAAGTATCATCAACTCCGCACATGCTGAAAAATAAGGAGAAACGTCCTCTCTTAGATCATAGGCAATATGACTCACTACCCATATCTGAGATGACATCAAGAAAATGGCCAGGCTTGTAAATTTGTGAAGGTTAAAAAAAAAGATAAAATATGTTTCGAAGCCTGCACCATTACGGCAGACTTCGAAATATTTTCACGTAAAGGTTTAAGGCGCTACTCCATTTCAGCTGGGGTAGCGGGGGGAGAGAACAATAAAATAGGGAAAACCGATGTGATGATTATTGTGAGCTGCCTGACTTCTCTGTCTGCTTCAACTCAATGACATAGGCAAAGAAATTCCGGCACTTCTTAATTCGGAACAACAGAAGCTTCTTTTTAGGATGATTACTCTCCTCCAGTGTCTTTTGAAACTGATCGCATTCAACAACCAACTCCTGAAGTTTTTCAAGGGAAAGGCTTTCAGCATCCTGGGTGTAGATACACAACTTGTCAAACTCTTCCTGCAACGGATCGGCATACACCAGGCGACCAGCCAACAGGACAATCAAACAGGCAAACACAGCTTGTATCAATACTAGTTTTCGATTCTTTTTCATCTTCTTTTTTTCCTACTCATTGCGGGGTGACAGCCCGTACAATCATCTAAAGGAAACGCCACTTTCAAATGACACACACCGCAGAATTTCCTATCGAGAATATACTGCATTGCAAAATTTTTGGTTGTTTTCTTTCGTATATTGAATATGTCCGGATGACAATTGGCACAATCCAACCATTGGGTATGGGCCTGATGGGGAAATACTGCCGGCGGCACATAATTCCACTCCGCTTTCAACTCAAGACGTTTTCTAAATGCCAGGGGCTGCTCTTCCCTATGGAAAATACTGTAGATGGGCTTAATAACCTCATATCTAATAGCTTTGCCCCAATCGATTTTGTTACCAAAAAACCCCCTTGGGACTTTAATAGCGAGGTCATAAAACTTAGCTTTATCAAGATCAACGGTGCCGGTATGGCATTTGTCACAATTTTTCGGGGTATGTCCAAATGCCTCTTTGCCATTATGACAGGTGCCACAGAAAATACCATTCCGATTATCCTCTTCCGTAATTTCCGTTTTGTTCACCTCAAACTCAAAATCCAGTTCAAAGTGGCACACCCGACAGGTATACTTGCTCCTATGGCTCCAGTGGGAGAAAAAAACCGGTTTCACCCCATTTTTCTCCGATAACCTGTTGATCAGAACATTGCCATACATATGGGGCGGTGGAAGCTTGGGGAAATCCCAGTATTGGCCGGCTGCCGCATAATCATCCGGGTCCGGAATCAGGCCCAGAAGAATTAACAGGACAAACGCCGTCACAAATTTTCTCAAGAAGGACTCCCCTGTATTCACATCCATCCTCCATTGCAATTAGATCCTAAGCCGTCCATCCTGCTCACCTTCAAATTGACTCCGGTACCGGTTAACTCTTGCAAAGTTATCAAATAACCACTTTCGTGTGGCAACGTTGGCAGTCAATGTTCGGAAATGCCACCGTACCATGGCAAAAGCCACAGTACTTGCCCGCAAAAATTTCCTGCATAGAGAACGGTTGGGCATCTTTTTTGACCGTAAAAATTTCAGGATGGCATAATTCACAGCCACTCCATACCGTATGTTTCTTATGTGAAAAAATAATATCCGGCATATTCGGTTCTTTAGCTGAAAGATCAAGTTCCTTTGGTTCCTGAATTTTTGATCTTTTGATAGAAACCCCAGGAAGATAATCTTTCAGAGTGACAAGGTTCTGCTCTTCAGCCTTGAGCCAGTCGATGCCGTTCCCAAAACGTTCAACCGGCAAGTTCTTTCTGAAGGTATAAAAATCGTACTTAAACTCCACATCCTTTCCATAGGAGTGGCATCGATCACAGGTGGGAATTGATGCACCGTTACTACTCATCTCCTGAGGGCCAAAGGCTTCCCCGCCATTGTGACAAGCGCCACAATACATCCCCGCCTGGTTATCCGCTTCTGTCATACCTGTACCGCCTGCTTGCATGGCAAAACCGATATCGATATGGCAGAGCCTGCAGGTATACTTTGACCTGTGCAGCCAGTGCTTGAAAACAACAGGGGACATTTTCGCTTTTTCTGAGAAATTATTGATAACGACATTGCCATACTCATGCAATTTGGGCCTTTTCTTCTTAACGCCAAAGGCCTGGGCATTCACTAAAAAGGTTATCAAAAACAAACCTGCCACCATAAACACTCCGCAAAACAGCAAACGTCGATTGATCATTTTCCCTCTCCCGCTAAGATGATGTGCTTTTATAAAAAGCTTATCCCAGAAATTAACCGGCAGCTACTTTATTTACCCTGTCAAACAAACTTGACAGCTACCATGTTTGTTTGAAAAAGGCAAATTGTATCCCGGATGCCTCCCTGGATGTCTGAATCTATAGCTAAGCCATCGGTTGTCTGCGCCGCAACAACCGATCAGCCCCTGACAGCGCCTGTCAACCGGCAGGCGTTGCCACGTTGCAGGACAGACATGAGGCGTCTTAGTGTAAACCGTCGTTCAAAGCTTATATCTGCAGATGTTCGGACAATTACGCTCCAAACTTAAATAAAATCTTACTCTTATCAGGCATCACGTCCATTCAACGAATTCCTTTCTACTCATAAATTAACTTTTATATAATTTTTACGCATCTGCTTTACCATCTAAGTTTTTGCCTTGTATTTAACAGTTAGTAGCTAGTATAATGCACAAGAAAGAGTTTCCTTTGGGGGACGTGTCCTTTTTAAAGCCTTATCTGCCTCATGTTTTATTCCATTTTCTACTGGCAGGTTAAAATGATAGATTTACTTCTCACGGGAGAGATTATGAACAACGGAAAGACCGATTGTTGGGAGTTTAATAGTTGCGATAAAAAGACTGAGTGCCCTGCTTTCCATGAGTCCAGAACTCATAATGTCCACGAAGGCATGAATGGAGGACGATCTTGTTGGATGATTTTAAAATCCCTATGCAACGGCACAGAACAATCCACCATTAAAGATAAATATAGAAACTGCAGCAAATGTGATTTTTTTCATGCTGTACAACAAGAACATGGAAACAGATTATTGTCTTTGAATCAGGTAAAAAAGCTGTTAACATGATGTAATCATTAAAATTCTGGAGTAAAAGTGCGAAGCACGTGGCTAGTTAACGGACCGACAATACAGGTTTGTATAAATCTGTGATCCGTCAGCTTAGCTGGCAGTTTTACACTAACGGCACAGCCACAGCGAATAAAAATCAACACTCTGCACCCCATATTCTGGGAGCCTCTAATCATGAGCTGATCACATTTGGACAGAGCCTTTTTCACTATGAACGACTTTAAACCAGTCGACCTCTCTGCTCTACAAATATTCCTTATCCATCAATAATATAGCTGTTTATACAGAAATATCAGATTATCTATTGAAAACAACTAGAACCTTATGCTAACTTAATCCCGTTATAAATAATCAAACATACCCGTTAGCTGTAATAAGGTAAGGGATTATTTGGGCAACTACTTAATATTTCAAAAAAACTATCAAAAAGGACCAAAAATGAAAGCAAAAAAAAGTCTACCCAAGCTTGCCGGCCTGATTTGCGCCTGCCTCTTTGTTGCCGTGACATTTTTTACAGGAAACGTAATGGCCGAAGGCCTGCTGCCCACCGACTGTGTCAAATGCCATGACCAACAACCAAAAGACATTGATAGCAATGGCTCTGCCCATAAAACCGAAATCACCTGTCTTGATTGTCATGAGGCCCATCGTCCCTCTTCACAGAACAACATCCCGCAGTGCAGTAATTGCCATGAAGGTACCGCTCATTTTGAACTGCAAGGCTGCCTGGGCTGCCATAAAAACCCTCATACCCCATTGGTTATCTCTATTGCCGATGAGGTGACAAAGCCGTGTCTTACCTGCCATACTGATCAGATGGAGCAGCTCCAGCAGCACAAAAGCGCCCATACCGAGCAGGCCTGTTCGACCTGCCACAGCGATCATCATCCCAATGTTCCGAACTGTCTCGACTGCCACTCACCTCATAAAGAGGGAATGGACATGCCGGTCTGTCTCTCCTGCCACCAGGCGCATATGCCGCTTGAGGTCACCTATACGGCAGATACTCCTTCCGAGTATTGCGCCGCTTGTCACGAAGGCGTCTATGATACTTTAAAGGCGAGTCAGTTTAAACATTCACAGTTTGCCTGTGCCAAGTGTCATCCAGACAAACATAAAACAGTTCCACGCTGCCAGGATTGTCACGGTGAAACTCCTCATCCTGCTGCGATGCACGAGAAATTCCCACAGTGCGGTCTCTGTCATGGTATTGCCCATGACCTTAATAAGTAAGCAGCATTGCTGAACCCAAAAAGGCCGGCTCTTCAAATTGAAGAGCCGGCCTTTTTTTATTACTTCACTGTTGCCAGGGCAGGATGCAGGACTGAAAAGCCGAAACGCCAAAATCCGAATAACACCATAAACTTTGCAGCGGCTGAAACTCGCTGACAATCACCATAATTTATGATAAGCGCCCACACAGCGAGGTTCCGGAACGAGACGTTTTATGCGTGATTGTTTACTCAATCATAGTTACGATTTCGTCGGTATCGACTCTATCGGTACGAAACGAATTGAGCGGCGAATCCATATCGGGATAGCCAACGGAAAAACCAAGAACAAGACGTTTAGTCTCCGGAATGGAAAGAAACTTTTTGATCTCCTGAGCATAGTCCGTAGCAAAAGCCTGCGGCACTGTACCAAGCCCATTTGCGTGGGCTGCCAGCATCAAACTTTGGGCAAATATTCCCAGATCAAACAGAGACCACTGTGACAGCGACGCATCCTGATAGATATAGATGGCATGCGGAGCGCCGTAGAAATTAAAGTTTGCTTTTTTAGATTTTACAACAATCTTCGGGTCAGCTAAGTCAATGCCCGTTACTTCTTTCCGCTTTTTGAAGAGTTCTGCTATCCTTGCGGATTCTGCCTCAGGCCATGATTCCGGCGGTTGGATGTCCGGACAGTTTTCCTGCCCACTCCCCAGGAGATCAATCATCAATTTCGATAGCGCCTCTTTTTTCTCTCCGGAAACAATTATTACTTCCCATGGCTGGCTGTTCTTGTATGACGGGCTCCATTGAGCAGTACTAATCACATCCAGGAGTACATCCTTGGGCACCGGCACCGGTTTGAACTTCCGGATGCTCATTCGTGTTTTTATACAGTCAATTGCGTCCATAATGTATCCCCTCCCGTTGAGATGACTCACCTCTGCCCTTTTATCTTTTGCCAAGTATCGCGCAGCCCAACGGTCCTGTTGAACACTGGCGCGTCCGGTTTTGAATCAACCGGATCCACAAAAAAATACCCCTGGCGCTCAAACTGGAAATGGGATCCTGGCGCAGCCTCAGCCAGGGATGGCTCCAAAACACAGGTATCAAGCTCCTTAAGCGAACCGGGGTTAAGATTTTCTTTAAAATCAACTGCCTTGTTCTCTTCCGGATTTTCATTGGCAAAAAGCCTGTCATAGAGGCGAATTTGGGCGTGAACACCATGCCGTGCCGAAACCCAGTGCATTGTCGCCTTGACCTTCCTGCCATCCGGTGCATTACCGCCCCTGCTCTGCGGATCATAGGTGCAGTGAATTTCAATAACCTCTCCCGTTGTCTCGTCCTTAACCACGCGGGTACAGGTAACCAGATAGGCAAAACGCAACCGTACTTCTCTGCCTGGTGCCATTCGAAAGAATTTTTTGGGAGGATCTTCCATAAAATCGTCCCGCTCGATATATATTTCCCGACAAAAAGAAACTTTGCGAGAGCCCATTTCCGGATTCTGAGGATGATTTTTTGCATCCATTTCTTCAACCAGATCCTCCGGGTAATTGTCAATGACCACTTTCAGGGGATTTAAAACTGCCAGTGCTCTTGGCGCATTCTCATTGAGGTCTTCGCGGATACAATTTTCAAGAACCCCCATATCGATTCGGCTGTCTTTCTTGCTGATACCAATAAGTTCACAAAAGTTTCTGATAGACGCCGGTGTATAGCCACGCCTGCGCAATCCCGAGATAGTCAGCATACGCGGATCATTCCAACCAGCCACTCGACCTTCGTCAACAAGTTGCAGAAGTTTTCGTTTACTCATTACCGTATACGTCAGATTAAGCCTGGAAAATTCAATCTGCTGGGGATGGTACTCTGTCTGCAGTGTATCAAGAAACCAGTCGTATAGAGGTCGGTGGTCTTCAAATTCCAGCGTACAGAGAGAATGGGTGATTTTCTCAATGGCGTCAGATACACAATGGGCAAAATCATACATGGGATAAATGCACCATGTGTCACCGGTTCGATGATGTGCTGTTTTCCGTATCCTGAAGACAGCGGGGTCCCTCATGTTCATGTTCGGCGAGGCCATATCAATCTTGGCCCGCAGAATATGAGTGCCATCAGCGAATTCTCCGGCACGCATGCGAGCGAACAAGTCAAGATTTTCCTCGACGGAACGCTCCCGATAAGGACTGTTTTTTCCCGGCTCGGTCAGGGTGCCGCGATACTCCCGGATCTGCTCGGCAGGAAGGCTGCAGACGTAGGCCTTTCCCATTTTGATAAGCTGGACAGCATAGTCATGGAGTTGTTCAAAATAATCAGAGGCATAAAACAGCCTATCAGCCCAATCAAATCCCAGCCATTTTACATCTTCCATGATTGATTCGGCGTACTCGACCTCTTCCTTCGTCGGGTTGGTGTCATCAAATCTCAAATGACAAACGCCATTGTTTTCAGCCGCTACACCAAAATTAAGACAAATTGATTTTGCATGGCCAATATGCAGGTAACCATTAGGCTCCGGAGGGAAACGAGTCACCACCCGGCCATCATTTTTTTCGGCAAGAATGTCGTCTCTAATGATCGTACGAATAAAATCTGTAGGCGTTTGTGCGGACTCTGTCATACTATTTCCCTTCAAAAAATGTCCCTATTGTCTTTAGTCGTGCTACGGCCCGTTCGCGACCAATAGCAACCAGGGCTTCAAACATACTTGGTCCGGCCAGCCTTCCAGTCACAACAGCTCTGGAACCGTTAATCAGAATACCTGGTTTAATGCCAAGTTCTTCAGCCATCTCTCTGAACGTCTGTTCAACGGCATCGTGAGAGAACTCAGGAAGCGCTTCAAATCGTTTTGCCAGTTCCGGAAACCACTCTTTCAGACCTTCATGCTTTAACACGTTTTTGTTGATTGCTTTTTCCTCAAATTCATACGTATCATCGAAATAAGCCCTGCCCAAAACACCAAAATCCTTAATGGTATGAAAACGGCTGCGAATGAGATCAAGGGTCGCAATAAACCAGTCGCGCTTCTCGTGGGCGTAAGCCTCTTCCCACAGACCGAGTTCTTTGAAATCTTCCTCAACAAGAGCTGCAATCTCTTCAATGGGGTCGGTCCGCAGATAGTGTTCATTAATGCTGATCGCCTTGGGATCAGTAAAAAATTTAGGGTCATCCTTTCGGTAGTTAAAAATGGAATTAGAACGATTAATCCTCTCCAGAGTAAAAATGTCAATCAACTCTTCCCGGCTGAAAATCTCTCTATCATCTGAGGTTGACCAACCGAGCAACAACAAAAAGTTATTTAGTGCCCAGGGCAGGAAACCCATTTTTTTATAAAACTGCACAGCAACAATTTCACCATGGCTCCGTTTTGAAATCTTTGCCTTTTTCAAGTCAAGGGTCAACGGCATATGGGCAAACTCAGGGACTTCTGCCTCAAGAGCCCGGTAAAGCAGGATCTGACGGGCAGTATTGCCTAAATGGTCCTGCCCCCGGATAACATGGCTGATGCGATCACGAATATCATCAACAACGTTACACAAAAGATATAAGGGCATGCCGTTGGAACGTACAATAACAAAGTCTTCAATGTCACCAAAGGTCCTGGCCACCGGGCCGAGCACCTTATCATTGAAGCTCACGGGCGCTTCCGGCTGAGAACGGTCAACCTTAAACCTCACCACAAACGGCATACCGTCCGACTCTTTGGCGGCAACGTCCTCGGGAGTTAAATTACGGCAAGTCCCGTCATAGCCATAATCCAGCTTAGCCGCCTGAGCAATTTCCCGTTTATGATCAAGTTCTTCTTTCGTACAAAAGCATTTATAGGCATGTCCTTCTTCAATCAACTGTTGAGCACGGGCCTTGTGCTCCAGTGAAAATTCGGTCTGAAAATAGGGTCCTTCATCCCAATCAATGCCAAGCCATTCCAGGCCTTCTAAAATTCCGTTAATAGAGGCCTGGGTAGAACGTTCAGCATCCGTATCTTCGATACGCAGAATGAGTTTCCCATGGTGTTTTTTTGCAAAAAGCCAGTTGTAAAGAGCTGTTCTGGCTCCGCCAATATGAAGATATCCCGTTGGGCTGGGGGGAAAACGTACACGTACTTCCTGCATTACAAACTCCTCTGACTGTAAGTATGCTCCGCTTCTTTAACGCCTCTGCCTGAAAACATCAGAGATCAGAGAAGCGAGGAATAATTAAATAACGCCGGTTAGATAGATTTCCATAACTCTATCTGACATAAGCCATTGCTACAACGCTCAGGCTCGCCCTGAACACCGTATTTTAATGGATCTATCTATAGCGCTTTTGCGCCTATTATTCAATCATAGATATCGTCCGGGACAATAACACTCATTAGCCCGCATATTCCATGCGGGGCTAGACCAACAACTATCTTTTGAAACAAATTTCTCTTTCTCTGGAAAATGTAGTATTATATGAGTAACGGGTGAGGTTAACAGCGAATCCCGTCCGGGTGAAGAGACAGTACCAGATAGCAGAATCGTGAAATGTCAGTAACACTCTCACGGAAAAGAGCCACAAGCTTGATGGTCTCGCAGTTAACCTGCTTTGACAGAAACGAATAAACGCTCGACATCCCCGTGCCACTCTGTAAGTACTTGATTTTACCTGGTGGCGCTGGCCCTACTGAGTCTTTTCGCGAATTAATCAGATTTAAGGAGGTGCATCAATGGTCATCGAACCCACCAATCAGATAGAAAGCGCTACACCGTCCAAGGTGGAAAAAAACATCGCTCCTGACGTGGCCAGGGACTCAAATGTCAACAACGCAGGAATTCCCGAAGCCGGGCAAACCAGTGAAATTGCCCCGGCGGTTGTTGCCAATATATCCGCCACAACCCTGGAAACATCCCGGGCCATAAATGCTCCCGAACAGACAGCGGAACAAAACAAATCTGCCGATATCGTTGACGCTCAGAACAAAGAACAGCTCAAAAAGGTAGAAGACACCTCCCCCAAAGGTGCCGGGTCCTCTAATAAGTCCATGCTTGACACAGCGGTATAGAGAATCAGCACGAAAACGATCAAACATTGAGAGTCTCCGCTATCTTGGAGTTTGTTGTCAACCGTTTGGTGCACAAGAAAGCAGGCATTCTTACCATCGAACAATTTCCTACATTGTGGTGTTTTTCCCTAAGAAAATCTCGCCAAATTACCACAGTGCACCAACAGTATTCACTAGTACACAACCCCAAGATACATCTATCTATCTGTTTTTATTACACAAAGAACGATAGAACAAACTGTTGGCACAAGACGTGCTCTATAGAGAAAACAAATGGCGGTTAACCAAATGACCAAAAAATAAAAAAGGAGATGGAACAATGATTACACTTTATAGCACATTCTTAGCAGTAGCCGGACTTTTTGTTGTTGGTTATCCTCTTACGATGCTGGTTCTTCATTGCATCATGACACGCATGGAAGCAAAAGCTGCCTAACTTAGCCAAACCCCTTCTTCCCCTCTAAAAGACAGTGTGCTGATCCACACTGTCTTTTTTTTATCCACTGCCACCATTCTCGTAAAGCAGCAGGGGTTCATCTTTCGTTATTTGGCAGACTGGCGGGACGGTATCTCAGCTGCACACCTTTTAAAAAATTCCGCAAAACCTGATCCTTACAGTCACGATAGTGTTTGTGCCCCGGTTTCCGAAAAAAAGCGCTTAATTCGTGTTTACTCAGGTTCAAACCCGCTTGGGACAGAATTTCCAATACATCTTCAGCTTTGAGGTTTAAAGCGATTTTCAGCTTTGTAAAAACAATATTATTAGTCAAGCGCTGCTCTGGTTCCGGATGCGCTCCCTCTTTCCGGCCCCGTTTATCGACAATTAAACCATTCAGGAAACTTGCCAGTTCCGCATCACTACATTTTATATGAGCAGGATCATCATCTTTCTTTAACCAGCCACAAATCTGTTCCCGCCTTACCGCCTGACCCGCCAGGTCAAACAGTGAAGCCATCTTGGAATCACTGAAATCAAATATATAGCGAACTCGGCGTAATATATCGTTATTTGTCATACAAATACCCTTATCCAATCCGGAGTTTTGCAACTTCCTGTCATGTATCAACTAGTTGAGCACGGTCTCGATGCTGCGCCGTTCAAAGCCTAATTCCTT
>Ga0102953_1002166_pt1 | contig 11901 bp, 6 predicted proteins | sample SalPon2A_C_D2_MG_FD_78509 | JGI IMG/M metagenome (GOLD analysis project Ga0102953, IMG submission 78509) | Soil microbial communities from South San Francisco under conditions of wetland restoration - Salt Pond MetaG R2A_C_D2_MG | ecosystem: Environmental > Terrestrial > Soil > Wetlands | place... | reverse complement strand
TATCCTACGTAGTCTCAGGGCCTTTTCGATCTCATACGGCACAGCTTCATCATCATTAAGATTCCTCGCCTCACCACCTTCCAGCGCCACTTCGGGCACCCCATTTCGATAGCCGATACGGTTGGTGACAACAGATGGGACACGATGTCCGGGTGTGATGATGCCAGTCAGGTTAAGTGGATCGGCTGCGCTTATGGTGAGTATTGTTTCACTTGCTGGTTCTTTCCGGACGTTACGCAGGAGCCCCACCGCCTCGGTGAGCGCAAACTGCTCTCCTGAAAATCCATTTACAAAACGTCCGCCGCGCACCTCACCGCGAGCTTCCAGTCTCCAGTAGAAACGGATCAGATCTCTCCATGGCGGAGCCGAGGCCTCCCTGGCCAGCAGGCGGTGAAAGACAATCCCATACCGGCGGAGCAGTAGCCAGGCCCATCGCTCCAGATACTCATCGGATCTGTTCTCCTCGGGTTGTTCAATTCGTGACTGAACCAAGGACCAGCGGCCGGCCGTATCAACGCCGAACGGTGCTGTCTTTCCATGGTGCTTATGTCTTCTTCCACCATGTGAATGTCGTTTTTCGACGGGGACAAGAAGGGCTCTCAGACCGGAGAAGCTGTCGGAAGTGACCAAACCGAATGCTGCCAGCTCACCCAGGGCCATCTCGACATAGGAGGGCAGCAGCCGGGTTCCGGAAACCAGGTCATGGAAGAAGGAAGCACCTCTTTTTTGAAGCATTTCAAGTACATCGCGGGCATGGAAGCTCAGATCCAGTGTGCCCGGATCCTGTAAAATTCCGGGTTGCAGAAGACATCCGGCATCGTCACGTTTCCATAATGCAATGGGAGACGAACGAATGGGTCCGGTGGACTGGAGCCCCTGTCCATTACCGGAAGGGAGAGTGATGCGTCCCCACGTTATCCGGCCGGATGTGCACAGATGGTCCAGGTATTCAGGCGAATAATCATTGCAACGGGAAGGCAGGACTTCCGTCTCCCACGCGGCGGCCGGAAGTTCGATGCCTTCAAGCTGTTCAAGGACTGACATCAGACCTTCCTCGCCTGCGACCCTCTGATCCGGTAATACCCGTTGCCACTCAAACAAGAATCGCATAAAATCAGCCCGGCTTACCGGTTGAATCTCGGCACGAAGCCGTTCCAGTGTATAGCGATGAATGCGTGCCAGCAGGTGGCGGTCGCACCACTCCAGTTCATCAGTACCCGGGGTAAAGTGTCCGCGCAATATTGTGCCTTCCGATTCTAGCGCGTGAAGGATCATGTTCACTTTGTTCTCGTCTGTCCCGAATATGGCAGCAAGTTGGGCAACAGTGACGGGACCCATGAGAGCCATGCGGCTGCGGAGCAATTCTTTCCATGATTCGGAAGGATCGGTTTCCCCGGCATCAGTCCTCGGTTGAGCGGCCTGACGGTGGGGAACCGTTTGACCGCTGGCATCGGGCCAAATGAGTAGGGCATGTTGTAGATTCTCAGCCGCGATCCAAAGTACGGGTGAACCGGATGACGATAGTTTTATAACCCGACCCTGGTTCTGCAATTCCCTGAAGAAGGTTTGTCCGTCCGTTTGATTTCGGGATTGTATCTCTTCATCTGTCAAAAAACCGAAAGTAAGCAGGCTGTCATGCAGTTCGTCGGCGTTTTCAATCCGTGGCCATGCTTCATCCCGAACCCGTTGGATGGCTTCGAGGTCCAGGATGCCTTGTTCACCGGAAGACGGTTCGAAAGACCGGCGGGTATAGACAGCGCGGGTACGGCGTTCCTCCAGTGGGGCATCATCCAGGAAAGCATAAGGATTGGCCGTCAGAAGCTCATGGGCAAGTGCGGAAGGTTCCGGAGTGTCGCAGGCAACAAGCTTTAGATCGCCAGCTTGGACCTGTTGCAGGATGGCTTCCAGTCCATGGAGGTCCATGACTTCCTCCAGGCAGTCTCGTATCGTTTGGCGGACCAGCGGGTGATCGGGGACCTCCCGGTCGCCGGCGATATTTTCCAGGCAAGCGGCTGCGTCAGGGAAAACGGATACCAGCAGGTCTTCTGCCTGCATGCGCTGGAGCTGCGGAGCAACCTTGCCGCCGCTACGCCATCGTAGCATCGCCAGTGACATAGTGGCATTCCAGCGCCAGCGGGTTTGAAACATCGGGGCATCGAGCAGAGCCTGTACGAGCAGATTTCCCACAGTATTCGGATGCAGGTACCGGAAGACATCATCCAGCGGAAAGGAGTGCTGCGGACCCAGGGAAAGGAGCACTCCTTCTTCGGTAGCTACTGCCTGCAGCTCAAAATTAAACTGCCGGCAAAAACGCTTGCGCAGGGCCAGTCCCCATGCCCGGTTGATCCGGCTTCCAAACGGAGCATGAAGAACAAGCTGCATGTCACCGGCCTGATCAAAAAAACGTTCCAGCACCAGCGTTTTCTGCGTTGGAATGACTCCCAATAGTCGTTTTGTTTCTGCCAGGTACTCCACAATCTGCAGGGCTGCAGGCTGCGAGAGCCTTAGTTCGGCTGCCAGCCAATCGATGGCACACTGGTCATTGAGAGTTCCATTTGAATCAGGTAAAGAGTCTTCCAGTCTCAGTTCAACCTCTCTCCTCAGTTCCGATACGGCTGCCGACAGCTCCGGGCTACGGGACGGGGCTTCGCCAAACCAGAACGGGATACCCGGCGGCTGGCCGCGGGCATCTTCCACCCGCACCGTTCCGCTTTGAATGCGCAGGATTCGCCAGGATGAGCTGCCAAGCTGAAACACATTTCCGGGCATGCTTTCCACTGCAAAATCTTCATCGACCGTGCCGATGAAGGTCTCCTCCGGTTCCAGGATCACCCGGTAGTCGGCATTGTCCGGGATAGCTCCACCCGAAGTGAGCGCTGCCAGCCTCGAGCCTCGACGTCCGTGCAGCCGTCGGTTGATGGCGTCGTAGTGTATGCGTGCTCCACGCCGTCCCTTTTGGGTGGTGAATCCCCTTGATAACATCTGAACAATTTCGTCGAACTCGTTGCGGCTCAGGTTTCGATAAGGATATGCCCGATGTAACATGTTGAAAAGTGACGCCTCATCCCAGTTCTCGCATGCGACTTCCGCTACAATCTGCTGGCTAAGGATATCAAGCGGGGCAGCCGGTATAATGATCCGGTCAAGTTCACCTTTTGTAACACACCACAGAAGGGCAGTACACTCGACAAGCTCATTCCGGGTTAGTGGGAAGAGGCGGCCCTTCGGTGTTCCTTCGACGGTATGGCCGGAACGACCAACGCGCTGCAGGAATGTTGAGATACGGTGAGGCGATCCGATCTGGCAGGCAAGATCGACATGGCCGATATCGATGCCCAGTTCCAGGGAAGCCGTAGCGACCAATGCACTAAGTGACCCTTCCTTCAGCCGCCGTTCCGCTTCCAGGCGCGCATCCTTTGAAAGACTCCCGTGATGGGCCATGATACATCCTTCGTCAAGGCGCTTGCCCAGATAATGAGCTGTCCGTTCCGCCTCGCGGCGTGTATTGACAAAGACAAGCGTGGTCTTATGTTCCTTGATAAGTGCGGCAAGACGATCGTACAACTCCTCCCGCATCTCACCGGACATGACCGCTTCAAGGGGGGAGTCAGTGAGTTCAAGCTGCAGGTCAAGCGGACGGGAATGGCCTTCGTCTATGATGATGCAATTCGGATTGTCGTTTTCATCCAGGTTCGTAGTCCCAACCAGGAACCGGGCGACTTCTTCAACAGGTTTCTGGGTCGCAGAAAGACCAATCCTCTGCAGGGGATGCCCGGCAACATGTGCAAGGCGCTCGAGGGTTAATGCAAGGTGCGATCCGCGCCGTGATTCAACGATGGCGTGGATCTCATCCACAATCACCGTACGGACGGTGCTGAGCATCTTTCTGCCCTTTTCGGTGGTCAACAGTAGATAGAGTGATTCCGGTGTGGTGACCAAAAGATGCGGCGGTTTTTTGAGCATTGCCTGGCGTTCGGCAGAAGGCGTATCACCGCTGCGCACAGCAGCCGTTATCCGCGGGGCTTCGATGCCCATTTCGTTAGCCACCTGCCGAATCTCCCTGCGCGGTTCCGCCAGGTTTTTGTGAATATCAGCACTCAGTGCCTTGAGGGGGGACACGTAGAGCACCCGCGTCTCATCCGGCAGAGATCCTCCGTTGGCTTCACCCTCACGTAGTAGTTCGTCCAGAGTATTTAGAAAGGCAGTCAGCGTTTTGCCGGAACCAGTCGGTGCTGAGATCAGCGTATGCCGTCCTGTTCGGATTGCTTCCCAGCCCCTTTCCTGTACCGGGACCGGCCGGCGAAATTTTCCGGCAAACCACCGCTGAACAGCAGGATGAAACCCGGTGATGCCGTGTGTTTCAGGGATCAATGATGCATCCGTCCCCGGTTCAGCAGGCAGTTTTTGATTGATAGTGTTTGGCATAGATAAAAGCAGGTCCCGGTTGTTGTTGGTAAACGATTCGTAATTTAATCAATTGTTCTTTTAAGGGATATGAATGGGCTGGAGGAGGAATCAGGAATTAGGGATCCGTCGGAGATGCTTGGACAACAAGCATCGCATAAGGTCATCAACCTGTCGCACCGGAACTTGGTGCGACTTGTGACAGAGTGCAAACAAACAGATAAGAAAAACATCCAATAATTTTATACATTCCCAGAGTTATGTGTGGGTAACATATCAGCCTCTTGTATGAGAGGGATGTAGCAGTCTGTATCAGGCAGTGCTGCATGCGTTTTTTTAACAAAAAAGGAAATTGAAGAATGTCTCATAATTACCTCATGCATAACCGTTCCGCCAACAGGGTAACCTCTTCTTTTCGCCATTCGTTTACTGCCTTTCCGGCTTTCATTGGGTTACTCCTCACGCTTGTTTTTATCACATGCAGCAACGCGAAACCGGCAGGTAAGTCGCACAAAACAGGGCAGTGGATTGGAACCTGGGGTGCGTCACAACAGCTCGTCGAACCGCGCAACATGCCCCCGGAACCCGGATTAAGTGGCAACACCCTTCGGCAGGTCGTGCATGTCACGCTCGGCGGCAACACCTTGCGGTTGCGATTATCCAACAAATTCGGAACCACCCCCCTCACGATCGATGCCGTTCATGTCGCGGTCACGGAAGACAGCAGTGGCATTGTTCCTGGCACGGACAAGGCATTGACATTTAATGGGAAGCATGGAATCACCATCCAGCCGGGTGCTGAGATCATGTCGGATCCTTTCCCGTTCGAACTGAAGCCGCTCAGCAATGTGACAATCACGATCCACTATGGTCATATCTCACCGAATGTAACGGGACATCCGGGATCACGGGCCACTTCCTACCTGGTGACAGGGGATCATGTTTCTGCAACAAATATCACTGGTGCCCAAAAGATGGATCACTGGTACACCATCGAAGGTATTGAGGTGTTGGCGCCTGAGTCAGCTGCCACCGTTGTTGCGCTGGGCAACTCTATTACGGATGGGCATGCTTCGGGTACAAATAAAAACGGCCGGTGGACGGATGACCTGGCACGTCGACTCCAGGCAAACCCTGCCACCAAAGAAATATCGGTTCTGAACGAGGGTATAGGCGGAAATTGCATTCTTCATGGTTGTCTTGGTCCGACTGCACTAAGCCGGTTTGACCGTGATGTGATCAACCAGCCAAAAGTGAAGTGGCTTATCATCCTGGAAGGGATCAATGACATCGGCGGGGCACATGGCGTTAAAGCATCGGAGATAGTCGCCGACCGACTGATCGACTCTTACAAATGGATGATCAAGGTAGCCCACGCCCACGGCATCAAAGTGTATGGAGCGACGATGACTCCTTTTGCCGGCTCGTTTTATGACAGACCGGGCCACATAGCAGCCTGGAAGAAAGTCAACAAGTGGATCCGGACCAGCGGACAGTTTGACGCCGTTATTGATTTCGATGCCGCCATGCGTGATCCGGCACATCCGTTGCACTTGCTGCCAAAAGGGGATTCCGGCGATCACCTTCACCCGAATCCGCTGGGTTACCGGATGATGGCGAAGGCGATTAACCTGTCGCTTTTTAAGTGAAATAGTTATCGGGATTAGAGAATTAGAAATCTGGAAGGTGGGAGTCCTAAGGATTATGACGGTCGTCTTTCACTCGTCCATTCATTATTTACCAGAAAACGCCGCATGACCTTGTCATTGCGAGAAACGAAGTGGAGCGAGAGATGCGGCAATCCCGCGGTAGCAGGAAACGATCGCTTTTACGATAGTTGCCATATTTAACGAGGTTGTCACGCCCTGCCCGATCGAAAGCAATTCAAAAAGCCATTTGGTATTTATGGCAGTTAGCGGAGGCGCAGTCATCATAAAGGGACCCCTCACAAAGGCAAATTCTTTTAATTGGCTTTATCTTCCCATATAATTCTTACCGGACTTTAACTATAGCTTTTTGCGTAAAGCGATAGTGCTATTAGGATATCAAAACTGATTTATTCAAATTACCGGTTGTAATTACATAGTTTACGTTTAAGCCAGCGAATACATAAATTGGGTTGATCAGGTGACAATATCAGCCTATCTCAAAAATAAAGAAGAGAATCTCGCCATCGGTATAAAAATAACCGACTGAATATTGTGCATTAACATGAAATAATAACAGTCTAAATTGATTTGTCTTATGCAAGGCTTAATGATGGATTATCCGCTAACGACCAACACCATTCTTGAATATGGCAACAGTGTATTCCACCATAAAAAGATAGTTACGTATCTGCCTGGCGGGGCAAGACATGAGTACACTTTCGGCGACATGTATAAGCGCTGCAAGAGGCTGGCCAATGCGTTAACGAACAAGCTTGGTATCACGAAAGGGGATGTGGTGGGTACCTTTGCATGGAATCACGCGCCACACGTAGAATTATACTATGGGATATCCGGAATAGGTGCTGTATGCCATACGATAAATATCCGTTTGTCGAGTCAGCAGACGGAATACATAATCAACCATTCGGAAGACAAAGTCATTTTTGTTGATGCAACCCTGGTACCGCTTTTAGAAAAAATAGCGCCGCTATTTGAGACCGTAGAACATTTTGTGCTGATAAATGCACCGGAAGATTTTGCGACTACATTACCCAATACGATTCAATATGAAGAGTTGCTGGCAGATCAGCCGGAAGAATTTGAATGGCCGTCTCTGGATGAAAATGACGCCAGCGGCATGTGTTACACGAGCGGAACAACCGGTTTGCCGAAAGGAGTATTGTATTCCCATAGATCTACATTTTTGCATGCACTTACCGTTACCACACCCAACGCTGCAAATGTAAGTGACTGGGATACGCTTTTATTGATTGTACCGCAATTTCATGTGATGGCATGGGGAGCACCGTATATGTGTCTGCTGGCCGGATGTAACATGGTACTGCCTTCATCAAATTTGAAACCTGAGGCACTTATCAAAATTCTCCGGGATGAGCATATTAATAAGGCCAATGGGGTTCCAACAATTTGGCTGGGTATTTACCAGGCTTTGAAGAAGAATCCGCCGAAAGAGAAACTCGCTCTTGAAGAATATCTCGTGGGGGGTTCGGCATTGCCGGCAAGCCTCATCAAGGCATTTGAGAAGGATTTTGGGATCAGGGGAGTCCATGCATGGGGAATGACGGAAACATCACCCCTGGGTACCGTTAGCCGGCTGCAATCCAAACATGAACAGTTATCGGATGAGGAAAAACTTAGCGTTCGTGCCAAGCAAGGGATTGCTTTCCCCGGAGTTGAGCTACGGATTGTAAAAGATGACGGCTTTTTAGCACCACGGGATGGAAAGACCATGGGAGAGTTGCAAATAAAGGGAGCATGGACCATCAGTTCCTATTTTAAAACCCAAAACCTGGAGAATTTTACCAAAGACGGGTGGTTTAAAACAGGGGATGTCAGCACGATGGATGAGGACGGATATATGGAGATTACGGATAGAAAGAAAGATCTCATAAAAAGCGGGGGAGAGTGGATATCCAGTGTGGCACTGGAGTCTGTCTTGATGTCCCATCCCAAAATAAAAGAAGCGGCCGTGATCGCTATTCCGGATGATAAATGGATGGAAAGACCTCTAGCAGCAATCGTGTTGAAAGATGGCCAGGATAAACCTTCCGAGGAAGAATTGATCGAGTTTTTGTCAAAAGATTTTGTGAAATACCAGGTTCCCAGGGACTATGTCTGTGTAAATGAGATTCCGAAAACAAGTGTAGGCAAATTTGATAAGAAAGAGCTCAGAAGGCTGCTTGCTGAAGGGAAACTCGTTTGATAATGTGGGCGAAGCATACGCGCATATCCGTAACGTTGAATTAAAAGGAATCAGGAATTGGAAATTAGAGAATTCGGAAAGTACGAATGGATGGTTGATTGATTGTCCGCAGGATTCCATTTGAGTATGAAAGTATACTATTCTATCACTCATCCACCCATTCAATCAATACCACACACTGGCGCACCAAGACCCGATGTAACATACGACAGACTCTCTTTCACTATCTTACCATGCTGATTTGATTCCAAGAATCTTTTTTTAATCTTGTCTAAGTTTATATAACTAACGGTTTTTTTATAATGGTATGTTAGCTGCCACCCATAAAAGAAGAAGTATTCGTGATGCCCTTTTTACCGACTGGTCGGCAGTCTGGTATGAATTGGGCGTCTGGCTTGTGCCAGGGGTTTTAAGTAAATTATCCGCCGCGGCAGATCGTATGTTAGCCCCTGATGTGCAGGGTTGATAGTCACCTAAGGAAGACAGATGCAATTATCCGACTTTAAATATCATCCGAATCCGTTAGAAACCGGATCTATAGAGAAATCAGGTTCAAGATGTAATTGTTGCGCAGCTGTTACAGGATATATTTACACAGGCCCCATTTTCGCTGAAGACGAATTGTATGATAAGAGTTGCCCCTGGGGTTTTGCTACACTTCTTCCCGGAACAAGCAGACACCAGGGAGACCTTGTATGAGTACCGCCCGCCGTGTCCCTGCCGCGTGGGTGCTCAGCATTCCCGTTGCCACCTTTGGCCTGGTGTTCGGTTTTATCATCGTCACCATGCCGCAGATTCTTGCAGCCCAGAATGTTCCCGGCGGCGACATCGCAGAGGCTGTTGCCGTCGTCTCGATTCCGAATTTCCTGGTTTTCCTGATCGCGCCGATTCTCGATGTCCGTTTCCGGCGCCGCACCTACGCGATCGTGTTCGGCTTGCTCGGGGTATTCGGTACGGCGCTCACGGTATTCTACCACCCGTCGAAAGTGGAGATCGAAGCCGTCATGGTGGTCGCAAGCCTGTCCATCGCCCTGTACGGCGCTGCGGTCGGCGGCTGGACCGGGGCCCTGGTCGACAAGGACAATCACAGCAAGCTCGGCTCGTGGAACACGATCTTCAACATCTGCAGCGGTGGCCTCGGCGTACTCATATCCGGCTACCTGACACAGCATCTGTCTCCGGGCCATGCCGCGCCGCTTGTGCTGGTCATCTTCCTGGCACCGATGGTTTCATTCTTTTTCATTCCGTCTCCCGCGGCAGATGGTACCCTGGCCAGCGAGAGCTTCAGCCGCTTCGGCCGCAACGTCATCTCACTGTTTGAACGCCGTGAAGTGCTGGTGGCCCTGGCCATGTTCATCCTGCCTTCCGCCTCGTTTGCGCTGACCAATACACTAGGGGGTTGGGGCAAATACTTTCACGCCAGTCCGGGCCTGGTAAGCTTCTACGGCGGCATGGGCAGCATCGTGGCGGGTGTGATCGGCAGCTTCCTGATTCCGCCCATCGCCAGGAAGTTCGCGTTGCGACGCATGTATCTCGCCATCGGCATCATTGGCGCCTGTTTCACGCTCAGCTTGTTGCTGCTGCCGCGCACATCGGGCACCTTCGGCATTGCCTTTGTCGGCGAAAATCTCTTCCAGGCCGCAGCGTTCGCCACTGCCTTCGCCATCATTTTCGATGTCATCGGCAAGGGCAATCCGCTCGCCGCCACCATCTTTGCCGTACTCACCAACGCCATGAATTTGCCCATCATTTACATGGAAGTCATCGATGGCCATGGCTTCGACTGGAACGGCGTCACGGGTGCTTTCCTCGTCGACGCCATGGTCAGCGGTGGTATCTGCGTCCTGCTCTGGATCGTGCTTTTTAAGGTTCTGCGCGTGCAGAACATGCACCCCTCCGCCAAACTCCAACACGCCGTTCCAGAAACCGATTAGCACGTTGGACAACCTCAGTCAGCCATCTTGAATATCTACAGAGAGAGAATGGACGTTGATACAATGTTTCAAGGTATCCCCCCATGGTCTGTGCACAGGGGATAGCTAAATTGTTCGCCGTTGCTCTGATGGATGGGGGTTAGCATGTAGCAACTATCATTTCAATTACCTACCTCACCACAATTTTTAAACACATTACCCTGGAAGGATTTTGCATTAACCGTATCCCATTTTATATATCATCATGAGAACAAATCCATAATCAATGTCACGTACCTTCTACATTTACGTCCTAACAAGCAAATGAAACGCAGTTCTTTATACTGATATGACTAATGATCTGCACTGATAGATGGTAAATTGAACTTACGATAGTATTCATATTCACTCATTCATCCATCCAATCATTTGTCCTCATCGAAACGCCGCACCACCTTGTCATTGCGAGAAACGAAGCGGAGCGAGTGACGCGGCAATCCCGTTAAATCGGAACCGATCGGTTCACAGACAGCAGCCATATTTATATCCCGATACTTCGAGACCACGTCGCCCTGAAGGGTCTCCTCGAGATGACAACCCTTTTTTGATTGGCTTACAGCCTGGCGAACAGAAAACCCGATGTGACTTGTGGCAGACCCCTAAATCCCCTGAAGGGGACTTCGTTTCATTCTTTATGGCACGAGCTGGCTGTCTGCGAGATGTCCGTTTGGAATATTCAGGTTAGTGGAGCGGGAAGGAGATATAATCATTACAGATTGGCTCAAGCGTAGCTTTAATATGACTGGAGACAATAAGAATCTGTCCATTTGAAATAAAATCTTTAAGCAGGTCTATTGTGGCTTGTTTGCTCTCTTCATCGAGGCCCTTAAAAGGTTCGTCCATTAGGAGGATGGCAGGACTAGCTATCAATGCTGCAGCAATCTGGGCTTTTTTCATCATTCCACTTGAATACGTTCCAATAAGATTATTCCTGCGCTCATCGAGCAAAAGCTGATCAAGTAGACCGTTGATTTTGTTTTGAGTGTCGGAATTCCAGAGACCTCTGTTTCTCATAACCCACTCCAGAAGTTCAATCGTCGAAAGATAGCCGGGTAAATCAGGCTGGTCATAGACAATCCCAACCTTGGAAAGGTATTGATGTGGATGATTGAAGATATTTAAATCGCCATATTTTATACTGCCTGAAGTGGGGAATGCAGAAACAGATAGTAATCTCAAAAGCGTTGTTTTCCCTGAACCATTGGGACCAACCAGGGCGGTTGCTCTGCCTTTCTGGAATTCATAATTGAATTCTGAAATCACATACGGACCGACATTATATCTTTTCGAAAGATTATCAAGTTTCAAATGAAATGTATCAGGCATATTGAGATGAAAACTTAAATTCATGAAATAGTGTGAGAACACTACTGACTGTCAGGGTCGTAACAGCATAACTGAGGCTCCAGAAAAGTACTTCGGTAAAACTGAAAGTGTTTGAAAACGTGGCAATAAGTAACAAACTTAATCACTACTGACCGACAAAAGCTCAATATCTGTTGATTTTGTTTTTATATTATTCATATTCAATCACTACTGACCGACAAAAGCTCAATATCTGTTGATTTTGTTTTTATATTATTCATATTCAATTGTTTACAAATTGATTTTCTGTTTTTAAAAAACCTACCCCCCCTCAAAAGAGGGACAT
>Ga0102953_1002164_pt1 | contig 11922 bp, 12 predicted proteins | sample SalPon2A_C_D2_MG_FD_78509 | JGI IMG/M metagenome (GOLD analysis project Ga0102953, IMG submission 78509) | Soil microbial communities from South San Francisco under conditions of wetland restoration - Salt Pond MetaG R2A_C_D2_MG | ecosystem: Environmental > Terrestrial > Soil > Wetlands | place... | reverse complement strand
GGTCAGGCCAGTCAAAGTTCCAGGCAAGGCCCCGGATGTAAGCAAACCAGGCACTGTTGTTAAGCCTGTCGATCAAGCCAGGATGGAGATGATAATCCACCAACCTGCCCAACTAAACTCTCTCCGAAGAAGAAACCACTGCGCCAACCCGATCACTCCGCCAACTATCGGTCCTACTAAAATGCCTGTATTTGAAGAGAATACAAGCACATACAAAATATATCCGGTAATCCAACCCGCCGAACTTAAAACTGCCCAGCGCCAGGACTTGTGAATTCTTTTATAGAGCACCACTGCCTGTAAGGCAGAAATCGCAACCCCGGACACGATAACTGGCAAGCCGCTAAAGAACATCTCTCCGACCATCCAACCGATGGTCGTAGCTATGATCCAGTAAAACCAAAGTGCCCAATCCATATATTCGGTGTTGATTTTTGTCATAGTATTTATGTTTTTAGACACTAATTAGTCTGGCTATATGCTTGATATATAAAACATATAGCCAGATTAAAAATCAATATAATAGATTTGCGGTCAGCTATTCAATGGTCTTGTATTGTATATTATCCCTTTACTGAACCTGCCAATAAGCCGCGCACAAAGTACCGCTGCATTGAGAAGAAGACAAGCAATGGCAACACCATGGATACAAACGCTCCAGCGGTCAATAAGTGCCACTCGCTGCCACGTGAGCCGACAATAGCTGCCATGCGCTGGGTCACCAGCTCAAATTCTGGATTACCGCCTAAAAAGATCAGTGCTACCAGGTAGTCATTCCACACCCAGAGGAATTGGAAGATGGCAAAGGAAGCAAGCGCTGGAACCGATAACGGTAATATCAGGCGGGTAAACACAGTAAAGTGTGACGCCCCATCGATAAAGGCGGATTCCAATATATCGCGAGGGAGCGTGCTGATATAGTTATAAAGCAGGTACGTTGCCAGTGCCAAACCAAAACCAGTATGGGCAAGCCAGATAGCAAGGAAGGTGCCGTTGAGGTTCAAGGTTCTATAATCCCTTAAGATTGGGACCAATGCGATCTGTAATGGAACCACCAACAAAGCTACGACCATAATAAACAGCCAGCGACGACCTGGAAAATTCATCCAGGCAAAAGCATACGCTGCAAATGCGGCGATCAAAATAGGTATCACAGTAGAAGGAACTGCCACGGCCAGACTATTCAAGAAGGCATTATTCATGTTGTCGCCGGGGACAATTTGTATTGTTCCATCCGGTTTTTTGAATTCAAAATCCTGACCGCCTAAAACCTGTTTGTAATTGTCAAGTGTGAAATTCCAGTTAACAGCCCATACGTGTGCCTGGATTTCAACCCGACCCAGTCGCTTGTTTCCAATCCAGGTCACGCGTTCACCATTGGGGGTTTCAACGCCCGCACGAAATTCATCAAATGTACCGGAGGCGCCCTCAATAACCATGACGCCATTGGGATCAAGTCCCAACTCTGAGATGTCAACTTCTTTAACCATTTGCCATTCTTTATGTGGCAATATATTCCACCAACCAGAGCTCGCAATATCGTCTCTGTTGCGGAATGATGAGAAGAAAATCCCCAGTGTAGGGATCGTCCAAACTAAAACAAGTATCAAAAGGGTTCCATTTACGATCAGACTACTAATCCGTTTTTGTCTTTTGCCGCTGTCCATGTTAAAAGGCCTCCTGTTCCCTGAATTGTCTTAAGTTGTAGTACATCACTGGAATGACGGCAATCAGCAATACAATGGCAATGGCAGAACCGAATCCAGAGTTCCTGTTGGTGAAAGATTGTCGGTAAAACTGGGTTGCTATCACGTGTGTTCCAAATTGTCCCCCGGTCATAACCCAGACCACATCGAATATTTTCAAAGTAAATATGACCACTGTGGTAAATACTGAAATAATGGTACCTCTAATGTAGGGGATCATGATGCGAAAAAAGATCTGAACTTCTGTGGCTCCATCGATTCGAGCAGCTTCCAAAAGTTCGTCAGGGATTCCTTTCAATGCAGCTGAAAACAAGACCATGGAAAAGCCTGCCTGCAACCAGATCACAATCACAATCAGGAATAGATTGTTCCATGGTGCAATATCAACCCATTGCGGCCATGCCTGAGGCGCACCTCCAAGACCAGTGACTATGGCATTCAATAAACCAACTTGAGGTTGATCGGCTGGTCGGTACTCATATATAAAGTTCCAGATGATGCTGGCGCCAACAAAAGAAATGGCCATGGGAAGAAATATAAGCGATTTAGCAGTATTCTCAAAACGACTACGATCTGCCAGAACTGCGATGACCAGACCGAATGCAACCGAGAATGTGCTTCCAAAAATGAGCCACATCGCGTTGTTGCGAAGTGCTTCCAACATTATCCCATTCGTTACTCCATGGGGGTTGATTACTTCCCAGTAATTCGAAAGGCCAACGAAGGAATCGCTACCTAAGAGTTGAAAGAAATTCAATCCATCCGGCGGACCATCCCTATTAAATAGGCTTATCCAAAATGTTCGCAAGGTTGGGATGGCTAGATACCATGAAAGAATTGCCATGGCAGGCCCTACAAACACAAAAGGCAATAGTCGGGCCGTCCACTCATCCGAAAGTCTTTCAACAAGGCTGTTGAAGACCCAATACAAGATAGCAACTCCACCTACGCCCCAAACAATCGCAACCAGCGTAATGACTAACCGCGGTGCATCGCTGTCTCTCAGAAAAATAAATCCTTGATAGAGTACGTAGAATGCGATTAATGGAATGCTTAATGCCAACAACACACGACCAGCGAAAGCAAGAATTCTTGCCCAAAGCGATTGTGGCTGTTCTCCCGTGTCACTTTGAATATTCATGAGTCGACTCCTTTGTAAAGAGGGGTAAGGCGGAAATGGTCTAAATTATTTTGTAGGGGGTGTATGCCAAGTTTATACCATATGAAGAATGTGGTGGATGGGTTAATAACCCATCCACCACTGAAAGAACCTAAATATTATCTAGGCCAGGATGCGTCAATTGCCTGCATGGCGGTATCCAGATCTTCGGAGCCGGCAACGTAACTTGAGATGTGCTCCCAGAAGGAACCAGCCCCAACCTCACCGGGCATCAGGTCCGAACCATCGAAGCGGAAGCTGGTTGCTCCTGCTACAAGCTGGGAAACACCCCAGTCGAGATCTGAACCGTACATATCCTGAGTTGCAGTTTGCTGGGCAGCAATAGCACCGCCGCCTTCCAACCAACCACTGACGGACTGTGGGGTTGTGAAGTATTCCATCAACGCGCGGACTTCCGGCCGATCATTGAACATGGCGATCAAGTCACCAGCTACAAGGAATGGTTTCCCATAGGCGGGATCAACAGGCGGCAGATAGAAGAAATCATAATCCACGCCATATTGCGTACCTTCAGGGAAGAAGCTAGTGATGAAGTTAGCCTGTCTGTGCAGCCAGCATTGGGGCGGGTCGGTAAACAGGCCAGCCGGGGCATCACCAAAAGCCGTGGATACGATCGATGAGCGTCCACCGTTCACATAGGCATCATTGAACCAAATATCGCTCCATGTTTGGATGGCGTTCTTCACTTCAGGTGAATCGAAGGGTAAATCGCCGGCAACCCAAGCATCGTAATTATCCAAGGAAGTGGTGCGAAGCATCAAATCCTCGGTCCAATCGGTGGCGACCCAACCTGTAGCTGCACCGGATTCGATTCCAATACACCAAGCCGTATCACCATCATCTGCGATTTGCTGCGTCAGCGCAACCAATTCATCCCAAGTTTCAGGAATTTGATAACCAGCGGCATCCCATGCTGCTTTTGGATACCAAACCAGGCTCTTGCCGGAATAGCGGTGCATAACGCCCGCTTCAACACCATCAACAGTGTTGAACTCGCGCCAGCCAGAGTTGTATTGCTGGGACAGCCAATCATCCGAAATGAAATCCACAGGCACAATATCACCGCTGCGAACAAAGTCGGCAAACAAACCAGGTTGTGGGAAATCCACAATATCCGGGGCGTCACCAGCATCCACACGAACGGCAATGGATCCTTCAAACTCTTTGCTGCCAACGTAATTAACTGTAATGCCTGTGGCTTCTTCAAAAGCCTTCATTGATTCAGAAAACTTCACGCCGTCAGCATCATTGCCTTCAAAAGCGCCATCAACAGTTACAGTAGTTCCAGTGAAGTCTCCTTGAATAGCCTGCTCAAGCTCGCTGCCAGCAGGATAATCAAAGCTGACCTCCGGCATGGCAGGTGCTTCAGTCATCGCCGGTGCTTCAGTCATAGCCGGTGCTTCGGTCATCGCCGGTGCTTCAGTCATAGCCGGTGCTTCGGTCATCGCCGGTGCTTCAGTTGCGGGAGCACCGCAAGCTGCGAGAACGAGCGAGCCAAGAATTAGCAGGCTTAGAATGGTAAATATAAAACGATTGGTTTTCATTTTCTCCTCTTTCTTATTTATGATTATCGATGTTCACTTGACGTTTATTTTCTGTTTCCAAAACATTAGATGGAAGTACCACCTCCTTTCGAGTTTCCATAAATCTTATTCATAATGGTTTACATGATTTACGGATTATTAATTCAGTATCCAAAATAATCTTGTGTCTTTTTTCACGGTCTCCGCCATTAATCAAATTCAATAGAAGTGTACAGGCACTTTGGGCAATCGATTCTGCAGGAAGTTGAACGGTTGTAAGGGGTGGATCAGAATACTTTGCCCATGGAATATCATCAAATCCTATGATTGAAATATCATCCGGGATACGTAACTCAGCCTCTCTCAGTGCAGACTTCGCGCCGATCGCGACATTATCACTTGCCACAAATACAGCGGAAATTTTTTCGCCACTCTGCAGGATGGATTTCATACAGTCATAACCGCTTTCAGGGTCAAAATCTGCATATCGAATCAACGCTTCGTTAAGTGGAATTTTTTGGTTTGATAAAGCGTTTTTGTACCCTTCTACACGTTCTGGAGCTGATGCATATTCAGGCTGGGCATTCGCAATGCAGGCAATATCTTTGTGTCCAAGGCCAATAAGATAGGCTGTCGCCTTTTCGGCCGCATCGGCATTATCCACATCAACGTACGACAGATTTGATCCGGCTATACTTCCCATTAATACAGTAGGAATTTCTAAACTTTCCAACGCCTTGAGACCTGTATCATTTAAACGTGGAGTGGAGAGTATCATTCCATCTATTCGCTTGGTATGGGCCAATTCGAAATAAGCAGATTCCTGATGATCCATTTCTACCCAGTCAATAAGGATTCGAATATTTTGTTTTTTGGCAGTTGTTAACAAGCCACTAATAATGCTCGGTAAGAATGCGTCAGTTGCAATATGATGCTGAGTACGGGTTAAAACAAGACCAATTGCTTTTGTTCGGCGGCTGGCCAGTGCCTGAGCAGCAGCGTTTGGCACATATTGCAATTCTTCTGCTGTATCCAATACTTTTTGGCGCGTTTCCGGGCTAATTTGAATACCCCTTACATCATTCAAGACGAGCGAGACAGTTGTACGAGAAACACCAACTTTTTCTGCTACATCTTTACTTGTGACCCGTTTTCGCAAGTTCATACCTTTCTACTAACACGTGTTAGTAACGCGCGTTAGTAGTTTAGCACCGTTCCGCCAGTTTTGTCAAATATATGGATGAAATTTTAAGATTCTTCAGAATTTGAGATAATCAACCCAATTCCGATGAGGATTCCGCCCAGGATAAATAACAGCGTTATTTTTTCCCCTAGGAAGAACCAGCCCAGAAATGTGCCAACAACTGGTTGAGCAAAGAATGTAAGGGATGCAACAGCGGCAGGTAATACTGCGAAAGCATAATTCCATAGTGCCATAGCGAGGGCAGTTGATATGATACCGAGGAAGAGAATCCCTATAATAATGCCTGTTGTAATTTCCCCAACTGCCTGATTATTAAGTTCGAAGAAACTAAACAGGATGCTGGATGGTATTCCTGCGAGTAACATAACCGTGCTTGAGGTTAACAAGTCAGCGGCTAACGATACCTTGCGTACAAGGACAGAATATAACGCCCAGGTAAGCGCAGCAGCGAGCAGGCTTAGATTGCCAACAAACAATGACGAAGTTAGGTTTGCTGTACGCGGGTCTATGACCGCAATTACACCCAGCGTCGAAATAATTAATGCAATTATACGTCGGACGGTCGACTTCTCACCTAGTAAATACGGAGCAAACAACAGGACAAATGCAGGTGTGGCAGATGTGACCAGCGCCCCGTTTGAGGCTGTGGATAGTTTGGTACCTACAAATTGAAACGCGAGTGAAATTCCATACCCTACAATGCCAACAAGAAAACTGTCACGAAAATTCTGTTTTGTAAATTTGTTTTTTCGCCGAAATAAGACAATCCCCCCAAGGACGATAGCACCCAGGATCAACCGCAGCGACAATAAAGTGAATGGCGGAATTACTTCCAACACTACCTTGCTGACCACATACATGCCTCCCCAAATGGATGCTGCAACCAAACCGCTTAACAGCCCAAGCATAGATTTACTCATAAGCTTGGGATTATATCTTTTAATCGAAAGACTTGTCCTGTCGAATCTTCTTGATATTTCCTCTTTGTTTCTTTGCTTTCAATCTCCTTTCGCGGGATGCCTTCGTAGGGATGGTCTTTATACGTTTCTTTGGCCTTGTTGCTGACTTGCGTACAAGCTCTACAAACCTAAGGATTGCATCATCACGGTTTTGTTCTTGCGTACGATATCTTTTTGCTTCAAGGATTAACACCCCGTCATTGGTCATCTTGCTGCCGGCAAGCTTTACCAGTCTTTGTTTCAGGTCATTGGACAGTGAAGAAGATTTGACATCGAATCGTAACTGCACGGCAGTTGCCACTTTATTAACGTTCTGTCCACCAGGACCAGATGCGCGAATATATTCGAATTGCAATTCACTTTCATCAATATGTATGGATGGAGTAATCTGTATCATAAATAAAACCGACCCCATTTTAACATTCAAAATAGGGTCGGCAGATGACAGGGCGCGAGAACGTACTAGAACATCAACGCGTTGACCTTCTCCAGCATTTCAGGAGCAGGCCTAAGGTCCGATTCGGTGAGGCGGTTAAGAGGTGTATCCACTAGATTGTAGGTTTCCTCCAAGGAGGGTTTGTCGGTTTTGACGTAGATCAACCCGGTTGCCAGCCAATTGTTCTGTTCCGCTTCATCAAGTATTTGAAGCGCCTCGGCTCGATTTGTGGGGTCATGATTTTTATCCAGGTTTTTGAGAATAATAATTGACCCATCATGCATGGAGACTTCGCGTATCTCGCCTTCTTTCATTTCCTCCTCAAGCATGATCTCGTTGCGCGGTGCGATATAGGTAATATCGTGCAGCGGTTCTTCGTGATCCTTGCCCCATGCATAGGAATGAAAAGAGTTGGACTGGTTGTTAAAAGTCACGCAGGGGCTGATGATATCGAGAACAGCAATGCCCTTGTGACCGAATGCGGCTTTCAATAGATCTTTTACCTGTTTGGGGTTGCCCGCAAATGAACGCGCAACGAATGTGGCATTCGAGATCACAGCTTCCATACAGATATCAACGGGCATATAGGAGTTCTTTCCATGCTTCTTCAAAGCAAGGCCTTCTTCAGCAGTTGCCGAAAACTGACCTTTTGTCAGTCCGTAAACTCCATTGTTTTCAACAATGTAGACCATGTCCACATTGCGGCGCATGATATGCTTGAATTGACCCATGCCGATACTGGCTGTGTCACCGTCGCCAGACACACCAATGCCTTTCATTGACGCATCGCCAAACAGCGCACCGGTCGCAATGGAGGGCATGCGTCCGTGTAGGCTGTTGAAACCGAATGAGCGATTCATGAAATACGTTGGGCTTTTGCTGGAACAACCGATACCGCTAAACTTGATAACGTTCTCAGGCAATACATTCATTTCATACATGGCGGCAACGATCTGGCTGGAGATCGAGTTGTGTCCGCAACCTTTGCATAGCGTGGTTGGGTTGCCGCGATAATCATTTTTTGTAAGCCCTACCGTATTCGTGTTTGCCGGCGTGCCTGCCATGGGGAGTGGTGTTGTCATTTTAAATTACTCCTTTCACTCTGTTACTTATTCCTGCTGGATGTTTTTTTTGCAGGCGTCTTTTTTACTTTTGCAGGACTGTTCTTTACGGTCGCTGCTTTCTTGGACTTGCCAGCCGTTGATTTGGCTTTTGTCTTGCCTTTAGCATTACCAGCATCATATTTTGCAAGGATGCCTTCTCGTACCCACTTGGCAGATGCGGGCATGCCGTCACCGAATGCTACTGATTTGAATTTTGTTGCATATTGAGGATATTCAATGGTCAGGATCTGGTTCATCTGTCCATCGCGATTCATTTCTACTACGAAGATCTGATCATATTTCTCGATGAATTTTGTCACTTCCTTTGTGAACGGCAGAGCACGTACGCGCAGGAAATCCGCTTTGAGATCATGATCGTTATCAAGTTTGTGCATCGCTTCGATGATCGCAGATTCTGTAGAACCAAATCCGATAATGCCGACGGTAGCACCTCGCGTCTTATGTAAAACAGGAGCAGGTACATATTTGCGGGCAGTCTCATGTTTTCTTACCAAACGATCCATATTATTTACAAATACATCAGCCTCTTCACTGTAACGCGCATTCTCATTGTGACCAGTGCCGCGCGTGAAATAAGCGCTCATCGGATTCCTATTGCCAGGCACTGTGCGATACGCGATGCCGTCACCATCCCTATCCAGATAGCGTCCCCAGGTTCCTTTAAGTTCTTCGATATCTTTCTCCCAGACAATCTTGCCGCGATCCATGGGCGTGTCTGGATAAGCAAAGGGTTTGCTCATCCACTGGTTCATGCCCATGTCCAGATCGGACAGAACGAAGACCGGAGTTTGAATACGTTCAGCAATGTCGAATGATTTCCATCCAAACTCGAAGCATTCATATACATCACCGGGCAATAGTATGATGGAATGCGTGTCACCATGTCCAATAAAGTTGACAAAGGTCAGGTCGCCCTGGGATGTGCGTGTGGGCAGGCCAGTGCTTGGACCAACTCGTTGTACATCCCAAACGACAATCGGCACTTCAGCGAAATACGCAAGGCCTGCAAACTCTGTCATCAAACTTAAGCCGGGGCCAGATGTGGATGTCATTGAGCGAAGTCCACTCCAACCTGCGCCAATTGCCATACCAATCGCGGCGAGCTCATCCTCTGCCTGTACAACTGCATAAGTGTGTTTTCCATCTTCGCGTTTTCGCAGCGTGGGAAAATAGTCATTCATGGATTCAGCCAGCGATGTTGCAGGAGTAATCGGATACCAGGCAACGAACTGTGCTCCGCCAAAGATCGAACCAAGCGCGCCGGCTGTATTGCCATCCGCCATGATCAAACCATCGGTCTTGTCCATTTCCTTTAGACCAAAGGCGTCTTTCTTTTCAAGGTTCTCCTTCGCCCATTCAGCACCCGCGTTGATCGCGCCCATGTTCATTGAAATGGGTTTCTGTTTACCTTTGAAATGGAAATCTAGTGCTGCTTCGATCTTTTCAATATCAATACCGACCATTTGAGCAAGAACGCCCACATAAACCATGTTACCAACAAGATCCCTATAATCGGTCGGGACATTGGGATCATCACGGATGATCTGTTTAACGGGCATGGGGTAGACAGCAATATCTGTACGAGTGATCGGCTGTTTGATATCGTCGGCGTAGAAAAATGCTCCGCCGGGCGCAACAGATGCCAGGTCCCGTGAGAACGAATCAGGGTTCATCGCGATAACGATGTCGTTTGTTTCACGTCGGCCTGTATATCCATCCTTGCTAACGCGGATCGTGTACCAGGTGGGCAATCCCTGAATATTCGATGGGAAAAGATTTTTCCCCGAAACAGGGATACCCATCTTGAAGATCGCACGCAGGATGGTGTTGTTGGCGGTGGAACTGCCGGAGCCGTTCTTGGTACCAACAATGATCGAGAAATCGTTTACTACTTTGTTCATGTTACTCCTCATTATTGTCAGCGCGCTTCGCCTGCGGGTTTCGTTACGCAGCTCGGCGCGGAAATTGATTAGGGTCTGTTATATAAGAGGTCGGTGTGGGCAATAAGTGCTTTGTAGCCTTCCTCATATTTACCTTCAGAGATGGCGTTTACCATGTTGCGGTGATATTCCCAAACTTGCTGTAGATATTCATAGCCGCCGGAAAACACGTTCAAACCAACATTTTCATATGCATCCCAATACGCCTCAAGAATACCGGTGACAAACGGATTCTCAAGACGGCTAAAGATCAACAAATGCATTTGACGATGTTCTTCGTGGGGGACTTGGATGCGCACACCTTGTAACTTTTCGAAAGCGTGGGTAATAAGATCTTGCAGGTCGTTCTTATCTTGCTCGGTGAGTTTTTCTACGGCTTCATACCAAAATGCGGCTTCGACATGATTGCGTAGTTCTGAATATTTGCGGAAGTGTTCGTTGTTGAGAGCCAAAGCATAACCGAGACTCTGACGGACGGCCGGTGCAAAGGAATAATCCCTACGCTTCGTTCCCAGCCGGGGCCTGACCTCTACCAACCCAAGCGCACGCGCCACTTCGAGCTGTTCACGCAGGGACGCAACACTTACACCCAATTCTTCACTCAGTTTTTTGTGAGAAGGGAGTCCGTTTTCTACTTCTTCGTGTGTAGCAAGATAACGGAGAAACTCGGATATTTGCGGGGAATTTCGGTCTCGTAACGCCATAATTATGATTAATCAGATAAATCGGAGTATATGACGATTTTTGTCCCCCGTCAAGGATTTTTTGGTAAATGTTAGGTTAATGCAAATCGAGAAAGATTAAAACGTTTTTATAGCAGACATCAACATTATGAGAGTATTTCAAAAAAATAAGACGCTTGCAGAAAGCCGAATCAAGTTGTCGGGAGTCCGACGCGTGTACACTTGTCAACAGTCAAGCAGCAATAAAAAGCCCCTGACCAATCATATGATCAAGGGCTCAGTCCAGCTGGGTTTAACGATGTATGGCTACTTACCCGACTTTTCTTTTTTCTCGTTTTTCAGCTTCCTCTTTTCTTTGATGGTCAGCTTTGCCTTCTTCTTTTGTTCCTTCTTGCCTTTATCTTTTTTACCAGAGTTACTACCCATTTCAACTACTCCTTTCCACTTGTAAAGGTGACTGAGTTGAGTCAGTTTGACTCTAATGTCGCTATTATACCTCTTCATCGTCCACAAGGATTGCAGGTGGAGATTTTAGCGCGTGGACCCAGATACCGGTTTCGTTCATCATAGCGGCAATATCGTAAGGCTCAGGGATGTAATCGATCTCCTGTGCTTCGATAAAATCCAGGATCAGCATATGAGGCGGCTTCTCTTTTTTAAAGCTTTTTTGCACGCGGCCAAGAAAATATTTAGCGCTTTCTTCTGACATTTGAAACTTTGACGCAATTATTTGGTAGGGCCTTAATGTATTCATATTTTGATTGTACCCGATGGACTGGGTGACTTTGTCTATGTCATCGTTCTGACATACAGATCTTCGACCCTTTTGCGCGCCCATGGTGTGCGGCGTAGGAACTTCAAACTCGATTTGATACTGGGATCGTTGGTAAAGCACTTGATAGGAATCCGCTCTCCCAAATCGTCCCAGCCATATTGTTCCACGAGTTGATTGAGGATCATTTCAAGCGTGATGCCGTGCAAGGGATCGTTCGATGGTGGATTGGTCATCATATATCTCTCTCGGTTCAGCGATCAAAACTGATCAGAATGAGCGCCTTCGCTCGCCTTGATCCGGCACTTCCGTCACTGTCAGCTTGGAATTTCTCAAGGCGGTGGAAACAGCCGCCGGCACCATTTGAGACGCGAGCGTTTTACTGTCTGACAAAG
>Ga0102953_1002162_pt1 | contig 11927 bp, 3 predicted proteins | sample SalPon2A_C_D2_MG_FD_78509 | JGI IMG/M metagenome (GOLD analysis project Ga0102953, IMG submission 78509) | Soil microbial communities from South San Francisco under conditions of wetland restoration - Salt Pond MetaG R2A_C_D2_MG | ecosystem: Environmental > Terrestrial > Soil > Wetlands | place... | reverse complement strand
CCTGGCGTTGTCCCAAAGTGAAGAACATAATTGCTGGCACTAACATCAGTCCAGGTAAAAGTCTGGCTTGCTCCGGCTAGCGTCGAGGTGTCCGCAGGGGAAACCATGGCTGCCGGAACAACAGGACCCACCTGCAGGCTGGCTACCATCCCTCCAGGTGAAGTCATATCATTGGTCAAACCTAAACTACGATCATACAGTGCCAATGTTCCTTCAGCGGCCGGCGTAAACTGCGCATCAATGGTCTTGCCGGCAGGCAAATATATCGCATATTGCTGCAAAGGATAGGGAGACGGGAATCCATCCTCAGCGATCAGGGTCATGTAGGGTCCCTGCAATACCGGATTGCGGGTTCGCGAGCCGGCGTTAACAAAACGCAGCAGTTTACTGCCGGAAGAAACACCGAGATCGACAGGTACAGCACTTCCCGTAGCATAGGAGCTGCCGTTGATCAGGAAATAACGGGGCAGATAACCTTCCCCCATCGAGGTGGTATATGCCGGGGTACCGTAGGTTCCAGCGTCCACAGCCGCATTCAGCACCGGGTCGACTTCGCTGAAGACCAGCACGGCATCATTGGTATAAGCCGTCGAGGCGTCAGGATAGGCCTGGGCGTTGGCGACTTCATCAACCACGAGGACCGCATACAATCCCATCGGAATCTGCACGGCTTGGTGGCTGCCGCTTTCGATCAGATAGGTTCCCGGTCGGAGGTTGTCCCACTGGTAGACGATGCCGCCAGTATCAGCCGCGGTCGTCTCGTGGGTGAAGGAGCGCACCCGCATGGTGTAGTTTCCCCCAGGACGCGGCCCGGTTGAACCGTCGGTCCAGGTCGGGACCATCGCATCGGTTTCGACTGCCGTTTGCCCGTTGATCACCAGCGAAGTTGGCTCGGGCAGGGTGCTGGTCAAAGTGATGATCAGGCTGTCCCCGGCCACTGCGCGAATAGTCGGGCCCGGAATGCTGGCCGTGTTGGCCGTAGGATTGGCGACTGAATCGCGCAGGCCCCACATCGGCACCGAGGCGCCGTCGGGCATGGTGGCAGTAACCGCCTCGGCAACAAGGCTGACAGGTACGTTCGCGGCAAACGCCGGCACCGCCAGCAGGAGCGCCAGCAAGGTCACGCCGGGAATGCTCAGGAACTTCTTAAAGATGGTCATGTGTGCCTCCCCTTCTTACTGGATAGCGATGCCCGGCGGTTCAACGATGAAGAAAGTCATCATGCCGCCCGGGAAGATATCGTTGTTGGTCAGCTCCCGCTCGTTGTGGGAATGCCAGATATGGAAATAGCCGAAGTTCACATTGAAACCGCCCTCGCCCGGAGGCAGGGCACCCTCGTTGCCGAGCAGCGGGCTGCCGCTCCAGAACATGCCGAAGGTCAGATCCTTGATGTCGGGCAGGACGACCGGCAGCGGTTTGCCGTGATCCGGGCAGAACTCGTAGGTAGTATCATCCCAGCAAGCGTCACCGGTGCCGTCGTCGTAGCCATCTGCGGGGCTAACATCGGTACAGGTCGAACTGCTGCAGGTATGACCGTTGGTGGTACCGTAGATGTCCCAACCCAAATCCTCGCCGGTCCAGGTGTAGATGGTATCGTAGGTCCCGCCCGGGGAGGTGGTCTGAGTGTAGTCGGAGACCGCCAAATCCGGCACCGGGCCGAGTTCAGTGGCCGCCTTGGACATACCGGGGGCGCTCTCGAGCAACCGGCCGTTGCGGGCGATCAGGTCGAAGTTGTTGCCGTGAGTATGGAAGGGATGGCTGTCACGCCCGGCGCCGATCATCCGCGCCAGCACCCGTTTCCCGGGGTTCCCCCGCGGCAGGCAGTTGTAGGGCTGGACCGGCAGCCAGGCTGCTCCTGCCGGAGCAAGGTCGTCGGGACCGGGACGGCCGTTGAGGAACCAGATGGTCGGATGGTAGGCGGCGGTATCGATCACCGGCGGCACCAACGGATCGGCCAGCAGGCTCAACTCCACCTGATGATGGATTGCATAATCCATTTCCGATTGCAGAATCAGGAATTCGTAGTCGTAAGCCGACCTGGCGTCTCCATAGGCCGTCGGGGCGGCGGGATCGAATCCGGCCGGGCGGACGATGATCGCCCCGTAGAGCCCCATTTCCACCTGCAGGTCGGAATGGGACCCGCTGTAATAGGTGTAGGTGCCGGGTTCGGTAGCGTCGAACTCGTAGGTGACCTGGGTGACAGCGTCGTTGCCTGGCACTTCATTGGTCAGCACGCCGGCAACGCCGCCGCTGGCAGTAACCTGATGGCCGGGAAAGACGATCGAGACCGCCTCCGGCAGGGTGTTGTGCAGGTTGACAGTGATATGGTCGCCCTGGTTGACGATCAGGGTCGGTCCGGGGATCTGGACCTGCCCGGTACTGTCGTCGGCATAGCCCCAGATCATCATGCTGGCGGCATCCGGGGTAACGATATGCCCGGTCTTGACCGTCAAGTTAAAGGTGGTTTGTCCGGTCAGACCGTCGATCTGTGCCCAAGCCCCGCTGGCCGGCACCAGAAGCAGGAGGGCGACCAGGACCGTGATCTGTCCTCGAATGTACCTCGTAAATGTATTCATCATGTATCCTCCGGTTCGTTATCGCTAATAAGTTTACGGGGTGCTGATCACGATTTCGGTCATCATGCCGCCGTAGTCCTCTTCGTTGTTCGCAAGGTGATCGACGTTGGTGGCGTAAAGGAAATAGGTTCCAGGGGCGATGTCGTCACCGCCGCCGAGAACTCCGTCAGGACCGTAGGTATCGAGGATAACCTCCATGGCCTCGCCGCCGCCGAGGGAAATCGAGTTGGTCATGTAGTACTGGCTGGTGTTGTTCATCGGTCCGAGCTTGCGCGCGCCGTTGCCGACTACCTGCATCGGGATCCCCTGGGTCGTCAGAGTCACGAAGTTGGTGGTAATGAGACTGGAGATGCGCAGCAAAATCCGCTGCCCCACGGTTGCGGTGATCAGGCTGTCCACCTTCTGCGACTTGTTTCCGTCGAAGGAGTTGGCCAGACCGTCCGGATCCGAGTTATTAATCGTGTCGGGATAGCCGCGGCCGTTGATCATCGGGTACTGATCGGTCATGAAGGCGAAGGGGAGCGGCTGCACGGCAATATGCATGTCGTGGAAATTCGGATCGAACGAGGAGACCTGGATCGGATAGGCGACATCGTAGCCGGTCGAACCGTCGCCATCATTGTAGGCGAACCGAGAATAGGTCCGGCCATTATAAGCAATAGAAGACCCATCCTGGGCCGGCTCGACGTAGAGGTTACCGAGCATCCCCATCTGCATGTGCTCGGCCGCCTCGACGTGGCAGTGATACATGTAGGTTCCCGGGTCCTTGACATTGTAGTAGTAGGTCAGGCTCGAGCCCATGTTGATGGAGATCGAGTCGTCGGGAACCCCGTCGAAGACCGCGGACGCGTTGGGAAAACCGTGAAAATGCACGGTGTGCGGGTCGAACAGGTCAGGACGCATCATCATGCCGACGTTGGTCAGCGTGAGGTAGAATTCGTCGTTCTCCTTGATGGTAATGGTCGGCGCCGGAAAGTTGGAATGCACCATCCCGACTTCCATGACCTGACTGTCGGGAACATCGGTCACGTTGGAAAAGCCAAACACGTACTGCTCATGGCCGTTCGGGGCTTCAAGAACCTTATCAGCCATGTTGACGAAGCCGTCACCGGAGGAGAGGTGCATGCAGACCTCGTTGGGACTGACCGGGTTGATGATCTCCCCGGCATCGGCACGGATCATGCCGTCCCCGTCGTCGTCGTTGAAGGAGCCTCCGGCAGTAGTGGGGCACTGGAACCAGACATCCGCCTGGGCCGGGAGGGGACCTCCCGACCACAGGGCCACCGTAATTAACAATCCCAGAATCAAACTATTTCGTGTCATAGGTATCACCCCTTTTTTCACAATTCCTCTTAAGAAGGACGTTAACAATTGCACTAGTTGCCGAACACAAAGTAGCCAATTGACTCTGTCCCATGATTTGTTTCGTTGTTCTGGGACTGCTCCTCGTCAACCTGAACCTGAACACTGGCTATGCCCTTGTTACGGTAACGGAGATTGGCGGTATCCGTACCGTTGGTGGTTTGCATATCCATAACCACAGCAGGAGACGCCGCGAAAGGTCCGTAATTGACAACATGCCAATTATGGGTTGCACCACCGCCAAGACCGACCTCGAAATTGTAACCATAGCTTGAGCCGCTACCGGCCTCCCAAGCCACGTAACCGAGGTCCTCAAAGTTGTGGAGTTGATCGCCAGCCTCCTCTTCCTGCATGACTGTCAAGAAACCAGTCGTGCTTACCGTGCGGTTGCGTGTCGTAACTGCCGAGCCGCCGTTGAAGCTCATAACGGATGTGGCAACAATTGGTGCCGTCGGGAAAGCAGAGCTGAAGTTCACCGGCTGCAGGAGGCCGTTTGCATTGGAGCGATTGGTGTTGATGATCCCAGCCTCTACCTGCTGTCCGGTAAACAAGGTGTGGTGTCCGGACTCAACGACCAGGTAGCTAACGGTTTCCAGGGTGTGGAAGCCGTCGAGGTAGTCCCATTCCTGCAAGCGGATATCAAAACTGCTGCCGGTGACATTGCGGATACGCACTACTGATGGGTCAGAGCCGTTAAGACTCAGCGGTTTGGCAACCACCACCGGGTTACTGAAGGTCGTGGTCAGATTGACAGTGGTCCAGTTGTGGTTGAGCGAAACCGTGCCCACTTCGAAAATCGGGCTAGGTACTGCCGCTGTGAACTCGTCAGCACCGATATCCATCTGCACACCCATCGGCCGCGGTTCGCCATCGTAGTCCATGGCAATTTGCGGATAGGTTGCCGTACTGACGAACCGCCCCGCATCAATGGCCGGCGAACCGGTATCGATGTGGTAATTACCCAGGCTGACTGTCAGCTCCGGATAGGTCACGTTGATGGAGTTGCCGCCTTCGTCGGTAACGGTGGCGATGCTCAAGGTATTGGTGTACTCGAGCACGAAGAGCGGATCGGTCGCCTGGTTGCTGGCGTCATAGCCTGCGGTGCTGGTCAGGACGCAGTCCAGCGGGTTCAGGAACTGCAGGGAGAGCGTATTGATGACCCCAAGATCCTGGTAGAGACCGGCCGGGTTGGCCGCCAGTCCGCCGACGCCACCGTTGAGGCTGGCGTCGTTGAAGTACGAGCGGTTATGCCAGACGATGTTGTTCACCAGTGTCGGGTCGGAGAAGCTGTCCGCCCCGAGCAGCGCGATGGCCTGCAGCCCGGCGCTGTTGACGTTCGCAGCAATTCCGGCCGGCAGCGGCGTAGAGTTGAGCGAACCGGCGGGGAAGGCCAACTGGCTGGTGGAAGTACTGTCGTTGTTGGCGATGGTGTTGTTGATGATGTTCGTCCGGACGGAATCCTGCAGGAAGATCCCGCCACCGCCGTAGGCAGCCACGTTGTCGACGATCATGTTGTTGACGATCCGCAGTTCATACCACTGGCTCGGATCGGTCGGGTTGTCGACGACATCCTGGTTGTTGACCTCGTTGGCCATGATGCCGGCGCCGCGACCGGAGCCGGAGAGATTACCCTGGATCAGGTTGCCATCGATGATGACGTTCCCGGTCCCGGTGACCCCGCCCTGGTCGGCGCCGACGTAGATACCGCCGCCGTCGCCAGCTAGCTGCAGCAGGGCGTTGTGGTAGTTCTCATTGAAGAGAATCTGGTTATGACGGATCGTGTTGACCCCGCCGGAGAGGCCCTGATGGCCGATACCGGCACCGAGGAAGGTGGAGAAGTTCCCCGCGATCAGGTTGTCCTCGATCAGGTAGTCGCTGGAGTCCTCGTTCATGGCGATGCCGCCCGGACCCTGCACGCCGCCGTTCTTGTGGATCTTGTTGGCGCGGATGACGATATTGTGGTTGTTCTGCAAGAAACCGACGTCATCCAGGCCGACGGCGATACCACCGGCGACGTTACCCTGGTTGTTGGTGACCTCGTTGTTGCTGATCAGCAGGTCGTTGACCCCGGCCACGGCGAAGATGCCGCCGCCGACCACCGAACCGGAAATCTTGAAGCCGTCGATGGACGCCTGACCCGGGGTGTCGAACGGGAAGCCCGGGTTGAGGGTCGTGGTTCCCGGCAATTCGGCCGCAACGGTGCCGTTGGGGAACGTCAATTCACCCAAGACAACGATACCTGGGGCTTCGCCGGCCTGGAACGGCAGCTTGAGGAGATAGGCCTCGTAGGCGTCGCCGTTCAGGGCGTTGATGCGGTCATGCCAAGCCTGCAGTTTGCTGAGCGGGTTGGGGTTGGCGTCGATAAGGGTCGACCCGGCGCCCGATCCCTGCAGATGAACCGGCTTGTTCATGATCACCAGTTCCTGATAGATACCCGGCGCCACCAGGATCACGTCGCCCGGGTCGGCGGCGTCGATCGCCGCCTGAATGGTCGGATAAGCTGCGGGAACCTCGCGAATGGCTGTGGCGCCGCAGTCGACGATATTAAGGGTGACGCCGACATCGGTGGAGATACCGTTGCTACGCGTGACCACTATTGTCCCGCTGGTGGTGACGGTCCCCGGAACCGTGGCGACGATGGTGGTCACACCAGACGTGGGATCCTGGGTCCAGCTGTCGATGATGAGGGGCACGCCGTCAATGGTCACGGTTCCCGGCGTGGCGCCGAAGCTGAAGTCTCGGGTGACGAAGATCGGTGTTGGAACCTCTGCCGCCGGATTGTAAAGCGGGTTAGGTATGGTCACCGAATCCCCGAGCGAGGTGATGGTGATTTGACTGCCGCTGGCTCGATTGTCGCAGAGCAGCGGTCCGGCCGCCGACTCCGGCCCGGTCACCGTTGCGATCACCGGACCGGTGTCGACCTGGGCGGTGTCGACCGCACCTCCGCCTGCGGCAAACGCCGCCGTCGGCACGATCGGTGTGTCGGAGTAGAGGGTGGTGGCGGAGAAGTAGTTCAGCGTCCACGGTGTGACCGTGAAGCTCGGAGAGTAGAAGGCATCCTGCGTCCCGTCAGGCAGGCGTGGGTCGTTGAGGACCAATGTCAGCATGTTGGGGGAGAAGCCGGCCGGTGCCGGCACGTTGGCCGTATAGGAACCGGGCAGCATGGCGTTGTAGGTTCCGAACTCGTCGGTATAGACGCGGGTCAGCTCGTTGCCGAACCAGTCCTTGAAAGAGACCGGGATCCACGCCACCCCGGCCTTTTCGCCGAAGTTGGGGCTGAGGACGTTGAATTCCGCGGTCAGGTCGTTGAGCGCAAAGCCGACCACCCGGGCCGCCTTGGGCGTTTCGGTGAAGAAGAAGAAGTCGCAGTTGACGTTGGCGCCGTCGGTGACCGTGACCTGCTTCCGGTCGCAGAGCGGCCGATCTTGGCCGGCGTAGACCGACAGTGTCGGATCAGGCGTCACCCCCGGCAGTTCGTTAAGAGGATCGAGGAGCTGGAAGCTGAGCCCCAGGTCGGGCACGTGGTGCATATCGCCGACGCAGGTCGGTGGCAGCAGCTGCTGGCTCGGGACGTAGCTGTTGCCGAAATCGACGTTCTTGTCCTCCTCCTTGAGCAGGGTGTAGCCCGGCGGAGTGGTCGATTCGACGATATAGGTACCGGCCGGCAGCGACGGATCGCCCGCCGCCGGGCCGAAGGCGTAGCCGCCGTCGAAGACACCGGGACGGATCTGGTTCCAGGTGGCGTAGGCGTCGGCGCACTCGGGAGCAGTGATACCGTGGATTACCGGCAGAGTCTGGATGCAGCCGGTCGGCTTGTTGTCGTCCCAGCTGTCGGTGTGGGTCACCTGGACGGCATCGTGCATGTCGAAAACACCATTACTGTCGTAATCGACGTCTTCCGGACCCATGGCGCCACCGTCTTGCCAGCCGAAGGGATAGTTGTCGACGTCGGCGCGGGAGACCCCACTGGTGTTGCCGGGCTGCGGGTCGATCACGCCGTTATTATTGAAGTCCTCATAGAGATTGACCTGGGTCCGCGGAATGCCCGCCTCCCAGGGCTCGCCGACGGCAAAGGCCGGATCGTTCTCGGCACGGGTCGGCGAGTAGAAGGTGATGCCGACGATGCCGCCGTTTTCACCCGGGGCGTAGATATTCTTGCCCCAGTTGATCTCGTTGAACTGATTGAGGAACAGGTGCATCGCCTCGAGCAGCACCGGCCCGGTCTCGGTCTTGGAGAAGTTGTTGCCAGTGTTGGGGTTGACGACCGGAGAGCTGCCGGGCGGGCAGTTGTCCGGGTACGGCACCGGCGGTTGAGTCCGGGGGACGGCTCCCGGGGAGCACTGCGGCTGCGGACGCAGCTTGCCACGGGACGGCCAGGCCCAGCCGAGATCGGGCGTAACCTCGCCGCCGAAGTCGACGACGGAAGTGGCGCCGGTCGGCTTCATGCGGGCATAGTCAACCTCGGGAACCAGCCACTTGAAGAAGGGGAAGACCTCGGCGAACTGGAACTCACCGTTGGGATCGGTCACCGTCGTCTGGTAGACGGTGCCGTCGCGGAAACGGATATTTACCGTCACATCGTTCAGGCCCACTTCGCCGGGGTCGGGGAAGCCGTCTTCATCAGTATCGAGGAAGACGCTGCCGGAGTAGTCGCCGAACCAGTGGAGGATCAGCACATCGCCAAGATTGACGGTGCCGCCTGTGGCCGGCATGGTGACTGTGTTGAAATTGAACAGGTTGAGCAGCGGCGCATCCCAGCTGACCAACTCCCAGGTGCCGGGCGGCACGTTGTGGATTTCAAAATAGCCGGTATCCGGATCGGCGGCCGCCGCATAGACGCCGCCCTGGGTCACTTCCGGAGTGGCGGTGGGATCGTTGAGGCCGACCCAACCTTCGGTGACCGGCGCACCGGGGTAAAAGCCCTGGGTCAAGGGCGGACGGTCGAAATGGTTCAGGCGCAGGGTCCCGGTAATAGTGTTGCCGGCATAGGCGCTGCGGTCAACATACTCGGGATGGGTCGGATCAAGCCACGGGAGACCGCGGATGGTCTGTCCCCGAAATTCGGATTGGGCCTGCGGGGCGGTCTTGACGAAGCCGAAAATGGCGTGCTGGACGCCCTGGCCAAAGCCCTCGGTGAAGATCGGAGCCTCGTTTTCCTGGACCCAGGAGTCAATGGTCACGGTCCCCTCGATGGTCGCAGTCTGGACCCAGGTCATCGCGTTGCCGTCGTCGTCTGCCGGGGGAGGAGTGAGGATGGCCCCGTACTTGCCGGGAGAGAGGTTTTTGATCCTCGCTTCACCCGGCTGCAGGTTGAAGGGGTTGAGGGTAGGATCCGGGGTGAGCGTCATAGTCGTAGCGCAAGGATTGGGGTTCGGTTCCACTCCGGGAGCCGGAGGGGGAGCGACTTCATATCCCTGGGCGTGGCAGAAGTCTTCGTAGGTCAGAGTGGTAATCGCCCCGGCATCGCCAAGGGTCACTACGCAGTTTTCCGGGTCGAAAGTTGCCGGATCGCCGCAAGTGGGATCTGTGGTCCCGTCGTCATAAATGGTGCCGAGCGGGTTGCCGAAGGCATCCCAGAGCAGGTGACCACCGGAAAAGTCGTAGAGATGGACGGTGCAACCGCCGAGGCCCTGCTCGGGCTCGGTGAAGATGTTGTCGATCTTGTCGTGGTCGACGAAGGCCAGAATGCTGATCTGCGCCGTCGGCAGGGGCAGCGGGTTGACGATCACCGTGACCGAGGTCTGGTTCGGCGCCACCGGTGCACCGCTGTTGGCATAGCCGTCATAGGGGAGAACCGAGACGAAGTAGCGTTTGCTCGCATCGATGCTCGCCCCATTGACGTCTTCAGTGACGGAGGCTGACGTGCCGTTTTCGTTTCCTTTCGCCACCACCGGCGCGTAGCTGCTGTGAATGTCGAGGTCGATGGACGGCGGATTGATACGGGAAACTCCGGGTTCCGTCCAGTTGGTGGTATCCTCTTCGACCATCCAGCGGAAGCCGGTAACGGGGGTACCATCAGGTTCAACGACCTGCACGGTAAAGGCAAGGGCCTGGCCCTGTACCAATACCACTGCCAACAACAGTGCCGCCAGAAGGGTCAAGCCCTTCCGCCAGCTCAGAAAACCGCTTCTGTTCCTCTGGCTCATGAAAATGCCTCCTTTATATAGGCTGCCTAGAAAACCTTTTTTTTCCGAAAACTTCGTGTGACTCCCAGCCACCTTGTTATTTGCCACGAAAAATTCCTTCCCACCTATTTAAAGCAACGAATCATTACGAAAACATACTTACTTAATTTGGATTGACTGCAGGTAAAACCCTTTCGATTCGTCCCAACTCGCTTACTGACTAAAATGGTTAGCATTGCACGGGTTAGCACCCGCGCAATGCCTGCCAAAAGAGGAAAACTCTATTTTATTCTGGCAGTAGCATTCTCCCCGTTTTTCACTTGTTAGCTTCGAAACCTATCAATCGACTCCAGAGAAATTTCGACTTTTTCACTTTCGCACAGGTACTATAGCGCAGTCGCACAGTCCGTCAATGGGGGTTTATCCGACTTTATCAGGTAGTCATTTCCCTACCTTCTGACTCATTTGGCCTGGCATGCGAGATATTCAACAAGGGGGGTAAACACATCTAACCATATGTAATTTGATCAAAAAATTGATCGACGTCAGATTTTTATTTCGCCCAGACGTTTGTTGATCAGTACAGGTTCACATCCAAACTCTTTTCGTAGCGACATGGTCAAAACTTCAGACCGACCTCCCCGGTTAGCGGATCGCAACAAAAAAAGCTCCCGGCAAATGCCGGGAGCCTTTTTCACACACTGTTTTAAATCTTTACAGCTTACATCATTCCGGGCATGCCCATACCACCGCCCATGCCGCCAGGCATACCGCCCATGCCTTCGTCTGCCTTCGGCAGATCGGCAATGGCCGCTTCGGTGGTCAGCATCAGTCCGGCAACCGAAGCAGCATTCTGCAGTGCGCTGCGGGTCACCTTGGTCGGATCGATGATCCCGGCCTTGATCATATCGACATATTCATCGGTCGCCGCATTGAGGCCATAAGCGCCGCTCTTGCTGGCAACTTCGTTGACCACTATCGAGCCTTCGAGCCCGGCATTCGCCGCTATCTGGCGCAGCGGCTCTTCGAGGGCGCGCTTGACGATATCGACACCGAACTTCTGCTCGCCATCAACCTTGACTTTGGCAACCGCAGCAATACAGCGGATCAGCGCGACGCCGCCGCCAGGGACGATCCCTTCTTCAACCGCAGCGCGGGTCGCATGCAGGGCATCCTCGACGCGGGCTTTGCGCTCCTTCATCTCGGTCTCGGTGGCAGCACCGACCTTGACCACGGCCACGCCGCCGACCAACTTGGCAAGACGCTCCTGGAGCTTCTCACGATCGTAATCGCTGCTGGTCTCTTCGATCTGGGCACGGATGGTCTTGACCCGGGCCTGGATGTCGGCCTCATTACCGGCGCCATCGATGATGGTGGTGTTGTCCTTGTCGATGACGATCCGCTTGGCGGTGCCGAGCATGTCGAGGGTTGCAGTCTCAAGCTTGTGGCCCATTTCCTCGGAGACGACCATGCCGCCGGTGAGGGTGGCGATGTCTTCGAGCATCGCCTTGCGCCGGTCACCGAAACCGGGGGCCTTGACGGCGGCGACGTTGAGGGTGCCGCGCAGCTTGTTGACGACCAGGGTCGCCAGCGCTTCGCCTTCGACGTCCTCGGCGATGATCAGCATCGGGCGGCCCTGCTTGGCGACCGGCTCGAGGATGGCGAGCAGATCACGCATGTTGCTGATCTTCTTGTCGTGAATCAGAATCAGGGCATCTTCCATAACGGCTTCCATGCGCTCGGCATCGGAAACAAAGTAGGGAGAAAGATAACCACGATCGAACTGCATCCCCTCGACGGTCTCCAGAGTGGTTTCCATCGCCTTGGCTTCCTCGACGGTGATCACCCCTTCCTTGCCAACCTT
>Ga0102953_1002160_pt1 | contig 11929 bp, 17 predicted proteins | sample SalPon2A_C_D2_MG_FD_78509 | JGI IMG/M metagenome (GOLD analysis project Ga0102953, IMG submission 78509) | Soil microbial communities from South San Francisco under conditions of wetland restoration - Salt Pond MetaG R2A_C_D2_MG | ecosystem: Environmental > Terrestrial > Soil > Wetlands | place... | reverse complement strand
GGGTTGGATTGGCAAGCATAAGTCCCGGGGCGGTCCGTATGCTTTGGTCGAACAGGTCGTCGAGTACTACCGGCACGCGATGGGCGGCGCGGTGTTGCGCGTCAGCCTGCACACGAAAAACGGCAACTGGTACGAATGGTCGAACGCCGGCGCTGGATTCGACTCCGGGTTCTCCGGTGGCTTCAATGGAGGCGGGACAATCGCTGGGCTCATCACCCAAAGCACAGCTCCCTGGACCTACGACTCGGAGGACTACCGCTGGGCGCGCTGGCGTTTGCACATTCAACTTACGACCTCCGGACTGAACCCGTCGAAAGAGCAGGCGCTACGTGTCCCGAAGGCTTGGAACTCGCGGCACTGCTTCGGACGCGTCTATATCCACCTAAACGGGACAGTTCTGTGGGGGCAGCCGGGTATTGTGTGGGGGGACCCGAACATCGCATGGGGACCCACCGGGGACATCTCGTGCTACGAAACAGATCCTCTCCCCCCTCCAGGTTTTAGTGCAGGGTTTTCAAGTGGCTTCAACGCCTCGACAGCGCCGGCGGCTCTCGCCGGATTTGACATAGGCTTCACGAACGGATTTGGTTGATCAATGGCTGACACTCGAAGAACAATGGCGGCAATCGTCGCGCTCCTGGCTGACAACACGTCCGGGGCAATCTCACCGCAGGACGTCCGGGACTTCCTCGTATCGGTTCGTCCGGGACACGCGCAGCTGTACGTGCCAAATTCGGCCGCAGCAGCGGTGACGCTCGCCAACACCGCCAACTATTACGAGATCGGCACGGGACCTACTTTCACGTTGTCGTCCGGGAACTATCTGGTCGACCAGAGCAGCGCCAACGGCCGGCTGACTTACACGGGTGCGGCTGACGCCGTCATGCTCGTCAAGTCCCAGTTCACACTAACCGGGACAGTAGACGCCCAACTCATGCACTTCCGGCACAGCCTGAACGCTTCGACGGTCGAGGCTTCCGAGGCACGCTACTGGCACACCACGGCCGCCGAACAACGCACGGTTTCGTTCGTCAGCCAGCACCTAGTCACTAATGGCGACTACGTCGCGCCGTGGGTGCGCAACGCGACCGCGACCAACAACGTCACAATCCTGTGCGGGACACACACTGCACTGATCCTCCCGAGGTGATACGATGCCTAAACTCCTAACAGGCGTCGACAACTGGTCGAACACCGTCACGATTCCGATCGACGGCGAAGCCGTGGCGCAAGCCACCTTCGAACCCGTTATCCAGCAATACCTGGACAACACGTTTCATCTGGACGCGCGGCTCGATACGGCTGAGAGCGACATCATAGTCAACGCCACCGACATTAGCACCAACGCCGGCGACATCACGACACTAAATGGCCGGAACATTATAGCCGGTGCGGGGCTCACAGGCGGTGGAGATCTGAGCGCGGACCGCACGCTCAACGTCGTCGCCAATGGTGACGGCTCGATCACCGTCAACGCGGATGACATTCAGGTGGGCATCCTCGCGACGGATGCGCAACACGGCGACCTAGGGAACGACACACTGCACACCGTCGCTACGCAGTCCATTGCGGGTTTCATGAGCGCTGCCGACAAGACGATCGTGGACAACGTAGTCGGCGCTGCTACGACATTTCATACGGAAAGTATCACAACCACGACGACCTTCGATGACTACAACCCAACAGGCTGGGACGATTTGCAGGGCGTGATTTGCGTGGCTACGTCTGATCTGTTTCACTTCACCGGGTTCGATGCGCCAGCGGTCGGGGACCAGCATTACAAGTACTTCTTCAACGAGCCCAGCACAGCTACCGACTTTCTGAACGACGACTCTGGCAGCTCCGCTGCGAACCGGCTTTACGTTCCCCTTATTTACGACAGTATTAACGATGATCGCTCCGCCAACGCGTGGATCTACGACAGCACGAATAGCCTATGGCGATGCTTCGGAAGCAATGGAGCGGTCGCGTGATAGTCAACGGCATACGGGTAGCGCCAGACGCTACCAAACACCAAAGGACAGAATTCCGGTTGATGGAAATCCCGTTGGGCTACCACGTCGAATTCGTAGCTCAGAGTACAGGCAGGACACACCTAGCCTGGATTAATAAGTTCGACGGAGTGTATGCTTCGGGACCTGTCAAAGGACTACCCGGCATCACTGCCAATCTCCTAGGCTCGACGGACGTCGATCGCTTCGGGGACAATGCTTACCGGGTAGTCACGAGGGAGCGCCGACAGGGACGCTCTCGCGTCAATGGTTGGTAGCGCGCCACCCGGGACCGAGCGACGTTAACCATTCTCCAAAGCTCGGCCTGCTCACACCCTCGGCGAAGTGTTTCACGCGTCGAGGGTGTTTGCCGTTCGCGTCTGGTTGAATGGTCTCGGCCACGTATTCCGCGACGTTGCCCCGGACTACATCTTCACCGCGCATCGCGCGTACCCAAGGCGGCTCAATTGGTTTAGTTTTCTTCATCACTCGGTCCTTTCGACGTGGTCACACTTCCAACAGCACCAACCCTGCGGCGTGACCGAACGCAGATCGATGGGGTGTTCGCACTTAACCTCGGGGACAGCCATCGGGCTTTTCTCTGTAATCGCTGACTCGTCGTCGGGTCTTACATCAAGCGCGGTACATCGGAATACGTACAGCCCGCGGTTAGTATCGTAGTCGGGTCTCGCGTAATTGTCGTGCCATGCGTGCCATGCGTCCCGAAGTGGTAGAGCGATCATCTCGCGTACCCAAGGCGGCTCAATTGGTTTAGTTTTCTTCGCTGCCATCACTCAATCCTTTCACGCCGGTAATACCGCGTCACACTTCATACATTCCCAAGTCTTGCCCTTGCCCGACACCCGTTGATCCATCGGGTGTCGACAGGGCGGCTTCGCTATCACGCATTCGATTTCAATGAATTCGCCGTCGATGACGTAGACCACTTCAATGACCACCGGGCTACGCTCTGTGTCTTTATCGCGTTTCGTCATATCTCGCCTTTGCTTTCTGTAGCGCTTCTAAGTATTGATCGTATGCTTGAGCCCGCTCCAACACGTCTGGACACCACGTCCTGTCCGGCTCTCGCCCGGGATCCGTGTGGCCGTAGAAGAACCACAGCTCGTCGGCCGTGACCTCCGCGTCCGCCCGCTTGACGGCTTCGAGAGCCGGGCTGTCCCGGAGCTCAATGCCGAAGGCGGAGCCTAGCGCACCGTCGATGCGCCGCTTGATGCTGTCAATCTCGCGCTGTGCGCTAGGAGAAAGAACCCGGTACAACGGCGCGGGTATGTCCCCGATGACAGCTTCGTGGGCGTCGTGCAACAGAGCGGCCAGCGCGATCTCTGCTTTTAGGGCGCGTCCGAACGGAGGCCACTTCGTAACCTTGTCCCGCACGTGTAGCGAGTGCTCGGCCACGGAGTAAAAGTGTCCCTCCGGTATCGAGCCCTTATAGCGGCACTGGTTCGCCAGGCTCGCCGCTATCGGCTCCCAGTAAGAGAAGTCGAAGCGGTCGGGCTTGTCCACGTCGATCGCTCCGCGAAATGAGTCGTATGTGAGTCCCGGACGGTTCATAGATCGTCCTCGCCGAGTGCCCGGAGTTTGATGTCCGTCATGATGTTCGTCTTACCTTTCTTTCTTTCCTAGACCTTAGCACCGACCGCCTTGGCGGACCTAACTTTTCGCGCCAGTCACCCGCGAACCCGTGGGTGAAGATCAATTCTGACCCGTATGTGCGGCGCGCGGTAACCGACGTGTGGCTGTGTTCGAACGGCAGATAGTCCGGGACCACCCCTGTTTTGCGGCACGCCGCCTCGCACGCTACCACCAGCGACCCGGCCGGGATTTCCGCTATGCGTTCAACCATCCGCTCATAATTGATCGGCGTGCCGTAGTCGTAGGCGTTGAACTGGTACGGCGGATCGATTAGGTAGTAGCCGACGCGCGTGAAGTCGACGGGCTCAAACGTCCAGTGCTTCACCTTTTCGACGTCCGCCGCTACCCGCGCGCGGCACGCCTCCGTCCACTGTCCCGGCTGCCCGCCCCAGCTGCTAACCTTCCATGCCGCGTCGCTGTCGGCGTAGCGACCGGTGCGTTGCCAGAGCTTCAGAAGTATCATCTGTTCGGGACACAAGTCTAAGTCCCGGATGTCCTGCCCGACCTTGAGATCCGTGGGTATCGCCATCACGTCGGCGTGCGTCGCCGGACCGATGAGCCACGGCCACAAGAGCTGCAACGCTTCGTTGCAATCGTAGATGTGCACCGGGTGGTTTGAATAGCGGAGCGCGAAAGCCGCGGAGCCCGCGAACGGTTCGACGATAGTCATCCCCTCCGGGACGGTCGGATATTTTGCGGCGGCCCGCCACTTTGACCCGAACCATTTGAACAACGGGCCTTTTACCTTTTGCATCGTACCGTCTTGACGTTGTCGTTCAGGACAGCCCGGGGCTCAGGGTCCCTTTCGGTGATTGGTTCAAGCCCGTCGCACAGCTCCTCGCGTAGCGCAGTCAAGCGGTTGTGGTAGATGACCGAAGCGCCGAAGGCCCCGCCCACCAAACCGAGAAAAGTCGCTGCACACAGGTTGAAGATTTCCATTGTAGTCACTTTGTCCCTCCGTTAGGGTTGCGCGGAAACTGTCCCGCAGGTATCATTAAGCATGAGCGAAGATCGGATTTTGAGAGCCATCGAGCACGTTCACTCAGACGTGCGGGAACTCAAAGGGCACGTGCTAGATCCGAACAACGGCATGGCTGTCCGGTTGACGCGCAACGAATCGACGGTGGCCAGACTCTCCGAAGAGCAGGCCACCAATCGTGTACTAACGACCGAGTTACTCACGACTTATCGCGCTGTGAAGTGGCTCGGGGGCGGGACAATTACCCTCGTGATCGGCGCCGTCGTGAAGCTTGTCGTCGGCTAAGTCGTACGCCAACAGAAACAAGGCGCAACAACTCATGTGGGCCAGATGCGGCAGGCCCCATTGACCATCAATCTTTTCGCCGTCGTAGAAGCGCGCAATGAAGTGGCGCTGCAGCGCAGCCGCGTACCGTGCTCGCGCGTCCGGGACAGTCTGCCACGAGTTGGCCGCGTAGTGCTTCGCGCCGTACGTCATCACCTGAGCCACCGCGCGGATTGCCCCCCACGGTACGAGGTCGAGGCGCACTTTGCCGTCGTCGTCTTTCATACCGTTCGGTCGTTCGGGCCTCGCGTTGCGCCGCCCAGACTCTTCTTTTGAAGTTCGATTCAGAATCATCCTCGTCAACGTGTTAGCGATACCCGTCACGAATCGCCAATTATCCTGCGCCGTTTCCGGCGTATCTCCGCGGGTGTTGAACGTACAAGATCGACGGTCACAACGCACGGCGTAATACTCTGTCTCGTCGGAATCCACGGCGCCCGAGATACGGTGCGTTTCACCCGTCCCGCCCGGGACGCCTAACTCCGCGATACAGAAGGGACATAACATGTCGTTACGCGTCATCGGCAGCACCCGCCTTTACTTTCTCAACGAGCTCTTTCCTCATCTCGGCATGTGCCCGCGCTTTGCCAATCAGACCTGTGAGTCGTTTATGTAGCTCCGACTTTTCCGGTAGTTTCGGAGAACGTTTCATCAGGGACACCGTAGCGCGTCGCTCTTTGCGGTTCAACCCGAAGTGAGGACGCGTGACGGTCCCGAACTTCATTGACACGGCCGCCTTCGCCGCGCGTTGATTTTCGCGATACGGCTGCCTTCGCCGCGCGTTGATTTTCGCGATACGGCTGCAGCTCGAGTCCGGACTCTCTGACACCGCTTCAAAGGACAGTACAAGTAACGTGTCGTCCGGGACACCTTTTAGTTTTTCTTTCATCGTTTTCCTTTCTTAACAATCCGTAATCTGTTGGGCTAGAGGACCCGAACGTGGTGTATCGTTTCACTTGTGTCCCTCACCATTGCGAGGGTGCACCGTTGCCGCCCGATCTCTCCGGCGTCCTTGTGGTACGTGATGACCTCGGCGAAGCGCTGAGCGAAGTAGCCGTTCTGAGCGTGGTATGAGTCTTTCGCGGCCAGTGTGTTGTGGCTCTCGACGATACACCCGGTGACCTCCACGACCTTATGGTGAATGTGGCCTACGTGCCAATACTTCCAGCAGCACTCCGATATGTCAGCGAGGCGTTGCTCGTGCATGACTCCTAGCAGGGTGTTAGGATTGCGTTTGACCTGGTGGCCGTGCATTGTCCCGAGTAGCACACTACCGTGCCGGTAGAAAAACATTGACGCGGGGGACATATCCACGTGCACGCGGTCGTCACCTCGGAAGTAGGCGTCAAGAATAGACGACAGGATAAACGCCATGTGCGGGTCGTGATTGCCCGGGACATTCGTCACAATCACCTTCGGATACTTACTAACCATCAGCGTGATGTAACTAATCATTATGTGCTTACCGACGTGCAGCACTTTCTTCCAGCGCCCGTCGACGTCGAGCCGGTTCTTCCCGCGAGGTGTCTCGGCTGCTTCGTTATCGGCGTGAAAAAAGTCCCCCACGTTGAGCAACCACCCGGTCTCAGCGTTCGGCGCCCGGGATACAAGATTCTGCGACACCAACGCGATGTCCCGTTCCGCTATCTTCAAGTCGAAGTTATCTCCCCCGGTTTCCTTTCCCCAAGCAAACATCCCGACGTGGGCGTCCCCCACCGGGTGGGCGTTGAATAAGTCGGGGTCTGCGTTCTTGTGCGTAGTACGCGGAATGTGCTTGAGCGACAACCCGATCAACGGCTCCGACAACTCTTCGACAGTGTCCCTGATTAGTTGTAACTTGTCTTCGTCGAGAACTCCTATCACCCACTGCGCGCGGATGTTACCTTCGCCGTCCCGCATGGTGCTGACACGTTTAAGGCGCATCGGCTCCGGGACAGCGTGCGTCATGCCATGCACCGGTGAGATACCGCGCCGAACCGCTTTGCGCTGCACACGCTCTACAGCCTCGCGCACCCGTGACCGGGACAACCCGAGTGCCGTGGCCGCTTGCGACTTGCCGCCGTGCTCCTCTACGGCCCTGACGATTTTCGCTTCTAGCGGTGTGCAGAATTCCAGGAGTTCTTTCATCTAGGTCCTTGTGGTGGTGACAATCTTGACTGTGAATTCGACGCCCGGGATTTCAGGGGGCTTCGCGTCCGCCGCCAACCCGTGCGCAGCCCGGCGCAATGCAGAGATGTCCGGGACGCACCACTCTCTTGGCACTGCTTCTGAGTCTACCACAGTGGCGACCCACCGCTTGCGCTGGTTGTGGTTCGAGGGCAGTTTCGTGTCCGCGTGCTTAGCGCTCTGGGACAGCGCCGCCCGCATCGCTAGATCCTGTCCCGCTGCCTCAGCCTCCGCAGCCTTGCGCCACGCCTCCGCCTGGGCCGCTGCCGCCGCCGCCAGTGCGTCAGACATGCGGGACTCCAATACCCGGGAAACGCGCTCCAGGCGTGTCTGACGGGCTTTGAATTCGGCGTTGATTGCTTTAACCAACTTGTTCGGGACCTCAACCAGGTCCTTGCGGTTCGCTTCGAGCCGTTTGTGCTCCGCCTTCGACTCGGTCAAGAGCTCGCCGCAGGTCGCGGTGTCCCTCGCTTCTTCGAGTAGCTTCTCTAGTTCCTCGATTCCTTCGTCGGTTGTTTCCAAATCCGTCATCGCAGTGACGAGCTTGTCCCGCACGCCAGCGCCGTCTTCTGAATACTTCTCGATGTCGCTCACGCTGCCTCTTCTTTCTCGATCTGTTGCGTAACCCATCGTGGAAAGCAGTTGAACCGTGTCGGGTTGTCCCGGGCCAGCGCGGCCTGCTCCCACACGTCCCAAGGAATCAGCTTTCCCGCGTTGTCCCGCACCGGCTCGGCGAGCTTGCTGAGCTGGCGGTGTATGCAGGGCTCGACGGGCGTTTTGACGTCGGGCATCACTTCCTTTGCTGCGTCCGCCATGATTTACGCGAGTCGTTCGGCGGCCGCCGCGGCAACACTCTCCTCTGCCGAGTAAATGATTTCGTCGTGGATGAATACGCAACCCCGGCACCCGTACAATGGATCCCGTTTTCCTTCGGGACTGTAGCCCCACCGCGACTTGAACGACTCGATCAATGCGATGCCGTTGACGATCGTGGCTAAGTGACTGAACGGATAATTGCAAGCGTCGGGGTAGCGTAGTCCCGCAACAAGCATGCCTGAGAACGGTAGCCGCACGTCGAAGCAATCCCCCCGGGGACGGGCGAAGCTCTGCACGTACTTGAACTTGTACGGCCGCCACTCTGGCGTGCGTGCGTCGTGGATGTCAAGTAGTTTGCGGGACACAACGAGCGGGTCGTCACGCCCGCCGTTGCTGAGGTCCACACCGTAGTTGTTCCACACGTACCCGATGAAAGACCCGGCACCCATGCCGCCCTTCGCCCCGTAGGTCAAGCCCTTGCCCATCGTTCTGCACCGGGATATCTCAGGGTCACCCGCCTTCTTCATAGCGAGCCCTTCCGTCGGGTGAATGTTCAGGTAGTCGCACGCCACGCCAAGGTGCAGGTCGACGTCCGCGTTCAAGTCGTCCAGGACTTGGGAATACCCGAATATGTTTTTGCAAATTGTCCCGAACGTCCTGAGCTCAAGCGCTGGATAGTCCGCCGAAATGAACACCATGCCGTCCGGTGCAACCCACAGCTCGCGGATGCCAGGCTCGCGTGGCATATTCTGGAGGTTGCCGCCCTCGCCCGTGATCTCTCTGCCGTTCTTCGCCGGGTAGTACCTCGCACAGAACGGTTTGTACCGCGCCTTCTCGGCGAGCGTGATATCTGTCCCGAGGGTTTTGATAACGGACTGGTACCGACTATAGGCTTCGATAGCCGTGGCGACCTCGTCCATTAAACTGTCCCCCGTAGAACGTAACGCGATGGCCGCCGAGCGGCAGCTGTCCGCGTCGAGCTTCCCCCCGCTCTCCGGGTGGAACTCCGCGATGAGGTCGCCGGCAAGCTTCGCAGCGCGCTTGTACTTGACGTTCGCCAGTCCCGCATCAATCAGTAACTGATCGGCCGCTGCTTTGCCTTCGTCTTTGCCCCGCACCTTGAGCGCCATAATGTGAGGCGGAGCACCGTCAAGGTTCTTCACTGCGAGCGACGGGCGTCCCGACTTGTTCGTGGGGGTGTTCGGATTCCACTCGAAGACCGCTTTAGCGACGGCGTCCTGGTCTCGCTCGACCTCCCGCACCACCAACCCGGCATCGATCAGTATGTCCCGGAGTCCTTCGGCTTCCAACTCCAGCACTTTGCGGAACATCGCGACGCTGTCGGGGTCCGTGCGCATGCCGCATCCGGACATGTCAGCGAGCGCAACGCTCTTGTAGGTCGTGAAAAACTCGGTCTTCAGACAGTCCGCTCCGCCGAACAACGGGGCGTCTCGGCACAGCTCTTGCGCCAAGTAGATCTCCGCCACCGCACGAGCATCATCCAACGCATAGTCGCGAGCTTCGACTGGGTACGAGCTAACCGGGACACCTTCAAGCTCCGCGTAGCGTAGTCGCCACGGGTTCTTCTTGTCTGGGACAATGTCGATGTCGACGGCGGCGGCCACCGTTGCCAAGTTGTAAGTGTTCCGGAACTCATCCCACGCGCAGTCAATTAGGAACTGCCTACGTAGCACGTCCGTCACGCGGTCCTCTTCTAGCGCGTGCACCAATTGGTCCCGGAGCTTTGGGTAATTGGTCCACGCTACAAGCAGATCAAAAGCTATGTAAGCATTGACGAGCAAGCTCCCGCGTTCGAGTTCCGCCGCAAGCCGCTTGATGCCGTCGTCCGCCGTCTCAAGGATGGCGGGTTGTGTCTCGCCTGTTTCGGTATCGAAGACACACGACGACATGCAGACAGGCTTGGGGAACGGGACCTCTTCCGTGATGATCGGTCCTTCAAAGTCGAACGCGAAAGCTCTCACGGCTCTTACGACGCCTCTTCCGATGTGTCCCAGTAGTCGTTGTTAATGGTCTGTCCCCTTTGGGTTTGCTTGTCGCTTGCCACGACTCGCACGGTGGACAGCCGCCCAATGAAGCCGGGCTCAGTGGTTTCGAGCACTTGATCCAACCAGTCCGGGACGTTCTCTTCGATGTCCCCCACGTTATCATAACCGAACGCACGAATCACGAATCCGTTGAACAACTTGTCCCGGACCTCTTTCTGATCACGGTTCTTACCGCCCAGCTTGCGAAGGACCTGACACGTCGTGCCCTCTTTGAGGTCGGGGTTCCCGCTCTCCAAGATCTCGACCGACGCAATCAGACAGTCGCTGTCCGTGAACTTGCACGCGGTGAATTGCACCACATGTTCCCCGACGTAATCAGAGATAAGAGGAAAACGATCGTCGATTCCGTTCTCCCGTGCACTTGCCCTGAGGCGATCTGCTACACTACTCATTTGCTTTTGCCTTCCTATTGACGCCAGCGCCAAGCGTTTGGCCCGGACGTCTTGCCTGTTTTGATTGTACGGGACATGTCCCAGGCCACATCTGCGGCCAGGAGTTTCTGTTCGCTGGTGTTCCGTTGCATGTTCTCCGCGCGGTCGAACGCTTCGTGCATAGCCTTGACATGCTCACCGCACCCGGCCAGCACCGTCACCGACACGCGAGATTTTTGGTTGCGTCGATGTGTCCTGCCCAGCATCTGTTCGCTGTTCTTCGCGCTGGACTCCGCTCCTAGTATTACGTTTCGTGACCACGCTTGCAAGTTCCTTTGCGTTCTATTTGCATGCGTTGAAAGGATGGCTGACTTCTCCGGGTTGTATTTGGCGATGCTTGTGCCGCCGAGCGTTTTACCTTGGCTCGCAAAGTACAGTACGCCAGTCATGCGGGACAGTGCGTCGCCGACCCAAGTGTGCGGAGTCCACACGAGACACGGCGTCTGATCCAGCATGAGCGCGGCCGCCTCTCGTATGTAGGACATAGAGACGCACTGCGCGATCGTCGTCGGCATGAATTCCTCTTTAGCCTTGCGCCACTCGCCGAGCTCCGGTGCATCCGGGTACCGCTGCATAACCGCCCCTTCGGAGTCGATGGGTTTCCCGGACCGTTGCGACTTCTTCACGACCTCTCGACAGAATAGATTCCACAGCGTGCGCGCTTCTATCCACCACGGCTCGGGTTGTTCCCGCCAGCGCGTGTGGAATCCACACCCTAGCTGATTCGCGATGCGGAACCGTGCGAGCGGTGTGCCTACGGGCAACCCGTCCGGGTCAATGTCCTTTTCTCGGAAGCGTCGGAAAGCCGCGCTTAGATCGTCGTCGTCGGCGGCGGCCGTAATGCGGAGGGACAGCGGCTGATCACACGAGGGGCGGGTGATAATTGCGCAGCCGGGAGTGGCCGCGCGGCGGCGGGCGTACATGTCCCGCGCTGCTTCGGCTCGTGCGTCCTGCACAACCTTCGCGTACTTGTGCTCCGGGTCACGCTCCGGGGCAGGGCCGTCGTCCAACGTGAGCAGCACGCCGGGGTCGTGGCGTTCGGAGTTGTCCCGGAGCTTTCGATCGAGGGCAAGACCCCAGGTGACGCGCGTGGGGTAGGCTAGCGGTACCGGAGCTCCCGAGCCGAGCGCCCACGTCAGCGGGCCAGCGTCTTCCATAGCCTTGTCCCCGCCTTGCGTTGTCCCGGACATTCCGATAAAACCGGCGTCCGGATGACGGCGCTTGTACCTGCCAATGCGCTTGTGCACTACGTTGCGCGGAGAGTTCAACGAATGACACTCGTCTGCGACAATGAGATCGGGGCGGAGCTGCGGGCCGTCGTGAACGTAGCCTGGAGTGTTGGCGCATGCGGGACAGCCGCACAGGGAGAACACCGACTCCCTGCGGGACAACGCTTCGTACGTCATCACCTTGAGCTGGCTCGGGTACTCCCAAGCGTGCCGGAGCTGGGCCAGGTCGCTAATCGTTTGCTTGCGACCGTTGCCCTTGACTAGGAGCACACCC
>Ga0102953_1002158_pt1 | contig 11953 bp, 8 predicted proteins | sample SalPon2A_C_D2_MG_FD_78509 | JGI IMG/M metagenome (GOLD analysis project Ga0102953, IMG submission 78509) | Soil microbial communities from South San Francisco under conditions of wetland restoration - Salt Pond MetaG R2A_C_D2_MG | ecosystem: Environmental > Terrestrial > Soil > Wetlands | place... | reverse complement strand
TGGCGAATTGGCAGATCGTTTGCCAGCTCGGCCAATTAATGAACTAACACCAAAATATAAGGATATTCAGGCTAAAGATATTCTGATAGAAAAGTGTGATGACTTTGTAAAAGTTTCTGGCATTCCGGAATCCCCACTCGAAAATGTACAAATTGAAAACGTAGTTGCCAATTGTGCTCATCTTTTCACAGCACATGACATGATCAATTCATCCTTTAAAAATATGAAATTGACGTCGAAAGAAGGCGCCATTAAACTACTTGACACTCGAAATATCACCTTCAATAATATTGATTTCCAAGTACCTGATTCAACCGTTCAAACAACAATTGAAGGGTCAAAGTCGGACAGCATCATGATTGAAAGCTGCACCAACATTAAAAATACGGACTGGACGTCAAAACATTAATTTTGCAACCCATTCAAGCTAAAATAGCCGGACAAACTGCCCGGCTATTTTTCTGGTTTGTATGGAAGTTATTTCGTACTCAAGTCAATAAAATCACGTTGCGATTTAATCAGGTTAATTGAATGAAGGATCAGGTTTTTGGTTTCTTTTATGATGTTAAAATACAACAATGAATTCCGTGTGCTGACATCCTTTGCTTTGATCCGTTTGATCTGTTTTTTCTCAAAAAGCGTCAGCGTATCGGTCAGCGTATCTTTCATTTTCAGTATGTCATCAAATTTTTCATACTTGTCATCTTTCACCAAATGAAGTGCCAGGTTGAAAAACTCATCGACTAATGAAATCAATTTGGTTAATTCCTCTAACTGTGGTTCAATAAATGGCTTATGATTGTTGGCCATGTGCCTGTTCAGCGGTTCGATCAAAAATTTGACAGAGTGCGAAACTTCACGCTGATAGTCTACAATCTGAACAAAGCAATGACCACTATCCATCGATTCCTGTTGTAACTTCTGGATCGTTGGGAAAACTTTGTCTTTCGCTTTTTTCACTTTCTTTTGGAACGCTTTTCCCAGCTCTATCGATTCTTTCAGATGACCACGATCTTCTTTGGTAAATCCTTCAACTCCTACAGCATAAATTTGATTCGCTTTCAAAATGGTGTTGATAACCTGTTTTTTCGTTTTTTCGATGATTTTATCAGAAACCTCAATGGTATCTTCTTCGTCTTCTTCATTTTCATTGGAACGTTTGCGGAAAAAGATGTATGTTCTTGAAACCATGAAGATCGAAATTGCGATGAAAACAAAGATCATGTATTTACCACTCAACGAGATTACCCCTGCAATGAAACCCGCTACACTGAATGCGACCAATGCGGTCATAAACCAACCACCGATCACGGTGAACACCCCGGAGATACGGTACACTGCACTTTCCCGATCCCACGCCCGGTCAGACAGTGAAGTACCCATTGCTACCATAAAAGTTACGTAAGTTGTTGAAAGTGGTAGCTTTAAAGATGTTCCCAGCGAAATCAGGATACTGGCAACGACCAGGTTCACCGATGCCCTGATTTTATCAAATGACGGGTTGTTTTTACCAGTATATTGAGCTTCCGGATCTGGCTCAAATCGTTTGTTGATGCCATTAACCACCGATTTTGGCAGGATCTTTTGAATTCCTTTGTTGACAGAAATCGTAGAACGAACCATGCTTCGTGAGAAGATTGATGAGCCGAAACGTTCATCACCTTCACTTTGCCTTGACAAATCAACAGTTGTGGCAACTACTGAATTCGCTTTGCGTGACAGGATAAGCGTCAAAATCATGACCAGCCCGGCAATCAGTAACATGTAAGTTGGAGTGGCTACTTTGCCAGCCAATGACTCCATACTAAACGCATCGGGTGACATCATGCCTGCAGCAATCCAATCTTTAAACGATGAAAATCCAGCTAATGGAACACCAATAAAGTTCACCAAATCGTTCCCGGCAAATGCCATCGCCAATCCGAAGGTACCCACCAAAACGATCATTTTGGGAATATCAATTTTAAAGATCAGGTATAAAAGCTGAAGTAAAACGGTCCATCCAATGAAGCTGAAGATAAGGATGGATACCATGTTATTGTTCAAATAATCAATGGATTCGACAGATAAAAAGGAAGCTCCTTTTGCTCCTTTAATAATCATGAAGTAGGTCATGGCAGCAATGGCAAACCCACCGAATGCCGACCCGAAATATTTTAAAGTTTTGTGATATTTAAACGAGAAGATCAATCGGGCAATGTACTGAACGATAGCCCCCACCACAAAGGCAACAATAACAGAGAAAAGAATTCCGGTGATAATGGCCAGTGCCTTTTCGGAATTAATGTAATGCTGAAGTTCTCCAATGGATTCGCCTGCGTTGCTGATCTTGACCATCGAAACGGCGACAGCAGATCCGAGAAGCTCGAAAACAATGGACACCGTCGTTGATGTCGGTAATCCAAAAGTGTTAAACAAATCGAGCAAAATAATGTCGGTAATCATCACAGCCATAAAAATGACCATGATCTCAGAGAAGAAAAACATGTCGGGATGAAAAATCCCTTTTCGGGCTACTTCCATCATTCCGCTGGAAAAAGTCGCTCCAACAAGAACGCCCAGACTGGCAACAGTCAGGATGACCCACTTGGGGGCAGCTTTTGAACCAATGGCTGAATTTAGGAAATTAACGGCGTCGTTGCTTACTCCAACGATCAAATCTGAAATTGCTAATGCAAAAAGCACAACAACTAAAATGAGGTAAAATTGTTCCATGCTATAAGTTATAAATGATCGGTCGCAAATTTAATGTTAACAGATAAGCGTGAGCCGAGGCAATGTTAATAAAATATTAACGAACCGTCAAATTACTATTAATGAGATCGGAGACTGAATTTTCTTATAATTTTATCCGCCAAATCTTAGGTTCATGAAAACTTATTCACCCAAAAAATTGGCTTTCTATCTGGCTCAGGCTCTGACCATTCTGACCATTCTGTTTGTCATTGGCCTTTCCATGATCAGTTTCTCGCCAATTCTGTACATCGTTTTGATTCTATTTTATTTCGCGTTGATTTTTTCGTTGATCATTTACATCATGCGAAAATACATTGATGAAAAAATTGATCCCATCTATAAAATTATCAGTGACATACCGGTTCAGGAAAAAAAGATAAAAAAGGAAGAAGGGCAATCCGATCTGATCTCGTCGGCTAAGCAAGAGGTTGAACAATGGGCGGAAAATCAAAAACAGGAAATCACTCGTTTAAAAGATTTGGAACGCTACCGGAAAGAATTTGTGGGGAATGTTTCGCACGAATTGAAGACGCCGATTTTCAATATTCAAGGTTATATTTTGACCCTTTTGGAAGGTGGGATTGATGATCCAAAGATCAATAAATTGTATTTGAAACGAACTGAAAAGAGTATTGACCGGATGATTTCCATTGTTGAGGATCTGGAATCGATCACCAAGCTGGAGTCGGGCGAACTGAAGTTGAAATACGAGAGTTTTGATCTGGCTAAATTAGTGGAAGAAGTCATTGAAATGGAACAGATGATGGCTGCCGAACGAAAAATCCAACTGGTTTTTACTAACCCGGAAAAGCCGGTGATGGTGCGTGCCGATAAAAAGCGTATTTTCGAAGTGGTCGCCAACCTGGTTGTCAACGGTATTAAATACGGGAGACGAAAAGGGAAGGTAAAAGTTTCGTTTTACGACCTGAATAATAACCTGATGGTTGAAGTTTCGGATGACGGATTGGGTATTGAAAAGCGAGATTTACCGCGTATTTTCGAGCGTTTTTACCGGGCCGACAAATCGAGGTCTCGTGTGCAGGGAGGAACCGGTTTGGGCTTGTCCATTGTGAAGCACATTATTGAGGCACATGAACAAACAATCAATGTTAAGTCTGCTGTTGAGGAAGGGACAACTTTCACTTTTACGCTTGAAAAAGCCAAATGAAAGTCGTAATTTTCAATCGATTTCAATTTTAATCATTATTTAACAATCTTTTGACGCTATAATTCTACTTTAGCAGTGGTTAACCTTACCGATATGGAAGATAAAAAATACAAGATTTTACTAGTCGATGATGAGGTCGATATTTTAGAGTTTATCAGTTATAATCTCGAAAAAGAAGGCTATAAAGTTTACACCGCTCAAAATGGCGTAGAAGCCATTAAAGTGGCTGAAAAGAAAACGCCAGACCTAATCATTCTCGACGTTATGATGCCGGAAATGGATGGAATCGCTGCTTGTGAAGAAATTCGTAAGATTCCGTCATTGCAAAGTAGTGTCATTGCTTTTTTAACAGCCCGTGGCGAAGATTATTCGCAAATTGCTGGGTTTGAAGCGGGCGCTGATGATTACATCACCAAGCCAATTCGACCCAAAGTATTGGTCAGCCGTGTAAAAGCGCTCCTGAAACGTACTGGAGGCGGTATCGCAACTGAGCAGGCTGTTGAAAATACCAACACGATTACCATTGGCAACCTGGTGATCGACAAAGAACGTTACCTGATTAGCACAGATGGAGTAGAAATGATTCTCCCTCGTAAGGAATTTGAGTTGCTTTCATTGTTGGTTTCGAAACCAGGGAAAGTATTCACGCGTGAAGAGATTTACTATTCAGTTTGGGGTGACAATGTTGTTGTTGGCGATCGTACCATTGATGTGCACATCCGGAAACTTCGGGAAAAAATCGGGAACGACCACATCAAAACCTTAAAGGGAATCGGTTATAAGTTCGTCGAATAAGTTCTGATTTTACCCTTGATTTTCATGGATTTTGTCGTTTACTTTCGCTAATTTTGTTAAAAAGATAGCTTGAAATGAAGACAAAATACATGTTATTTTTGTTGCTGTTTGCTTTTGTGGCTTGTAACAACAAAAAGAAAGAAGATAATCTGAAAGTGAAGGTTGTTCCCCAGGATACCGTTAAAGTGGCTGAAGCTCCGGCACCACCGCCACCTCCTCCCGCTCCAAAGGTTGACATGGGAGTGAATTTGGACGACAAGTACTTCCTTGTCGTCAGCACCAACACCGTGAAGTCTTTCGCCGATGCCTGGAATAAAAAATACCAGGGAGAAGGCTTCAATTCTAAAGTCATCATGCGCAACGAAGATGGCTATTATCGTGTTGCAGTACAATCATTTAAAGATTTTGATTTGGCAAAGGCTGCGTTGAAGGAATTGCAGAAGGACGAGGGCTTTAAGAACGCTTGGATTATGGTTATAGATAGATAATAATCAGGTAATTAATCGCAAATCCAACAAAGAAACCAACGTAAATTTGTAGCGCGTTGTGTTTTTTCAAAATCAATCGTGAAGTTCCCAACACACCTGCCACGACAATTAAACCACTAAGTAATAAAGAAGAATTCATGCCTAGCCGGAATGACAAGGCAATGATGGCTCCGATAAAACCGCCAATGCCGGCCATATGATTGCTCACTTTCCATTTCATTGAAATCAGCATCAACGTGATGATGACTAAAACAGCAGCAAGCATGAGAATACGATAGATTGGGAAAAACGGAACTTTCCCCAGGTAATAATAACCCAAATAGTAGTAAATAGCAGTCAACAACAAAGGAACCACCCGATCGGTGCTTTTGGTCATTTTTGCATTGAATCGCGGACTGAAAGTCAACAACCCAAGACTCAGTGCCGGAAGAATACAAGTGCTCAAAAAAATGATTAAAACAATGTATTTTTTAGCTTCATAGCTCATCATAGCAAAATAGAATCCAGAGTTTAGAAATAACAAAACTCCAAGAGTCATGACAAGTAATGGGTTGAACAGGAATGAAAATACCTGTGCAAGGATTTTTTTAGTCTTCATCGTCTGCTTTTTACAATTCTTTTCGTAGCCGGGCCACCGGAATACCAAGTTGTTCGCGGTATTTGGCTACCGTTCTGCGAGCAATGGGGTACGATTTTTCTTTTAAAATTTTCGCCAGTTTGTCGTCGGTAAGTGGGCTTCTTTTGTCTTCATTCTCAATGCAACCCTGCAAAATGTTTTTAATTTCCCGCGTGGAAACTTCTTCTCCCGTATCTTTCTGCATCCCTTCTGAAAAGAAATATTTCAATGGGTAAATGCCAAAATGTGTTTGAATGTATTTGCTATTGGAAACCCTTGAAATGGTCGAAATATCCAAGCCCGTACGGTCAGCAATATCTTTCAGGATCATGGGTTTCAGCTTGGTTTCATCGCCTTCCTTAAAATATTCCTTCTGTAAATCGATAATCTCTGTCATCGTTAAAAGAAGTGTTTGTTGACGCTGTTTGATGGCATCAATAAACCACTTGGCCGAATCCAGCTTTTGTTTTACAAACTGAACGGCATCTTTTTGCGATCTTGATGCATTCTTCTTGTTCTTAGTGTAACCTTTCAGCATGTCGGTGTACGTGCTGTTCATGCGTAGTTCCGGCACATTTCGCTGATTCAGTGATAAATGCAATTCACCATCCACATTGTCCAAAATGAAATCGGGCACAATAACCTGGTTTGATTTACTTTGTGGATTGGCATAGGAGCCTCCCGGCTTTGGATTCAGTTTCAAAATTTCATGGATGGCATTTTTTAGCTCTTCTTCCGAAATTTCATATTTATGAAGAATCTTATCATAATGTTTTTTTGTGAATTCGGTAAAGTTATTCTCAATGATTTTTGATGCCAGCATCGTCGACTCATTGCCTTTTCTCCGCTCAATCTGCAGCCTCAGGCATTCCTGTAACGTCCGTGCTCCAACTCCTGCAGGGTCAAAATCCTGGATCACCTCAAGGATTTCTTCCAACTCTTTGTCACTGACATTCATATTCATTGTGAAGGCCAGGTCATCACTGATGGACATCAAATCGCGTCGCAAATAGCCATCTTCATCAATGTTGCCGATGATGTATTCGGCTAGCTTTTTTTGCTCGTCATCCAAGTCGGTCATGCCAAGTTGTTCTGACAACGATTCGTAAAAACTTGTGCCGCCAGAATAGGGAATATCAACTTGTTTATCGTCTTTGGAATAATTATTTGTGTTGAGTTTATAGGTTGGAATCTCATCATCTTCCATATAGTCTTCCAGTGAAAACTCATCATTGTCCTGATCGTTGTTATCCTGATCTTCCAGTTGCTCGCTTGGGCTGTCATCCGGCATCTCCAGAACCGGGTTTTCTTCCAATTCTTTTTTGATGCGCTGTTCAAGTTGGATTGTAGGAATCTCCAGGAGCTTAATCACCTGGATTTGCTGCGGCGAAAGCTTCTGTAATAACTTCTGTTGTAAACTTAATTTTTGAGATGGCATACAATCCTGTTTTTCCCAAAGTTAATTTTTTCTTTTGAACCTTAAACGTCTTTATAGGCAAAAAGAGGCTGACATTAAGCCAACCTCAATTTGAGTATCTTGAACAAAAACTATCCGTTTGTTAAAATTCAGCATTTTTGGGTGTTCTTGGAAACGCGATCACATCGCGGATATTGCCCATTCCGGTCACAAACAGGATGAAACGTTCGAATCCAAGGCCGAAACCAGCGTGCGGTACTGTTCCGAAACGGCGGGTATCCAGGTACCACCACATTTCTTCAGCAGGTACATTCATTTCATTCATCCGGTTGACCAACTTATCGTAACTTGATTCACGCTCTGATCCACCAATAATTTCACCAATCTGTGGGAAAAGCACGTCCATTGCGGCAACCGTTTTATTGTCTTCATTCTGCTTCATGTAGAACGCTTTGATATCCTTCGGGTAGTCGATCAAAATGACCGGCTTTTTGAAATGCTTCTCAACCAGGTAGCGTTCGTGCTCACTCTGCAGGTCGATGCCCCACTCAACCGGGAACTGGAACTTGTCTTTTTTAAATGGTTTTGAGTTTCTTAAAATATCAATAGCTTCCGTGTAAGTACAACGCACAAATTCATTTCCCGAAACAAACTGTAGTTTTTCAATCAGTTCCATTGAGCGCTGTTCCTGTGGCTTGTTTTTTTCTTCTTGTTGCAGGCGGTTGCTCAAAAATTTGAGGTCGTCCATGCAGTTTTCCAGCGCATATTTGATGAGGTATTTCAGGAATTCCTCGGCCAGATCCATGTTGTCATTCAAATCGTAGAAAGCCATTTCAGGCTCGATCATCCAGAATTCAGCCAGGTGACGCGTGGTGTTTGAATTTTCAGCCCGGAAAGTTGGGCCAAACGTGTAGACTTCACCAAGAGCTGTTGCCCCAAGCTCTCCTTCCAACTGTCCGGAGACCGTTAGATTGGTTGGTCGACCGAAAAAGTCCTGGGCATGGTCAATTTCCCCGTCATCAGTCATCGGTGGATTCACAGCTGGTAAGGTTGAAACCCGGAACATCTGCCCCGCACCTTCCGCATCAGACGCGGTGACAATTGGTGTGTGCAGGTAATAGAACCCCTTGTCGTTAAAGTATTTATGAATGGCGAAAGCCATGGCGTGACGAATGCGGAAAACAGCGCTGAAAGTAGCTGTGCGAAAACGCAGGTGCGCATTCTCCCGCAAAAATTCCAGGCTGTGTTTTTTGGGCTGAATGGGGTATTTTTCCGGATCAGCTTTCCCGTAAATGGTGATTTCAGAAGCAACCAATTCCACAGCCTGTCCACTTCCCATCGATTCAACAAGTTCGCCGGTTACAGCCAACGAAGCACTGGTGTTGATGTCTTTTAGCAATTCTTCACCAAATTTTTCAACATCGGCAACAATCTGCAAATTATTAATGGTTGAGCCGTCATTCAGCGCAATAAAATTGACATTTTTACTGCCACGTTTGGTTCGTACCCATCCTTTTACCAACACTTGCTGGCCAACTTGTCCACCAGTCAATACTTCTTTAATTTTCAGTCGTTTCATGTTGTCTTTTAATATTTTGCAGATTTTGTTTTGCACCTGATTTTCAGGTCTTAAAATAGAACAACAAAAGTACATTTTTCTGTTGAAAAACATGAATACCCCCAAGAAAAGTTCACCAATCACCCGGATGTTTACAAAAACGAAATGAATTGAAGTGAAATACAAAGGGTGCTCTGGAAAATGGAATGAAAAATTGACGTCATTTTTAGAAGATAATAAATGATCACCTCAAGTCGTTCGATTTGTAGAAAGAGCTTGACTAGTCTGCATGAAGATTTGATTTGGCCATGATAATGCGATTTCTTGCAAATCTTGAAAGCGTTTGCCATTTTTAACAATTAATTTTGAATTGCCCTGCCATGTCCAGAGTCGTTTTTGTCCTGTTGCTTTTCGCCAGTCTTTTTTTGTTCTCCTGCCAAAAGGAAAGATCTCCCATTTTGGGCACTTCACTTGAGCTAAAAGATGGCTGGCTGTTTTCAGAAAGCGGAAAAAATAGTTGGCTGCCTGCAACTGTGCCTGGGTGTGTACACACCGATTTACTGGCCAACAAGAAAATAGAAGATCCATTCTACAGGCTGAATGAACACAAACTGCAATGGATTGACAAAAAGGATTGGGAATACAAAACTGAATTTCTAGTTGATCGTCAATTGTTGAAACACGACCGGGTGGCTCTCGATTTTAAGGGGTTAGACACCTATGCAGATATATACGTGAATGATCAGAAAGTGACTTCCACCGACAACATGTTTCGGGAATACCTGGTGGATGTCAAGTCGTTTTTGAAGAACGGTGAAAACACCCTTCGAATCAAATTCCTTTCACCCATTAATCAAAGCTTGAAAAAGTACGATGCCAATGGTTTTGTGCTTCCCGTGTCGGACAACGACATGGCCAGACTGGGGCAGGTTGAGGGCAACAAAAAGGTGAGCGTTTATACACGGAAAGCGCCTTACCAGTTTGGCTGGGATTGGGGACCACGACTGGTGACAAGCGGCATTTGGCGAGCAGTTTATTTGAAGGCCTGGGACAGGGCACGGGTCCAGCATTTGCAGGTTGTTCAGCAGTCTGTCGATGATTCAATCGCCAAGTTCAAAGCTTATATTGAAATTGATTCGGAACGAAATAGACCAGCCACCTACCAAATTCAGGTGAATGGGAAAACAACGGCATCTACAGTTATTAATTTGACTCGTGGTGTGAACGAATATCCCATTGGTTTCAATATTAAACACCCCAAACTTTGGTGGACGAATGGGCTGGGCGATCAACCACTTTATAAAATCACAGCCGTTTTGACTGTGAATGGACGAACGACAGAAAAATCAAATCGAATTGGCATCCGCACTTTAGAGTTGGTTCGTGACCAGGATTCAACTGGAACTTCTTTTTATTTCAAACTGAATGGCGTGCCTGTATTTATGAAAGGCGCCAACTACATCCCCAATGATATTTTCCCTTCGCGTGTTACGGATGATCAATACCGCAAAGTCATTAATACCGCCAAAATATCGAACATGAACATGCTGCGCGTGTGGGGTGGCGGTATATACGAAAATGATGAGTTTTACGATTTGTGCGATGAAGCCGGCATTTTGGTGTGGCAGGATTTTATGTTTGCCTGCGCCATGTACCCGGGGAACCAGCATTTTCTGAATAACGTGAAACAAGAGGCGGCTGATAACATCAAGCGGTTGCGAAATCACCCTTGTTTGGCCTTATGGTGTGGCAATAATGAAGTTCTGTCTGCCTGGTACCAGTGGGGTTGGAAAGACAAAGAAGAAGCAAAAAGCAAGGCAACGGCGGATACTATTTGGAAAGCGTATCAAAACTTGTTTCAGAAAATTTTGCCCGATGCTGTTAAGAAATACGATCCAAGCCGAGCGTACTGGAGTTCCAGTCCATCATCGGGGGTGGGCAAACCGGCTGACCTGAAAAATGGCGATGAACATTACTGGGGAGTTTGGTGGGGAAAAGAACCTTTTAAAAACTATAAGACGCACATTGCCCGTTTTATGAGTGAATATGGTTTTCAGTCGTTCCCGGAGTTGAAAACGGTGAAAAAGTACGCCCTACCCAAGGATTTCGACATCAATTCTGAAGTCATGAATTCGCATCAACGATCGTCCATCGGCAACGAAACGATTGAACATTATCTGCTACGACACTATAGGAAACCTAAAGATTTTGAGTCGTTTTTGTACGTGAGCCAGGTATTGCAGGCCGAGGGAATTAAGCAAGCAATTGAAGGCCATCGGCGTGCAAAGCCATATTGCATGGGTAGCTTGTATTGGCAGTTGAATGATTGCTGGCCTGTGGCTTCATGGAGTTCAACCGACTATTACCAGCACTGGAAAGCTTTCCAGTATTTTGTGAAAAAGGAGTTCCGGCAAGTGCTGGTGTCACCCTATTATGATGGTCGTTTCTTAAAAGTTGACATTGTGAATGACCAACTGCGCCGGATCAATGCCCAGTTGAACTTGCGCATGGTTGATTTTAGTGGCGAGGTAATTTGGGAAAAATCGGTGTTGGCAGAAATCCCGCCCAATTCAAGCAAATCTTATTTTGATATCAATCACTATGATTTTTTGCGTCATAAAGACAGTCATAAACAAGTGCTTGTTGTGGAAGTGGTTGAGAATGGGCAGGTGATTGCTAACAACTTGCATTATTTCAGGCCAGTGAAAGAGTTGGATTTACCTCATCCGAACATTAGCTACGATTTGCTCCCAGTCGATTCCGGTTTTCGTATTGTCTTGAAAACGGATAAGTTGGCCAAGAATCTTTACATGAGCATCGGCGATGAAGAAGGGTATTTCTCAGATAATTACTTTGATTTACTGCCCGGTCATCAAGCTGAAATTACGTTGCGCACAAAACTGTCCCTAGCTCAGTTAAAGAAGGTTTTCAAAGTGCAAACGCTGGTGGACACGTATTAGTAGCGGAAGAGAAATCATGATTTTGATTTTTTCGCGGTAGGCTGGTGGGGGCTCCATTTACCTGTTTTGTCCATTTGGTCTGGAGTTACATTTTTGGTTTGTACCCAAAAAGTAGACAACCCCGAGGCTTCGGGGCAAGGCTTGCGGATCTTTTGAAAGAAAACTACGGTTCAGCAATTCCACACAATCCAATACTCGTCCCTGCCTGGCCGGCA
>Ga0102953_1002157_pt1 | contig 11955 bp, 6 predicted proteins | sample SalPon2A_C_D2_MG_FD_78509 | JGI IMG/M metagenome (GOLD analysis project Ga0102953, IMG submission 78509) | Soil microbial communities from South San Francisco under conditions of wetland restoration - Salt Pond MetaG R2A_C_D2_MG | ecosystem: Environmental > Terrestrial > Soil > Wetlands | place... | reverse complement strand
TGTGTGGACACCCCCTAAAAGTCCCCTCAAGGGGACAGCCAATCTCCTCCCTTGAGGGAGGACTAAGGTGGGTGTTCCCCACATCTCATGAATAAAAGGGGGAATTTAACTGTGCCGGGCTGTGTGGACACCCCCTAAAAGTCCCCTCAAGGGGACAAGCCAATCTCCTCCCTTGTGGGAGGACTAAGGTGGGTGTTCCCCACGTCTCATGAATAAAAGAGGGAATTTAACTGTGCCGGGTTGTGTGGACACCCCCATCATGTAATCATCATCAAGATGAAGGAAATCAATTCAAAATTAATAATTCATCATTCAAAATTATTATCAGGGTGCGTATTGTCCATGATTCGGATATCTTCCATGGAATGTGATCATTAAGCGGTCAGACGATTGAGAATCGCCTGACCGCCAGCCGGTTTGAACATGCGAACATCCGTTTTACATCTTGGTTATATCATCCTGAGTTTTTTTGTGGCTGCCTGTTTTTCTGTACGAAGCTATGCACAGAAGGGGACCGTTGATTACCGGGTAATCCTGCATCTTCGTTCACAAAAGGTAAAAAAAATGAGGGTCCGTGTGCCTGAAGGGACACCGGATGTCCGGTTGCGATCCAGAGCCAGGGAGCAGGCATTGACTTATCTCTACAAGGATGGCCATTTTGATGCACGAATTGATTCCATCTTGCTGCCATCTCGAAAAAAATCACATAAGATAGTCATATACGCCCATCAGGGGCAAAGATACCACTGGGGATTAGTCCAGGTTTATTTAGACAAGGAGCAACTGATTTCCGGGTATGAAATGGATCAGCTGAAGAAAGAAAATCACCTGTATCAGGGTGAAGCGTATGAAGCGAGTCACCTCAACGCGTTCATTGAGGCTATGATTGGCGATCTATCCCATAAAGGATACCTGTTTGCCAAAGGAGTTGTTGATTCACTGGACCCTAATCCAAAAACAGGCAATATATCGGCACATATCAGGGTATCCGCCGGAGACCAGGTCCGGGTGAGCGGGGTAATTTTCGCAGGGCGCCGGTATAACGACGCCTCATACCTGGCCAGGATCGCGGGTATCAGAGACTCATCCATTATCACAGACCGCCAGTTGGAAACCGGCCGGGAAAACCTGCAAAATTCGGATCTGTTTACGAAAGTGGGAGAGGCTGGTATCGTAAAGGAAGGAGACAAATATTACGTGGCCTATCCGGTAGTAGAAAAGAACACCAATTCGTTTGATCTGATTGTGGGTTATGTACCCAGGGCAGGCCAAAGCAACATCATTGTCGGCACCGGTCATTTATCCGTTAAAAATGCCATCTGGGATGGCTCTGCGCTTGATCTGTCGTTCCAGCGCCTGCAACAGTATGTCACGCGTTTCCAGGGTGGGTACCACCAGGATTTTTTGTTTGGACAGCCGCTCGGAGCAGGTTTCAACTTTCGGTTCTATCAGCAGGACAGTAGTTACCAGCAGCGATCTATTCATATCTCAACCGATTACCAGTTGAATTCTACAACCCGGCTTTCATTGGGCGTAAGGAGAGAAGTAACGGCGGTAAGTGGCCAGGGTGCACTGGTCTACCCGGTTGTTGATGCCTCTGTGAGCCTGCTCGACTTCGGGGTTCAATACCAGAACGTCGATTACCTGGATAATCCAACGCGAGGTTTACAGGTTGGTTTTACGGCGGAGACCGGATTCAAGTGGATAGGCCAGGATACCCTGGCCGGAATCGACCGACAGCGTATCAGGTACCAGTCGCTGCATGTCGATGCGCAACCCTATTTCCGGGTGTTTCGAAGGCAGGTTGTCACGCCATCTATCCATGCCTTTGTGCTTCAGGCGGGACCTTATTATGAGAGCGATCTGTATCGCTTTGGTGGTGCCGAATCTCTGCGTGGGTATGCCGAAGAACAGTTTTCCGCCTCCCGAATGCTCTGGGGCGATGTGGAATGGCGTTACCTGCTTGAAGCACGGGCCTATGGATTTCTTTTCGGAGCAGCCGGCACCTATTACCGCCCGCCTATGCATGCAGGATTGGTGCGTACCGGCAGTATCGTTCAGCGGTTATACTCCTATGGCCTCGGCTTCTCCGTACATACCGCCCTGGGACAGCTCCGTTTCACGTACGCCAAATCGGCAAATACTCCCATTGATAACGGCAAGGTGCACATCAGTATCAGCGGGAGGTTTTGAGACGTAGGGGCAATCACAGGGGATTGCCCCTACGTCTCATATCTCATAATTACCCTGCACATTCCAATTCCGCGGATATCGGCGGCTAAAAATCATGTCACTTCAAGTTGCGCAGATACGGATGGGCCTCGGTGTTGAAGATGATTTTGTTGAAATCGAGCGTTGAAGGCGGTGAAAAAAGCAGGTACGCATATTTAAAGGTCTCGGCAAACAGGAAGCTTTCCATATAATCTTCCTGTGTCTTGGTGCGTACATCCTTGAGTCCGGCATAACCATCATCTGTACGGCAATATTTGAGAATGCTGGCAAACATGTCTCTGCCCCGTTTCAGATAGATGGGGTTTTTCGTGTAGTGGTAGAGATAATAGGCCGATTCCAGGTTTTCCGGGCGTAATGCATAGGACGGATTAATGATCTTCATATCCGAATAATCGAGCTGTTCCGGTTCCACACCAGCCACCATCCACATCTTATAGCAGGAGGCCTCGAGCAATTCGGCGCGGTGCAAATCACCACCCAATGCAAGAACTGCCGGGAAGTAAGCATCGAGTGCGCCAAAATGTGTGGCTGTGCGCTTACCTGTATTCATATCCACATGTCCGTACCATAAACCGGTCGATACTGAATCGGCCACATATTTATTGACCGCCTGTATGGTGTTGTCATACATTGTCTTGAATTGCCTGTCACCGAATAACTTCCAGGCTTTGACCAGGTATTCGTAATAGGAGTCGATACCACCGCTTACATGACTGTCGGTATTGACCCATTTCCCCGTCTTAACATTGATGGTGGTGCCAACCAACCCGATGGATGACCTGTGGTTGTACAACGCCACTAAGGCTTTTTTTGCCTTGTTATAATACACCGGATCATGTGTAAGCTTGCTGAGCGTGCCGAATTCGAGGATCAGGGTCCCAATTTCAGCACTGCTGTTCACATCCCCCTTGGTTTGACCGGTTTTCAGGTTTACATATTCATATGGCATTCCTGTCGGCGTATCAAAAGCCGGGAGCATACGATTGCCGAGATCCCGTGCGAGATCAAGAAAGCGTTTGTCGTGATCCAGTTCGTATGACGACAGCAGTCCGCCGAGCATGCGGATCGTAATCTCGAACGTGGACACGTATGAATCGACATCAAAAGAGAGTTTGCTGAAGATCAGTTTTTTGGCCTCGGCCGCCTGCTTATTCAGGTGCATGAGTTTCATGGTGTCGAAAGCATCAACGGGCGTCATCAGCAGTGAGCGCGAATACCAGTCGTAGTAACTGTGTGAGAGGGGCTTTAACTGATCATGTCCCCAGGCATATTTTTTATACCCATTCCAGGCATGCAAAAAGGCCTGTTTTGCTTTGTTGGCCCACAAGGGACGGTTCACCGGGGCATTATCGGCAGGTAAAGCCTGCGCGTTGCAGTCGAGAGAAAATCCTGCCATGATACCTGCAATGAAAACATAGATAAAGAGCCTGCTAAATGATCTTTTCATGAGTGATTAATTGTAAACGTACTTCGTTTGATTTTTCTCCGTGACATTCCGTGGCATTTTATAAATATTGTTGCCACGGAATGTCACGGATACAAGAGGGTTTTATTTATTAAATGCCGTGAGGGGCGGGGTGTCTTGAGATGATGATCCCCATTGTTTATTAGGCTTGGGTCCCATTTTAAAGGCCAGGGTACCACCATTCATGATATCATCATAGGTGATATATGGTTTGTCGTAGTTTTGCCCGTTCAGAGTGGCGGACTGGATATATACATTTTGATCCGAAACGCCGTCCGCCTCGATGGTGAAATCTTTGCCATCACCCAGATGGATGGTGGATTTTGAAAATAACGGACTGCCAATGGCATACACTCCGTTTGCAGGATTTACCGGGTAGATACCCAGTGCGCTAAATACGTACCAGGCCGACATCTGGCCGCAGTCTTCATTGCCGGGCAGACCATCCGGAGTATCCCTATAAAGAGAATCTACGATGGTGTGGATGACCGATTGCGTCTTCCATGCATCACCCACATAATCATATAGATAGGGCGTTTGCTGATCCGGTTCGTTGCCCTGAACATATTGGCCGATAAGTCCGCTCATATCAGCGATGCCGCCATTATGGACATGCGGCTGTGTGGTAAACAAGGTGTCCAGGCGCGTCGAAAATTGCTTATTCCCACCCATCAGCTTCACCAGGCCCGGAATATCCTGGGGCACGAACCAAAGGTATTGCCATGCGTTTGCTTCGGTGTAATTTCGCTTGCTGAAATTGGTCGGAGCAGCAAGCGGATCAAACGGGGTCTCCCATTTTCCGTTCGCCAGCCTGGGACGCATGAACCCTGTTGCAGGATCGTATAGATTGTGGTAGTTCTGCGAGCGCTTATAGTATTCCTTGTAATCGGCCTCCTTACCCAAGGCCTTGGCCATCTGTGCTATGCACCAGTCGTCGTAAGCATATTCAAGCGTTTTTGAAACGGACTCGGTTTCTTTATCAGAAGGAACATAACCGTATTTGTTAAAGAGTTTTACGCCGGCATTTTCTTCATTGGCGCTCTTTTTCATGGCCTCGAATGCCTCCTCGACATTAAACTTCCGGAATCCTTTGAAATAGGCGTCGGTGATCACCGGGATGGCATGATATCCGATCATCGTGTTTGTCTCATTGCCGGTCAGTTCCCACACCGGCAACAAGCCGTGCTGTTGGTAAAAGGCCAGCATGAAATTGATTATGTCATTTACACGATCCGGTTCAAGGAAGGTGAGAAGCGGATGTTCCGCGCGGAAGGTATCCCACAAGGAGAACGTGCTGTAGTTAACGAAATCTTTTGCAGTGTGAACCTTTCCGTCAGCTCCCTGATACTGGCCGTTTACATCCATGAACAGAGTGGGTGCCAGCATAGAGTGATAAAGCGCCGAATAGAAGGTCCGCAGATGGGATATGTTATCCGACTGAACATCGATTTTGCCCATCTGTTTTTTCCAGCTGTTCCAGGCTGTTTCACGCACCTCTTTAAAATTCCATGATGGAACTTCCTTCTCCAGGTTCTCGGTCGCATTTTCGATGCTTACCGACGATATCCCGACCTTTTGGAGCAGGGGCGCATCCGAATTCGAATCAAATATGAAGAAGCCATGTGTTTTGGTCCCTTTCACTTCCGACTGACCGGTCACAACCTGTCCCTTATTGACGGCTACAAATTTTTTGATGGGTTGGGAAAATACCGCGGCAAAATATACTCGTTGGTCTTTTGCCCATCCGGTTGACATGCGATATCCGGTCACAAGCGTGTCGTTGATCACGTGAATGTAGGTTCCGGTCGGTTTATCCCAGTTGATGGCAAAACCGAGATCAAGGGATACCGCCGGCTGATCATTATTGGGAAAATGATACTGGTAGAAGGCGACACGGGGACTGGCAGTGAGTGAGACGCTGATTCCGTTGTCCAAAGTGACTTTGTAGAAACCGGGCTCAGCCGATTCATTGGCATGTGAATAATGGGAATAGACGGCGCCTCTGGCTGTATCGACCTTGGTTCCGTCGAAAGGCATAAAGGAAAGGTCGGCCAGATCACCGATGCCGGTCCCGCTGAGATGGGTGACGCTGAATCCGGCGATCGTGCTGTCGGGATAGTGATAACCGGAACAGTAATCCCACCCGGACTGCCCGTTATCCGGGCTCACCTGTACCATGCCGAAAGGTACGGTTGCACCCGGATACGTATGTCCGTGGCCACCGGTCCCGACAAAAGGATCGACATAGTTCACGGGTTCGGCTTCGGGTTTGCCAGCTGTCTGAGAGCCCTGGTTGCAGGCGGATAGCGACAGACCGGCAGCGATAATCGTGCAAACATATACCGCTTTTCTGAGAATTGGAATTAATCCTTGTTTCATAAATTTCGAAATAATGATGGTTAATTAATCTTCAAGTATCAGATTTAGGAAAGACCTCAAGAGTTTTCAAAACCGCTGAGGCCTGGTCGCATAAACAGGTTATCCTTCGAGTGTAACTTTCCTGCCTTTGAGCCGCAATGTGCCGCTGACAACCTGGGTTGTGGAGGCATCGATGATCCCTTTGAACCCCGGTTGCTTGCCGCCGGCATGTACGGTAATCGCACCGGGGTGAATCTCACGTTCCCCCCGCATATTGACGAGTGCCAGGTCTTCAGCTTTCAATTTGAATGCCACAGCCTGCGATTCACCTGGTTTGAGATGGATGCGCGTGAAGCCTTTCAGCGCCCGGATGGGTGCCTTTGATTTGGCCCCCGGATAGGAGAGATATATCTGGACAACTTCATCTCCGTCACTATTGCCATCATTGCGGACAACAACGCTAAATTCAGCATCTTTGCCGGTTTCGACTGAAGACGGCAGTTGTAGGTTGCTGTAGGAGAAATGGGTGTAGCTGAGTCCGTACCCAAACGGGTAGAATGGCTTGCCCTCATAGTATCGATACGTCCTGTTTTTCATGTCGTAGTCTTCAAATGGCGGGAGGTCATCGGCCGTCTCATAAATAGTGAAAGGCAGGCGACCGCCCGGATTAAAATCACCGAAGAGGACATCGGCTAAGGCGGGACCGCCCGCCTCGCCACCATACCAGGACTGAATGATAGCGGGAGTGTGATCCCTTGCCCATGCAAACGAGACGGCGCTACCGGTCAACAGGACCAGAACGGTCGGTTTACCAACTGCCTGCACCTTTTTAATCAGCTCAATTTGTGTTTCGGGGAGCGTCAGTTTGGTACGGTCGCCTCCGTTGAATCCATCCAGATCGACCTTCATCTCTTCCCCTTCCAGGCGAGGACTGAGGCCGAGGAACATGAGCACGGCATCCGAGGACTTAGCCGCTTCAACCGCTTCTTCAAGCATGTTTTCATTCGGTATGCTCCACATCAGTCTGATCTGCGGGTCGGCTCCGTAGTTGGCGAATTCAATCTTTATTTTATATTCTTTGCCCTTGGTCAAATCGGCTTCAAATGAGCGTAGTTCCGGCTCGTGCTCGTTATTGAAATCGATCTTTCTCTCACCCTCAAAATACATGCGCCCGATGTTGTGGGCACTGATCCCGATGGCATATTTGCCGGTTTTTGGAGCTTTGATGGTACCGGTCCATCGGGCCGAAAATTTAGCAGCCATCTTATGATTAACGGGCGTGTTGTCCAGCCAGATGAAATGAACGTCATGATCCACACGGCTGATGGCTGGCTCCCCTTTCCAATCCTGGTTGTCGAAATATTCGCCGTATAGTCCTTTGCCTTTACCATTTGATGGAGAGAGGTATTCGGATGGCACTCGTACCATATGCGGAAATCCTTCGACCAACTCACATCCCTGGGCATATTTGACTTCAGTGACTGCAGAAACTTTAAACCTGATGGCTTCGAGCGGGGTAACCAGGTCTGACGGCGTGCCGTGATAGTTGCCGAGCATGAGATCATAATCGTCAGCATTCGGGCCGATGACCGCCAGTGAGTTAAGATCTTTAGGCAGCGGGAGTATTGGTTTGGTTCCAGGAGCAGCCGGCTCGTTTTTAAGTAGAACGATGGATTCACGTGCCATCTGCAAAGCCAGCTGTCTGTGATCTTCGCTGTCGACAACCGAGTAGGGGAGATTCGCAAAAGGTACCTCGGAAGGATCGTCAAACATTCCCAGGCGGAACCGTGCGGTAAACAACCGGTGGAGTGCCTTGTCAATTTCACTTTCATTGACCAGCCCGGCCTTGACGGATTCGTCGAGATGTTTAAATGTGACGCCACAATTCAGATCAGTTCCGCGCTTGAGAGCCAGAGCGGCCGCTTCTTTGGCATTGTCCGAAGCGTGGTGACCGGAGACAAAATCGCTGATGGCCCAGCAGTCGGAGACAACATAACCGTCGAATTTCCACTGTTCACGCAGAATGCGATGAAGCAGCACGTTATTGCCGCAGCACGGATAACCGCGGAAGCTGTTATAAGCACACATCACCGACTGGACATTCGCCTCATCGATGGTGGTCCGGAATGCCGGCAGATACGTATCATAAAGATCATAATCACTGGCTTTGACATTAATATCGTGTCGGGCCGGCTCAGGACCACTGTAAAGTGCGAAGTGTTTGGAAGTGGCTACGAGTTTCAAGTATTTGGGATCATCACCCTGCATACCCCTGATGAAGGCCACGGCAATATGGCCGGTCAGATACGGATCTTCACCGTATGTTTCCTGACCCCGTCCCCAGCGCGGGTCACGGACGAGGTTGATGTTCGGTGACCAGAAGGTAAGGCCGGTATAGATGCTGTGAATATCGCGTTTGAGAAAAGCAGAGTGCTTGGCACGTGCCTCATCAGAGATAGCAGTGGAAACCCTGTGCATCAGGTCCGTATTCCAGGTTGATGCCATCCCGATCGCCTGTGGGAACACGGTTGCAAGTCCTGCCCGGGCAACGCCGTGAAGGCCTTCATTCCACCAGTTGTAGGCCGGTATATTCAGCCGTGGAATTGCCGGGGCATCATATTGCATCTGGCTGATTTTTTCTCTGAGAGTCATTTTGCTGATCAGCTCATCGACTCTCTTTGAAAGTTCAGGATCCTGCTTCAGGTCTGTGCTGTTAAAAAAAGATTCTGACAGGGCCTCAAAACGTTTTGGCAGGCCGATAAGCGGAAGGGCTGCGAGAGATAAACTGCTTTTGATGAATTCCTTACGTGATTGATTCTTTCCCATAACAATACCTATATGTATTAGCAGTGAAACACCCCAAAATAGGTGCTAAAAATAAAGATGGCTGACCCTTGAAGACGATATCTGATCAGCTTGCCGGTTCCTGCCAGACGATAGCCGCGGCACCAAGCAAGGCGGTGTTGTGAGCTTTGAGGCTTGAAACAGAAAGTTTCACTTTTCCCCTGTACAGGTTGAGCACGTTTTCTTCCATACTTTTTTTAGTAGGATCAAGAATAAGCTTGCCTGCCTCTGCAAGGCCGCCCATCAGTATGATGGCTTCGGGAGAGGTGTAAACAACGGCGTTGGCAAGCGCACGTCCCAGCATGTCACCTGTAAACTCGAATGCCTGCATCGCAATGGAATCACCCTTCTGGGCTTCTTCAAAGATGACTCTTGCGTCGAGCGCGTTGAAAGGGATCTTTCGCAGAGATGACGGTTCGATGCTGTTGGCTAGCAGTTCGGCAACGGTTCGTTTGATGCCTGTGGCTGAAGCATAGGTCTCGAGGCAGCCTTTCCGGCCGCATGCGCACTGGCGCCCGCCATATACCGCCGTGCTGTGACCCACCTCACCGGCAAAACCATCATGGCCGTAAACCATTTGTCCACCGACGACGATACCACTGCCAAGACCTGTACCAAGTGTGATGACGATGAAGTCCTTGTAGTCTTTAGCCGAGCCGAATAACATCTCGCCAAGCGCGGCAGCATTGGCGTCATTGGTAAGGCGGCAGGTAATGTTGAAATGATCTTCCATGTTTTTAGCCAGTGGAAGCGTACCTTTCCACCTGAGATTAGGGGCATCTTCAATGGAACCATTATAATAATTGCCATTAGGAGCCCCGATACCAATTCCGGCAATCTTCCCGATGCCCCGGTCATCAGCATATTTGATAAGCTGAGCCGCATGATCCTGCAGGGCTTTCCGATAATCATCTATCTCATCATACGCACTGGTTGAAAATGAACTCTCATTCAGGATTTCACCATCCTCGTTAACTATTCCCAGTCGCGTATTAGTACCGCCGATGTCGATACCGATAACCAGTTTACTCATAATAATATTTGATTTAGATGTTTGTTTCTGTATTAAAGTAATATTGGAGCATGCCGCGGGTTCCGGATTAAAATAACCAGTTAGCAGGCTGAATGCTCTATATGTCGTAAGTCTGTGACTTGTGACATATTTTTGCGGGAATAGCGGTTATTATCATTATAACTTGGTTTAGAACGTTATGATGGCCACAAGTTGAAAACTTGCGATATATAATTTGAGGACTGAATGCCGACAGCCTTCCGCTGATAGCTTACGTATCATTATTATTACCTAAATGCCCAGAACCTTCGGATGCTCGTGATACATGTGAAGGATCATCTCTCCGAACAAGGTATTGGCCCATGCAAACCAGGAACGGGAAAATTTTGACGGATCATCTTTATCGAAAGATTCGTGCATGAACCCGGTGCCGGCGGTTGAGAGCAAGAGCATGTCGATGCAATGATGCATTTCCTTCTCGTCGGTGCTGGTGAGCGCACGCATCGTGATGCCTATCGGCCATATCCGGTTTAACCCGGTATGCGGGCTACCGATGCCTTCGGCCGCTGTTCCCTTGAAAAAGAAGGGGTTGCTGTTGCTAAGCACAAAAGCACGGGTACGCTTGTAGAGTGGGTCATCTTTTCTCAGATACCCCAGGTAAGGCAGTCCAAGCAGATCGGGTACATTGGCATCATCCATAAACAGGTGATTGCCAAAGCCGTCCGTTTCATAGGCGATGATCTTTCCATAGTGATCATGTTCGCTCAAGGCATATTGTTGCAACGCCCGCTCCACTTCGGTTGCAAAATTACTGCACTCGGTTGCAAAAGCGCCGTCATGTGTAACCTTATGGCTTATTTCCGCCAATTGACGCAGTGAAACGACCGCAAAAGCATTGGATGGAATCAGAAAGGGCAGGAACGTAGCATCGTCCGAAGGGCGAAACATCGAGCATATAAGGCCCACAGGGTTCACGGGATTACCATAGCCTCCCAGGGATTGCGTGTCGTATGGATTAGGAGTTGTCCGCTGAAAATGATACGGCCCATGGTCATGCTTGCGTTGCTGCTGCCGGAACGTTTTGACGATCAGTGCCATGGCTTTTTTCCAGTCCGCATCGAAAACGGAAGTGTCGCCAGTTGTTTTCCAGTAGCCGTGGGCCAGACGGATAGGGTAGCAGAGCGAGTCGATCTCCCACTTGCGTTCGTGCAGCCAGGGACTCATCTTGGTGTGATCGCTGTCCCATTCACTTCCGGTCGGTTTCTTGTTGAAAGCGTTGGCGTAGGGATCAATCAGGATACATTGGGATTGCCGGTTGACAACGCCGGCAATCAACTGCCGCAGATGCGTATCCTTCGGCGTCAATGGCAGGTAGGGCCATACCTGGGCCGAAGAATCCCGGAGCCACATGGCTTTGATATCGCCGGTGATGACAAAAGTGTCGGGGCGACCGTTCTTCATTTCAAACTCAACCGTCGTATCCAGCGTGTTGGGAAAACAATTCTCGAAGAGCCACGCCAGTTTTTGATCTGGCAGCGCTTTTGTAACCTCTCTGATTGTATCCTCGACGGCCTTGCTGGTAAACAACCGTTCTGACGGCTTGGGACGTTTACTGGTGAAGCCGGCAGGTTCGATGGAATAGGGGAACTTGAGAGGCAGAGTAATAAGACCAGCGGCTGCCATTGCACTGGTTTTGAGAAAATCCTTACGAGTTGCCATAGGTGATCACATAATATTCTGATTGGATCTATATGATTTCAGACTTTATAATAATGAAGCAAATTGTAAACACATAAGATGATGGTACAGAAAGTTTAACTTTTTTTGTGCTGAACGCCTGTGTATCAAGATTTGATCATGTTGTAATTAACGTGAGTCGAGATAAGAATCGATGGCAAAAAAGAATAGAACACGGACAACACCGATGAGGCGGATTCTCGCGGACAAAAATTTAAAATAGCCCCTCTCCATGGATATGGAGATAGCTTGTCCCGACCCCGAGGCATCAAGCTTTTTATTAGGCGGTTCCATTTTAGTCAGTTCT
>Ga0102953_1002156_pt1 | contig 11957 bp, 12 predicted proteins | sample SalPon2A_C_D2_MG_FD_78509 | JGI IMG/M metagenome (GOLD analysis project Ga0102953, IMG submission 78509) | Soil microbial communities from South San Francisco under conditions of wetland restoration - Salt Pond MetaG R2A_C_D2_MG | ecosystem: Environmental > Terrestrial > Soil > Wetlands | place... | reverse complement strand
GGCTCGCGCAGAAGCAGAGGCCAAAGCTAAGCAGGAAGCGGAAGCCAAGGCTCGCGCAGAAGCAGAGGCCAAAGCTAAGCAGGAAGCGGAAGCCAAGGCTCGCGCAGAAGCAGAGGCCAAAGCGAAACAGGAAGCGGAAGCCCATGCCAAGGCATTGGAGGCAGCGAAGGAGCGCGCGCGCCAGAAAATTGAAGCGGCGCGCCAGAAGGCGGAAGAAGAAGCGGCCAAAGCCAGGGCAGAAGCGGAAGCGGCACGCAAGAAGGCGGAAGAAGAGGCGGCCAAGGCCAAGGCAGAGGCGGAAGCAGCAGCCAGGGCCAGGGCGGAAGAAGAAGCCAGGGCACTGGCAGAGGCCCAGGAAAAGGCGCGTAAGGAAATCGAGGCGGCCCGTGAAAAGGCCGAACAGGAAGCAGCCAGGGCCAAGGCGGAAGAAGAAGAGGCGCAGGCCCGCGCGGAAGCTGCTGCAGAAAAAGAGCGGGCGGCAGCAGAAGCCAAGGCACAGGCCGCGGCAGAAACACAGGCCAAACTGGAAGCCGCCGAACAGGAGCGTGCGGAAGCCGAGGCCAAGGCGCACGCCGAGGCGGAAGAAACGCGAGTCAAGGCAGAGCAGGAAGCAGCCAAGGCGCATGCAGAGGCGCAAGCCAAAATCGAGCAGAAAGAAGAAAAGCTGCGCAGCCAGGAAGCGCAGCTTGAAGCCGAGCAAGGTGCTGCGAAGAGGCATACCGGGGTTGTGACAGGTAAATTCAGGGCGACTTCGGAATCGGCGCGGAGCATGATTGCCACCGTCCTGTTTTTCGATGTGGTCGGCTATACGAAGAAGTCCGTTTCCAGGCAGATAGAGCTGAAAAGGCAATTCAACGAGTTGGTGTCGCAGTTCATCGAAGAGGTGGCTGACGATGAGCAATGCATCATCCTGGATACCGGCGATGGCGCGGCGGTCGGTTTCATGCAACATCCCGAGGATGCGCTGGAAGTTGCCCTGCAGTTCCGCGATGCGGTTACGGCGAATAACCACCGCGACTATCCGGAACTGAACGTCAGGATCGGCATACATCTTGGTCCGGTGAATGTGGTGAAAGACATGAACGGCCAGTTCAACATGGTGGGAGACGGCATCAACGATGCGCAGCGCATCATGAGTTTTGCCGGAACCGATCAGATCTTTATTTCGCGCTCTTATTACGATGTGGTTTCGCGGTTGAGTGCCGAATATGCCGGTTTGTTCAAATATCGCGGCGTGCAGAAGGACAAGCATGGGCGCGAACATCAGGTTTACCAGATAGTCGTTGGTGGCAAGGCGGCCGGAAAGCAGTCCGTCACGACTGAAAAGGAGGCAGCTGCCGAGTCTGACTTCAGCTTGGGGCCGATCGTGCTGGACGGGCTGGCGGAGGAACCGGCTGCAGAAGAACCGTCGCCGGCAAAAGAGGAACCACGCAAATCGCCGGAAGAGGCCGCTACCGAGGAGCAAGCGACAGCACAGCGCAAGGCACAGCAGGAAGAGGAGGCGCGCAAGCAGGCCGAGGAAGAAGCCAAGGCGGAAGCCGAGCGCCGTGCCCGGGAGGAGGAAGATGCGCGCAAACAGGCCGAGGAAGAGGCTGAGCGTCGTGCCAAGGAAGAGGAAGAGGCCTACAAGCTTGCTGCAGAGCAGGCCAGGGCCTGGGAGGAAGCGGAAAAACGCGCCAAGGCGGAAGCCGAGGCACAGGCACGAGTGGAACAGGAAGCTGAGGGTGCGACAAAGTCCGCCGCAAAGAAACCTGCCAAACCGGGCAGGGTGCGCCGCAAACCCTTGCCATGGGGGAAGATCGGTGCCGGTCTGTTCGTGTTATTGCTGGTGGCGGTTGCCGTTGCTCCCTACGTCTGGCCGATGCAGGGTTATCTGCCCCGGATCGAGAAACGGATGTCGGCGCTGCTCAAGCAGCCGGTACATGTTGGCGGCCTGAGCGCGGCCTTGTTCCCCTCGCCGAAACTTGAATTGAGCAACGTTACCGTCGGGGCAGGGCAGGAAATAGAGGCCGGTAGCGTGGTGCTGCACTTCGGTTTCGGCAGTTTGTTTGCCGATACCAGCCCCATCGACGATGCCGAACTGAACAACTTGCGGCTGAGCGAGCCGGCTTTCGACAAGACATTATCCTGGCTGGCGTTGGCAGGCGGCGACCCGGCTTACCCGCTGGCGCATGCCACACTGAACAATGCGCAAGTCAGCACCGAAATGCTCAAACTGCCTGCCATCAACGGCTCAGTGGCGTTTGCGCAGGGACATTTTTCCAATGCGGCGCTTGAAGACAAGGAAGGCAAGCTCAAGGTGAAACTCAGTTCGCAGCAGGGACAGCTTGCACTGTCCGTAAGCCTGAAGGACGGTGTATTGCCGATACTGCCCAAGGTTCATTTCAGCGACCTGGACGCAGAAGGCAAGGTGCGCAATGGCGAGGTCGACATCGAGAATGTCGACGCGACACTGTATGGCGGTACGCTGGGCGGCAATGCGCACCTGAGCTGGCAGAAAGGCTGGGTGATGCAGGGGCGCATAACCGTGAAGGGCGTGGATATACACCAGGCCTTGCCCAAAGCCGGGATTGAAGGCGAGTTGGCGGCCGACGCCGGTTATGCGATCCGCGCAGCCTCACTACCGATGCTGGGCGGTAATCCCGGCCTGGATGGAGACTTTTCGCTGCAGAAGGGCATCATCAGCGACATAGACATGGTGGAAACGGTGCGCCTGGCGGGCGGTAATGCGCCCGCACAGGGAGGACGCACGCATTTCGACGAGTTGAAGGGCAGGCTAACCCTGGATAACGGTATGCAGCATTATCGCCAGTTGCACCTGTCGGCAGGAGTATTGAGCACTTCCGGCCATCTGGATATCGATTCTGCCGGGGATCTGGACGGCCGCCTTGCGGCAGAACTGAATGTGCGTCCGGGCACCGTGCCGCTGTTGCTATCAGGAAAAGTTGGCCAGCCGGTGCTGCGAGTCGGGCGCTGATTTCCGGACTCAGTAAATACGTTTCAGGAAGGCGGGAACAGTTTCTTTCTTTTTCTTTTGGAGTGCGGTCCGTGATTCGGGTCGTATGGGAGGAAGGATGACAGTATCCGGCATTTGCTGCCCAAGGGGTTCGCTGATTCCCAGCATGTCATAGATTATCGTCAGCTGTCCCGCGAAACGCTCCAGGAAATTCCGGCAGTCTGCCGGGGTCATGCCCAGGCGTTTGACCGCGGCAATGTTGTGCCAGGCGGCAATCTTCGCACTGATGCGATCCTGCATGTTGGCTACCATGACCACGTCAGCGTAATCTGCCAGGGGTTCCAGGGTTGACTTGCGGTGCAGGTCTTCATGATCGGTAATGATATTGACCATATCATCCGAAAAATTCCAGGAGCGCAACAGCTTGATACCAATCGGGACGCGGAATTTGTGCAGCACGGACTTGACGCTTTCCCAGTCCAGCGTAGGCACCAGATTGTCGATGCTCAGGCAGAGCGGAATAATGCCGATGTTATGTATCAGTCCGGCCATCAGCGCCTGATCCGGATTGAGGTGTTTCTGATGTAATGCCAGTACGTAGCTGACTGCGGCCACATGGCGGCTATGCTGCCAGTATTCCTGCAATTGCTGCTGTACGATTGCGCTTTTTGCCTGCAGCAACTCGGACACGGTGGCAGTCATTGCGACATTGCGCAGTTGCCTGTAACCCATGCGCTTAACCGCTGCATGAACGCTCTTTACCGGCGGCTGGCCGGTAAAGACGGCACTGTTGGCACTGCGAATGATGTGTGCGGCAACGACGGGATCGCTGGAAATGACGGAAACGACCTGCTGGGCGGAAACGTTCGGGTTGTCGAGCAGGTCGTGAATCCTGGTTGCGACATGGGGGAGGGTCGGCAGCGGCAATTCATTGCGCTCGATCAGGAGGTAAATTTTCTTGATCAGCGCTCTCTGCTCACCCTCCTTCATAGGTCAAGCCCTCAGCTCAATGCCTTCGCTATGCGTGAGAGAGCATTCTGCAGGTTTTCCATGGAAGTTGCAAAAGACAGCCGCACATAGCCTTCGCTACCGAAGGCCGAGCCCGGCACCACCGCTACACCGGCCTGTTCCAGCAGGTACTCGGAAAAGGCGATATCGGTGGCCTCCTTGATTGTTCCTTTCTGGTGCAGTGCCGTAATCGCACTGCGCATGTCGGGGAAGGCATAGAATGCACCGCCTGCCTTCAGACACTGCACGCCCGGCATTTTGTTCAATTCGCTCACCACAAATTCGTGCCGCTCGCGGAACGCCTTGACCATCGGCGTAATGCAACCCTGGTCGCCGTTCAGTGCGGCCTCGGCCGCAACCTGCGAAATCGAGGTCGGGTTGGACGTGCTCTGCGACTGCACGTTGGTCATCGCGGTGATGATGTTCTCCGGCCCGGCTGCATAGCCGATGCGCCAGCCGGTCATCGAATACGCCTTGGACACGCCGTTCAGTACCATGGTGCGCGCATACAAATCAGGGCAGGCATCGAGGATGTTGACGAACTTGTCATCGGTCAGCGCAATGTGCTCGTACATGTCGTCGGTGGCGATCAGGATGTCGGGGTGCTTGCGCAGCACCTCGCCCAGCGCCTTGAAATCGTCCAGCGTATACACCGCACCGGAAGGATTGCTCGGGCTGTTGATCATCAGCATGCGTGTTTTCGGCGTGATCGCCGCTTCCAGTTGCGCGGGCGTCATCTTGAAACCCTGCTCGATGCCGGCCTGAACGATCACCGGTTTGCCTTCGGCGATCAATACGATGTCGGGATAGGACACCCAGTAGGGTGCGGTGATGATGACCTCGTCACCGGGATTGATCGTCGCCAGCGCCAGGTTGAAAATGCTCTGCTTGCCGCCACAGGAAACCAGGATCTGCTTGGCCGTGTAGTCGAGGCCGTTGTCGCGCTTGAACTTGGCGATGATCGCTGCCTTGAGCGAAGGCGTTCCGCCGACCGGGGTGTACTTGGTGAAACCCTTGTCGATCGCTGCGATGGCGGCGTCCTTGATGTGTTGCGGGGTGTCGAAATCCGGTTCGCCGGCGCCCAGTCCGATGATATCCTTGCCTTCGGATTTCAGTTTTGCGGCGCGGGCGGTGACGGCGAGAGTGGGGGAAGGCTTGATGGCCTGAACGCGTTTAGACAGTTCCAAAATAGCTCCTGGAGCAAGAAATGCGGCGGCGTCCGCACGATTGTTCGCCGTTGATACGGGAAAAATTATACGCGTGATTAGAACCATTCCCAAGGGCTCCAGGCGTTCAGGGAAGACATTTTTTCGGAAAGTCGGGTGGCATGATCGGATTGATACAGCGTGTCAGCGAAGCTGAAGTCGCGGTGGACGGTAAGGTTGTCGGTCAGATCGGGGGCGGCCTGCTGGTGCTGGTCGGCGTCGAGAAAGGCGACGACGAAACCGGTGCGCAGCGCCTGCTCGAACGTCTGCTGAGCTACCGGGTGTTTCCCGATGCCGACGGCAAAATGAACCTGTCGCTGGCCGACACGGGTGGCGGGTTGCTGCTGGTGCCGCAGTTCACGCTGGCTGCAGATACCCGTAAGGGTACCCGCCCCAGCTTCTCTTCCGCCGCTCCGCCGGAACAGGGCAGAACCCTGTTCGAATATTTTGTGGCAGCGGCACACGAACGCCATGCCAAGGTGGAAACCGGCATCTTCGGTGCAAATATGAAAGTAGGTCTCATCAACGACGGCCCGGTGACGTTCTGGCTGCAGGTCGGGGCAGAAAAGCCGGGCGGTCTGTAAATCCGGCTACTCCCGGCCCGCGGGCTTGAGTCGCCATTCCTTGCCGGCAGTCCAGCCCTCCGACGCCGAAGCGATGATGTCGAACTTCGGCATGTAGGGCTTGATGTCGAGCAGGGGCGTGCGATCCAGCATATCCACGCCCTGCACGTTCAGGAAGTTTCCTTCGCGGCCTAGCAGTTTTACGATGGACATGCCGATGCCGTTGGGCCGGCACGGATGCCTGGAGGCGTAGATGCCGTGCGGCACGTCGTCGAGGAAGGTATGGCGTACCATTTCGATCTCGCCGGCACGGTCGAGATGGTAGAGCAGGTAAATATGCGAGAAAGTCTCGATGTCCTGTAGTCCGGCTGAGTATTCCTTGAACAGTTCCACCCGCCCGCTCGCTGCAGCTGCAAATTGCGGCTGGATGGGGCATGACTCCTTGGTTGCGTGGGGTGTGTGGATGATGCCGATGGGTGCGAAGTTCAGGCTCATTGTCTGCCTATGTGCTAGGGAAGGTTTGCTCAAGTCTATCCAATGCCGGCGCGGCGAACAATGCGCCGGTCCTGCCGCATCCGTTCCAAGTGTAGAATCCCGTAGGGTAATGACATCGGAAATCCGGACATGAGACTCGGCATAGACCTCGGCGGCACCAAGATCGAAATCATCGCGCTCGACGACAACGGTGCGGAACTGCTGCGCCACCGCGTGGCTACGCCCAAAGGCGATTACCCTGGGACGTTGCAGGCCATCGCCTCACTGGTTCGCGATGCCGAAGCGGAGCTTGGGCAGCAGGGAACACTGGGCATCGGCACCCCCGGCGCTGTGTCGAAGGCAACGGGCGGTATCAAGAACTCCAACTCGATACACCTGATCGGCCAGCCCATCGTGCAGGACCTGGAAACCCTGCTGCAGCGCACAGTGAAAATCAGCAACGATGCCAACTGCTTTGCGCTGTCCGAGGCGACCGACGGTGCAGGGGCGGGTGCCGAGGTCGTGTTCGGCGTGATCCTTGGCACCGGCGTCGGCGCCGGCATTGTGGTCAATGGCCAGGTGCTTACCGGCCCCAACGGCATCGCCGGCGAATGGGGCCACAACCCGCTGCCCTGGCCCGACGCGCAGGAACTGCCCGGCCTGCCATGTTATTGCGGCAAGCATGGCTGCATCGAAACCTTCCTCTCCGGTCCGGGTATGATGAAACAGTACAAGCTTGAGACCGGCGAAGCGCTGAGTTCGAAAGAAATCGTGCAGCGTGCGGAGCAGGGCGATGCCGCCTGCGAACAGAGTATGCAAACCTATGAAAATCGCCTCGCGCGCGGCCTGGCGCATGTCATTAATATCCTGGACCCGGACGTCATCGTGCTGGGCGGCGGCATGTCCAACATCGAACGGCTGTATGCGAATGTGCCTGCGCTGTGGGGCAACTGGGTGTTTTCCGATCGGGTGGATACACAACTGGTGAAGAACCGCTACGGCGATTCCAGCGGCGTGCGCGGCGCGGCTTGGCTGTAGCCAGTTATTGTCAAGACCTGTTAAGAGTGCTATTGTCAGATCATTAAAAGCGCTTGGAGGAAGTCATGGCACATGCAGTTCTGGCATCAATTACGGCCAGTATCTCCGAACTGAAGAAGAACCCGATGGCGACCGTCGCAGCGGGCGAGGGTTTCCCGGTGGCAATCCTCAACCGTAACGAACCGACTTTCTATTGCGTTCCCGCCAAGGCCTACGAGGCGCTGCTGGACAAGCTGGAAGACCTCGAACTCAATGCGCTCGCCGACGCGCGGCTGAAAGACGGCAAGCGCCTGGTCAAGGTAAAACTGGATGAACTATGAGTTGAGCTTCCACCCTGCCGCGTTGGCGGAGTGGAAAAAGCTCGACCATGCCGTGTGCGAGGTGTTCAAGAAAAAACTCGCCGAGCGCCTGCGCAATCCCCGCATTCCTTCCGCCCGACTCTCTGGCCATCAAGATCGCTACAAAATCAAACTGCGCGATGCTGGTTACCGCCTGGTTTACGAAGTCCGAGACAAGGTGCTGGTGATTGTGGACGTCGCCGTGGGCAAGCGCGAGCGCAACATGGTGTACAAGGCTGCGGCGAAGCGGTAATTATTGCGACGCTGACCCATTAGCTCATTATTGATGTTTCCTCAATTCAAGACAGCCTCTCACTGATTCTGAACTTTGCTGGAAAAACAAGAACTGGTACGTCATTCCCGCGAAAGCGGGAATCCAGTGGATTTAAACAAAATGCATTTTTTTCTTGCTGGATTCCCGCTTTCGCGGGAATGACGGCAGGGATGTTATGAATTATGGAAAGCTCGATAGGTATTCTCGGACCGGATAAATACATGATTGATAGAGAACCGTTATGGCAATACCAGCGGCGTGCGCGGCGCGGCATGGCTGCAATGAAAGCGAGATCGGGCAATGTCGGGAAGTGACTCCGGGCCCGGTCCTCTGGATTTTCTTGCCGGCCTGTTCGGTGGCGGCAAGGGTAACCACGCGCTGGACGAAACCGCCTGGCGGGCGGTTATGCAACTTCCGCTGTTCGACGGGCTGGATGCCTCAGAACAGGGGCGGTTGCGCGAACTGGCAATACAGTTGCTTGCCGACAAGGCGTTTTCCGGCGAGGGCGGTGCGGAAGTGGATGATGGCATGGTCACCGCGATTGCCGCCTTCGCGGCGCTGCCGGTGCTCAACCTCAGCTACGACTGGTACAAAGGCTGGCGCGAGATTGTGATCTATCCGGGCGAGTACGCTTACGATGGCGAGCAAATGGATGCGGCCGGCATAGTCCACCAGGTTCATCACGTGCGCAGCGGTGAAGCGATGACGGGCGGCCCGATGGTGCTGTCCTGGCAGGATGTGGAACGTTGCGGACAGGGCGCGGGCTTCAACGTCGTGATCCACGAATTCGCCCACAAGCTCGACATGAACAACGGCAATGCGAACGGCCGGCCGCCGCTGCATTCCGGTATGAATCCGGACGGCTGGGCGCACGATTTCCAGACCGCCTACGACGACCTCAGCCGCCATGTGGCTCACGGGGGAATCGCCATCAATCCCTATGCCGCGGAAAACCCGGCCGAATTCTTCGCCGTCCTTTCCGAGTACTTCTTCGAATCACCCCATGTGCTGCAGCGGGAATATCCCGCGGTGTATGAACAGTTGGTGCAGTTCTATCGGCAGGACCCGCTGGCGCGCTTGCGGCATGGCACGCGAGAGGCGTAAATTGCCGGTTCCTGTTCTTGCTTCGCATTAAAGGGGGATTACCATGTACACCACATTGATCACGGGCGCCAACCGCGGCATCGGACTCGAACTGGCGCGGCAATATGCCGCCGACGGCTGGCGCGTGCTGGCCTGCTGCCGCCATCCGGAACAGGCCGAGGCATTGAACAAGCTGGCGGCACAGCATGTGGATACGGTGCAGGTCCATGCGCTGGACGTGGCCGATCTCGCGCAGATCGACCAGTTGGCAGAGTTGCTGGCCAGCGAATCCATCGACCTGCTCATTAACAATGCCGGCGTCTATCCGATGGCCGACTCGAAAGGCTTCGGCCACACCGATTGCAATGAATGGATGCAGGCCTTTCAGGTCAACACCATGGCCCCTCTCAAGATGGCCGAAGCGTTCGTGTCCCACGTGGCGAGCAGCAAGCTGAAAATCGTCGCCACCATCAGCAGCAAGATGGGCAGCATCGCAGACAACACCGGCGGAGGCAGTTACCTTTACCGTAGCAGCAAGGCGGCAGTGAACATGGTTGTCAAAAATCTCTCGCTGGACTTCAAGCGCGATGGCATCACCACCGTCGTGTTCCATCCCGGATGGGTACGGACCGACATGGGTGGGCCAAATGCCTTGATCACGGTGGAGCAGAGTGTCACTGGTATCCGGCAGGTTATTGGCAAACTCACCCTGGACGATACCGGGAAGTTCTTCAGCTACGACGGGCAGGAGGTTCCGTGGTGAGCATGCTACGTACTTTATGTGTGAGATTGAAAGGAGGTCGGAAACAAAAGCGAAACTGAACTGACCTTGTTTTTTAATTTTTCTTTTGAATTTAGCCTATTAGATAGGTGTCATGTTTGTCCCTGTTTTTGACTCAAAGTACGTGGAATTCTTTCTGCATCAACCTCTGAGGAATGATGTATGAAAATCGAAGTAAATAAATGGGGTTTTATGACATTGTTGCTGCTTGCTGTGTCGACGAGGCTTCAGGTTATAGCAGTAATATTCTTGCTAGTCATGCTTGCTAATATTATTAGCGGGAAGTGAGCGAATAAGTTGTTTGTTGTGGAGCAGAGTTTGTAGGGAAATAGCTTCAGCGTCGCCTGGCTATTTCTGGCTGGCCTTCCGCGCAGTCTTGGCCATCCTCAAAAAAGCCGCCAGTTCCTCCACCCAGCGCAAACGTTGTTCAGGCGTGAGTTGCCGGAAGGCGCGCAGTCGCTCGTCGCTGACGTAGTAGGTGCGGTCGCCGGGATCGAAGGGTTTGTTCATGATGACTTGATGCGCTGCAGGTGTTCGATGTCGGTCATGTCTATCGGACGGCCGACGGCCTGTTTGAGTGCGATGAGGTCGTCGATGGAGGCGATGCGGATGGGGGTGTCTGAGATGTCGATTACTGCGGCGTGCTCCGACATACCGGAAAATTCCACGGGCGGAAACAGCAATACGTCCACGGTTACGCCGGTGAGTTCGGGCGAACGCAGGGCGAAGGCTTGGAGGTTGCGTTCCTTGTGCCACAGGCGCAGCAGTTCGAGGTCGGCGAGCGATTCCAGCGGAACCGGCAGGGCGGGGGTGAGATTGAGTTCCCGCGCGGTCTCGATCAGGTTTTCCAGATTATCCGGAGTCATTGCGACAGTGATGTCCACGTCCATGGTGGAACGTTCCACGCCATGAAGGGACACGGCCAACCCGCCGATCAGCAGGTAATCCACTTGGTGGCGGGCCAGTGCAGAAAATAGGTCGAGATAAAACATGCCGCCAGTCTACTCAATGTCCCGAGGACAAACAATGTTATGAGTTTGCCGGTAAAATAAGCGGCTGACCATGAATACCATCACCTTTCCCAACAGTCCCTACCGTTTGCACCTGCCATTCGAACCGGCAGGTGACCAGCCTGCGGCCATCGCGCAATTGGTGGAGGGCATCGATGACGGGCTGGCGTACCAGACGCTGCTCGGGGTGACCGGCTCGGGCAAGACTTTCACCATGGCCAACGTGATTGCGCGCACCGGGCGGCCGGCGATCGTGATGGCGCCGAACAAGACGCTGGCGGCACAGCTGTATTCGGAGTTGCGCGATTTCTTTCCCGAAAACGCGGTGGAATACTTCGTTTCCTACTACGACTACTACCAACCGGAAGCCTACGTGCCGGCGCGCGACGTGTATATCGAGAAGGATTCCAGCATCAACGAGCAGATCGAGCAGATGCGGCTATCGGCGACCAAGGCGCTGCTGGAGCGGCAGGATTCCATCATTGTCGCAACCGTGTCGGCGATCTATGGCATCGGTGACCCGGTGGATTACCACGGCATGATCCTGCACCTGCGCGAGAACGAGAAAATGCCGCAGCGCGATGTGATCAAGCGGCTGGCCTCGATGCAGTACGAGCGCAACGAGATGGATTTTGCGCGCGGCACCTTCCGCGTGCGCGGCGACGTGATCGACATCTTCCCGGCGGAAAACAGCGAGCACGCATTGCGCATTTCGCTGTTCGATGACGAAGTGGAAAGCATGTCGCTGTTCGACCCGCTTACCGGCCACATCCTCAGCCGCGTGCCGCGCTATACCGTGTACCCCTCCAGCCATTACGTGACGCCGCGCGAAACCACGTTGCGTGCGATCGAGACGATCAAGGTGGAGCTGGCCGAGCGCATCGCCTTTTACCAGAAGGAGAATAAGCTGGTCGAAGCGCAGCGCATCGAACAGCGCACGCGCCACGACCTGGAGATGCTGGCCGAGATTGGTTTCTGCAAGGGCATCGAGAACTATTCGCGCCACCTGTCCGGGCGCAAGCCGGGCGAGGCACCGCCGACGCTGATGGACTACCTGCCGCCGAATGCGCTGATGTTCATCGACGAAAGCCACGTCACAATTCCGCAGATCGGCGGCATGTACAAGGGCGACCGCGCGCGCAAGGAAAACCTGGTCAACTACGGCTTCCGCCTGCCATCCGCGCTGGACAACCGGCCGTTGCGTTTCGACGAATTCGAGAAGGTGAT
>Ga0102953_1002154_pt1 | contig 11961 bp, 14 predicted proteins | sample SalPon2A_C_D2_MG_FD_78509 | JGI IMG/M metagenome (GOLD analysis project Ga0102953, IMG submission 78509) | Soil microbial communities from South San Francisco under conditions of wetland restoration - Salt Pond MetaG R2A_C_D2_MG | ecosystem: Environmental > Terrestrial > Soil > Wetlands | place... | reverse complement strand
GACAACGTAGCCTCCAGGGATAACGCCGTCCGATTGCTCAATCTGCTGAATGCACGCCTGGGGCCCGGAATCTGCTATGGCCTGTCGATTGCCGACGATCACCGACCCGAAAAAGCCTGGCAGGCTCTTCATCCCGGCGGGAAATTCCAGGTACAGCCATCCGATGATGTCGATGAAAACCCCCGGCCGGTATTTTTGCTGGACACGCCACGTCCTCTCAATGCCAGCGGCGGCGAACCCTGCCTTGGCGGCCGCCTGGAGTTGCTGAAGGGCCCTGAGCGTATCGACTTCGGCTGGTGGGACGAGACCAATCAACCGGCCCGGGATTACTACATCGCACGACAGGCAGATGGTGCCCTGTTCTGGATATTTACCGCATCCAGCAACGATGCCCGGGCCAAAAGATGGTATTTGCACGGCATCTTCTCTTAGAATGCTCGCAGGAAGAGAAGGATAAATCGATGAATCTCTACGAACTCAACATGGAGTCGATAACCGGCAATCCGGTTTCGTTTGCGGAATACCGCGATGAGGCCCTGCTGATCGTCAACCTCGCCTCTCAATGAGGCCTCACCCCTCAGTACGCAGGTCTGCGTACCCTGCATGAATCCGGACAGGTCACTGTCCTTGGCTTTCCGTGCAATCAGTTCGGCGCCCAGGAACCCGGCACCAATGCCGAGATCCTTGAATTTGCCCGGAGCAAATACGACGCAAACTTCCCGATGTTCGCCAAGATCGACGTGAACGGCGATGGGGCCTGCGAACTGTATACATGGCTAAAGGCGGAACAGTCCAACGAAGACGGCAGTGCTGACATCCCCTGGAATTTCACCAAATTCCTGGTGAACGCCAAAGGCGAAGTCGTCAAACGATTCGGGCCGCGCACAACACCGGAAGAAATCGCCGCTGAGCTTCCGGGCTACCTCTGATATATAGAGGCCAGGCCGATCACGGGACATCATCTCCACCGCGCCCGCGGTGATAAACTCATCCGTTCACTACCGGGATGCGCCGTGGACAGCGACAACTACAAACAAAAGAAAGCCAGGTTCGATAACCTGTTGACGCTGTTTGGACGCAAGCCCGTACTCGAGGCAATACGATCGGGCGACATCACACCCGTCAGGCTGCATCTCGCGACAAGCAATCGAGCGTCTCCCGAACTCACCGAAATGCAGGAAATTGCCGACCGGCGCCATTGTGAAATTGTCTTTCACACCCGCCAGGCGCTGGCGCGGATATCCAAAAACGGCCGCCAGGACCAGGGCGTGGCACTGGATGTGAGCGCCCCACGCTATCTGCCGCTGGACGATCTGCCAGATGCCGCGGCACGCTGTCAACTGATCGCCATCGATGCGGTCACCAATCCACAAAACCTCGGCATGATTGTCCGATCGGTCGCGGCTTCGCCCATCCATGGCATCATCCTGCCACGCGAGGGTTGTGCACCCATCGATGGGCTCGTTATCAAGGCAAGCGCCGGTACCTTGTTCAAATGCCGGGTCTATCACTGCCGGCAACTCGCCGATGGACTCAATACCGCCAGCGATCGTGGCTACCGCATCGTCGGCATGGCGGCCGAAGGCAAAACGTCCCTGGCCGACATGCCCAGCGACGAGGCGATTGTCTTCGTCCTCGGCAATGAGACTCGCGGCCTGTCCGATGATGTAGCATCCATTTGCAGTGAGATGGTTTCGATTCCTCTCGCCAATGGCGTGGAATCGCTCAACGTCAGTGTCGCCGCCGCCCTCGTTGCTTTCCACGCGACCGTGTAGGCCGGCTCAGGGCTCGATCAACACCTTATAGGTCGCTGCCTGCCGCGCTCGTGCGAATGCCGCTTCAAAAGCATCGATACCGAAACGTGCAAACGCGAGATGGTAAATAGATATCCGACCGTCATTGAGCCACTCGATGGCCTTACCGAAAGGGCCGCAACGCGATCCGAGTAATGTCACCTCGTTGACAACGACCTGGTTGAGGGAGGAAAGATCACGATTTGCGATGGTGCTTTTCAGTACTACAGTGCCGCGCGGCTTCACTGCATCGAGTGCAGTCTGGAATCCGCTGGCACTTCCCGAACATTCCACCACTACATCGTATTGTTTATCCGGTGCGGCAATCGCGACAACGTCCAGGCTCTCCAGTGTGGCCGCTCGGCGCGGGTTGCGCACCAGCACATCCACGTTGGCGGCACAGTGCGCCATCACTTGCGCGACGAGCTGCCCCAACCGGCCGGCGCCGACGACCAACACACGCTCTCTACCGCCGAAACTGATCTGTTCCGTGATCTCGAGGGCGGCGGCCAGGGGTTCCACAAGCGCCGCCGCCTCATCACTGAGGGCATCCGGCAGGCAGTAGGCATTGGCGATCGGCACTGCCAGATGTTCGGCAAAGGCGCCCTGACGCTGTCGTACACCGATGACTCGCCGGTCGAGACAATGATTCGCGAGTCCACGCCGGCAGAATTCGCAGGTTCCGCAACCGATATTGATGGACGCGACCACGCGCTTGCCCAACCAGGAAGCCGGCCCCGTGACGACATCGCCGACAAATTCATGACCCGGTACGCCGGTAAAGCCGGCATATCCGGCGAGCATCTCCAGATCCGTACCACAGATTCCGGCCGCACGAACCCGAAGCAGTAACTCGTCCTCCGAGGTCGACGGCAATGCCAGGTCGTCGCGCAGCGACAGCTTTCCCTTTTCAAGCCAAAGCCCTTTCATCCCCCTATGTTAACGCGATTCGATGGCGGGCGAGGGACCCAGGCGGTGTGATGGTGTAGACTCCGCGCCATGAAAAATCACGACCAGGAAATGGACGCCCTGCTGGTGCGTCTGATCAGCGAAACCAACGGTATCGCACTGGGAGATACGCTGGACCTTGCAGAACGCTCGATGATGGCAAGGGAACGCCCCCTTGTCCGCGAATCGATCGGCGAATTCCGGCGTTGGCTGTTCGAGTACCAGCGTGGCAGCGTACAGATCGATCCTCTTCTCGAACATCCTGTGGCGCAGTCGCTTTCGCGATTCTTTCTCGCCTTCCCCAGGCCCTACCGTGAAGAACACATCCATCTTACCGGTTCGCTGTCGGCGGACTTCATCTATCCGCGTCTGGCGGCGTTACTGGCCGGGCCGGATGCCGACCAGTATGCGGCGAAAATTCGCGATATCTATGGACAGGACGCATTACCGATTTCCAGTGTCGATGATGTTGATCGGCTTATCCGGATGCGCGGTAATGTTTCCTTCTCACACTACCTGCAGGTTCTGACCCTCGCCAAACTGGTCCTGGTGGATCGACAGTCACACTATGATGCCGCTTACCACATGGCGAAGACGCTGTATCGCGACTTCAACGTCGGGCATATCCATCTCAAGTTTTCCTTCTCACGGGAGACTGCAAATCCGGTGGATGCACTGCCGGGCGAAGGTGTGAGTTCCGAAGATGTGGTCCTCGGTCTTTATGAGGGATTCGAAGCCTTCCGCCGCGAACAGCCCCACTTCGACTATGTGTTGGCACCCTCCTTTCGCAAGGAAGGCGATTTCTTCGACCCGAAGCGGTTCGCCTCGAAGCGCGAAGACTTCGAATTCCAGGTCAGGCAGATTCTGGACTTGCTGGACCGATATCCTTTCCTGGCCGACAAGATCCTGGATGTCGACACCGTCGGTGACGAACGCGATCATTATCGAAAAACGCACTTCGAATCCATGCGAGTCGGTTTCCGCAAATTACAATTCCGCGGCATCCAGGTGCGCAGCCATCACGGTGAGACCTGGCACACATTGCAACGCGGCGTGCAGGCGGTGGACAATGCCATGAATCTCTGGCATATCAGCACCGTGGAACATGGTGTCAGTCTCGGCGTGAACCCGAATTACTACTTCCACAGCGTGTTCGAAAATGCCATGGCGCTGAACATGGAGGGTAAGGCACTGTTGCCCGGTTCCCGCGAATCCAACGAGATAGAAGCGATGGATTTCGGCAAACATGGCGATGTGCTGGGCAAGCTCAAGTCGGGCCACCGATTGGCCGATGATGACATCCAGCGATTCATCAAAACCAAATTCCATACCGCGCGGGAACTGGAACACTACCAGCACGATGTGCTGAATCGGATGATCGACAAGGGTGTCGCGCTGGTCGCCCTTCCCTCGTCCAACGTCAAGCTGACCTCGACCTTCCCCACCTATCGAGATCATCCATTCTCCTGGTGGGAGAAAAAGAGTGTCGAACTCGGTATCGGCACCGATAACTATGTAACACTCAACACCAATTTCGTCCGCGAGATGATGATCCTGCTGTGCAACGATGCCGACGAACTGAAGATTACCAAGCTGCTGATGACGGCAACCGGAGAGACCCGTAGGCCGGTGCTGTCGGGACTGCTGTGGGATATGCGCAAGTCGCTGACCGCCTAGTTTTGTCAGCCGACGTAAAGGTGTTTTATGCTCTGCACCCGTACTGAGGAAAAAATATGAGCACATCCATTCCAGACGGCTGGCAGGTCAAACGCCTTGCCGGTGCATTGGGGGCCGAGGTTCATTGTCCGAAGCTCGCCGACATGAGCGATGCCGACATTACCGCGATCAAGGGCTTGCTGACGGATCACATGGTCCTGTTCCTGCCCGACCAGCATCCCGAAGTCGACAGCCATGTCGAATTCGGCAGAAAATTCGGCCAGCTTGAAGGCCATCCTCATCTCAAGAATCCATTTACCCAGCATCCTGAACTGTTCGAGCTGGCAGCCTCCAGCGGTGGCGTGGCTGACGAATGGCATACCGACATCACCTTCCAGGAACAGCCTGCCCTGATGTCCGTTCTGCATATGGTCAAATGTCCCGAAGTCGGCGGCGATACCATGTGGTCGAATCTCTGCGCCGCCTATGACGAATTGTCCGCACCGCTAAAGGAAATGTGTGACGGCCTCACGGCACTACATGACGCCCTGCCTCACAACCACCCGGAGCGAATGACAATTCATCCTGTGGTACGCCTGCATCCCGATACCGGGCGGAAAGCCCTGTACGTGAACGAACACTTTACGCGGCGCATCGTCGAAATGAACGCAACCGAAAGCGAGGCCTTCCTCGGTTACCTGACCCGCTGGGTTCAGAACCCGCGCTTTACCGTGCGTTACACCTGGCACGAAGGGACAGTCGCCATGTGGGACAATCGCTGCACCCAGCACTTTGTCCTGAACGACTTCGAAGGCGAGCGGATTATCCAGCGCGTCACCGTGATGGGCGACAAGCCCCAGGGGGCAGAAAATCCAAGATGGGAGCCGTGGGTACGTCCGGGTCGATTGAGTGCCACCAGCCGACACGATCGCCAACTGTTCCAGTACCTGAAATCCCGCGAATCCGCGTAAGTACTGCCAGCCTTAGAGCTTCATGCCGTAGACAATCGAGGTTTCCGATTCGGTTACCGGGGCAAAGCCCAGTTTCGGATAGAACGCGAACGCGCGTTCATTGCCCTTGCTGACCCCCAGGTGAATGCCGGGTACGCCCTTGTCGCGCAGTTTGTCGAGAAATATCTCAATCAACCGGGGCCCCTGCCCGGCGCCCTGCCCCACAGGCAGAATGTCGATATGCAGGTGCGCAGGATATTCATCGGTGTAGGCTGGCGCCCGATAGCCATAATGGATAGCACGTATCATGCCCGCTTCCCGGGTCTTGTCCGACGCATCGCGTAAGGGATACTTCTCTCGCAACGGCGGCCACCACTTTTCCTGGCACTCCGCTTCGAATCGTCGCGAATCCGAGGTGCCCACAATGTAGCCACAAGGGGCACCATCGGCGGTAAGGACAAAGCACACATCCGGCTCAACCACCGCATAGGGCGCCGCGAAAAAGTGACCGAGAATTTCCCGGTCTATCGTGCCCGTCGCATCACCCCCATCTTCCCCGGTCTCGAGGCAGATGCGGTACAGCATGTACATATCGCTGGGGTGGTAGTTGCGTATCGCAAATTCAGGCATGCCCGCACTATACCCGAGGCCCGCTGCGCATAACACTCCGGGGCCAAAACGGGTACCATGACCGCTCGCCGATAACCCTGGAACCAGAGGAGCAGTAACTTGGTCGCACCGTTGGACGATATCACCGTGATCGAAATCGATAGCTGGATGGCGGGGCCCAGTGCCGCCGCGATCCTGGCAGACCTCGGTGCCACCGTTATCAAGATCGAGCCGCTCGCGGGGGATCCGATGCGTGGCAATGGCCGGCCACCCAAGCTGGAGGGTGAAATCCGCGACTATGATTTCCAGTTCGACGTCGACAACCGCGGCAAACAGTCGATCCTCATCGATCTCGCCAACCCCGCCGGTGCAGACATCGTTCACAAACTCTGCGAGGGCGCCCAGGTATTCATGTGCAACCTGCTGCCCCGGCGCCAGAAGAAATTCGGACTGGACCCGGCCTCACTGCAGAAATCAAACCCCGGGATCGTCCACGCAACCCTGACCGGCTATGGAACCACCGGTCCCGATGCGTGGCGACCCGGCTACGACGTCACCGCATTCTTTGGTCGTTCCGGTCTTTACGATGCGATGCGCGAAGGCGAGCACGGCATCGTACCCATGGCGCGTCCTGCCCAGGGCGATCACAGTACCGGGCTCGCCTTTGCCGGCGCGATTATGGCGGCCCTGCGTCTCGCGGAACGTACCGGCGAGGCCCAGGTGGTGGAAACCTCCCTGTATGAAACCGCTGTCTGGACCCAGGCCAGCGACTACTGCACCACCGTCGTGGACAAGGCGCCCGTACGTCAACGCGCGCGAGAAGAAATGCTATTACCGACCGCCAACAGGTATCCCTGCGGCGATGGCAAGTGGATCGTTCTCAATATGCCGGAACCGGCCTGGTGGCCGCGGTTCTGCAGGGCACTGGGGCGCGAAGACTGGATTGAAGACGAGCGCTTCGAGACGCCCCGCCAGCGCTATCGGCTCATGCATGAGTTAGTGCCGGCGATTGACGACATACTGTCGAAAAAGAGTCGGGATGAATGGGGCAAGATCTTCGACGCTGAAGGATTGATCTGGGGCCCGGTGCTGGCGTTGCATGAAGTTGCAAGCGATCACCAGGCCGAAGCGATCGGCCTCTTCCCCACGCTGGAAGATGAACAGATCGGGACCTATCGCACGGTGAATATTCCGATGCGGTTCGAAACTGCCGATGTCGGTCCGAGACATCGTTCGCCCCGTCCCGGCGAGCAGACTGCCGCAATTCTCGAGCGCGCCGGCTACGATGGCGATGCGATCAAAGCGATGTTCGATGAAAAGATTGTTGCCTGAGTCGGTGTGATCTGTGACGCGCCCGAGACACTAACGAACGTCGTCCTGGACGCCCCGCTCGAACAAGGGTTCGAGGGCGAGCGCCTCTGCCTCCTGGCGCATCTCGGTTTCGATGTCTTGCGTGCTCGCCGGATCGAACGCCACCGCGGCATCCAGAACCTCTCTCAGCAGTGTGGCGTCGCTTGAGCTGTTCAGGAACACGCCGGGGCGACGCAGTACCCAGTGCACGGCGTTACGCAACGCACGCGCCTCGCGAATCGGCTCATACCAACTGAATCGCCGTGATTCATCGTCATCGCGCCAGCGCCGGCGGGCGATGGCCTTGATGGTTTGCATGGCGACGCCGCGCGACTGGCACAATGCATAGAGTTCCTCGAACTCACGGGCATAGCGCTCGTCCTGCATTGACATCAGGCTATAAGGCAAAAGCACAGAAGCAAACTCGAAGCGCGCCAGGCTCTTCAGATGCATTTCGGCAATCCGGGTTCCGTGACCGGTTACGCCGATAAACCGCACCAGCCCCTGTGATCTTGCCTGCATTGCTGCTTCCAGCGCGCCACCTGGCCCCATGACCAGGTCCCACTCATCATCTTTCGCCAGATTGTGGAATTGAATCAGGTCGAGTTGCTCGACCTGCATCCGTTCGAGGGAACGCTCGATACTCGCCATGGCGCCATCGCGCGTCCGGTCGCCGGTTTTGGTGGCAAGGAACACCTCGTCGCGATGGTCTGCCAGGAACGGGGCAAGCCGGAGTTCCGCATCACCGTAGCTCGCCGCCACATCGATATGGTTGATCCCGTATTCCAGGACGATGTCCAGTGTGGCATCGGCCTTTTCCTGGCGCATGCCCCCGAGCGCGGCCGCGCCGAACAGAATACGGGTACTGTCGTGACCGGTACGGCCAAACGGAATTTTTTCGATCATCGCTAATGCCCTCTTGCCCGGCGAATAAAGCATGGCACGCCGCAACCGAATCTGCCAGTCCGTGAGTCGCACCCATGATGTTGCTATATTGTCCATCCTGGCCCAAGCGGACAAACATGATGATCGAACCAGAAGTCAGCAAGTTTGAGATTGACGGACACGTCGCGTGGATTACGCTGAATCGCCCGGAGGCGATGAACGCCCTGAACCCCCGGTTGCGCTGGGAGCTTTCAAAGCATTTCGATGAAGTCGAGTCCAACGACGATCTCTGGATGGCCGTGGTGACGGGTGCCGGTGACCGGGCTTTTTGTGCCGGCGCAGATCTGAAACATCGGTCGGTCGAACGACAGGCCAGCCCTGAGCAACGGGCGCACTGGCAGCAACTCGCCGGCGACTCGAAATCCCTGATCGAACGCTGGTACTACCCCAAGCCGGTCATCGCCATGGTCAACGGTTATGCCCTCGGCGGCGGCCTTGAACTGGCCATGGCCTGCGACATTATCATCGCTGCTGACCATGCTGAATTCGGCTTGCCGGAACCGCGCCGGGGATTGATTGCGGGCGCTGCCGGCGTTCACAGGCTTCCCCGGCAGATCGGCCTGAAGCCGGCCATGGGCTTCATGTTGACAGGCAGGCATATGTCGGCGGCGCGCGCCTATGAACTCTCGTTGGTAAATGAAGTCGTACCTGCGCCAAAGCTGAAGGAAACTGTCGACGGTTATGTTGCTGATATCCTGCGCTGTGCACCGCTCGCCGTCCGCGCGACCAAGGAGGCTTCCATGCGCGGGCTCGACTTTCCCCTCGCCCAGGCTTACTACACCCAGTACGATGCAGAACGCAGACGCCTGCTGAGCGAAGATGCCCAGGAAGGCCCACTGGCATTTGCCGAAAAGCGTTCACCGAACTGGAAGGGTCGCTAGCGCGTGAACCGAAGATCAAGATATGTCTCGATCATCGCCACGACCTTCGTGGTGCTCGTTGTTGCGGGCTACCTGTGGCATGCCTACCTCCGGGATCGCATTTTCCCCAAACGATTCGGCGTGGTCGAAGCCGGTATGCTGTATCGCAGTGGACAAATCAGTTCTGGCCTGATCAAAAAAGTACTTGTGGAGCATCACATCAAGGTCGTGGTGGATCTTCAATTCGATGACGGTTCGGCTGCACAACACGCTGAAACCCGGGCCATTCACGAACTGGGCATCGAGCAGTACCGCTTTCCCCTGAACGGTAACGGTACCGGCGATATCAAACACTATGCGGCTGCCATCGCCACTATCCAGCAATCGATCACCAGCGGTGAACCCGTGCTGGTGCATTGCGCGGCGGGCACCCAGCGCACCGGCGGCGTCATTGCCGCGTGGCAGACGTTGATACAGGGAAAGTCCGTTCCCACAGCGATCGATGAGCTCGAACGCTACGATTGGAAACCTCACAAAAATCGCATCCTGCTCGAATACCTCGATCGGAATATGCAGACACTGGCAACGGAACTGGTGGACCTCAAGGTGTTGACCAAAGTGCCATCCACCCTCCCCGACTTTGAGCATCCGCAATGAACAATCCCTTTCACCTGGCGATTCCGGTGCACGACATCAAGGTGGCGAACCTATTTTATGGCGAAGTGCTGGGTTGTCCGCGCGGGCGGGCCAGCGACAAGTGGACGGACTTCAACCTGTTCGGGCACCAGCTCGTTTGCCATGAAGTTACCGGCTCGCGAATCGAGCTTGCACACAACCCGGTTGACGGAGACCAGGTACCGGTACCGCACTTCGGGGTGGTGCTGACCCTGCCGCAATGGCACGAACTTAAAGATAGGCTGGTGGAACAGCAGATGGCGTTCGTCATCGAACCCCATGTCAGGTTTCAGGGACAGCCCGGCGAACAGGCTACCATGTTCTTTCTGGATCCCAGCGGCAATGCCCTGGAATTCAAGGCATTCGCCAACATCGACGAGGCGTTGTTCCGGACCGAGTGAGCAGCCGGGTCAGCTTGCTGCCTCGGTGTCGATAATGTAAGTCGCACGCTGCAACGTGCCTGCAGCCTGGTGACGTTCGTGGCGGGAAATCTTGACGAAGCCATCTCGCTTGTTGAGCAACACGAACGTTGCGTCGTGGCGCGACGCCCAGCGCTTGATCAGGGCGCCGTCGTCAGACTTGATCTGCCGTGCGAGGAACGTAAATTCTGGCGCAAGATTGGAACCGATCGTGAGCAATGTCGATAGTGCCGAGCCCGCTGACGCACCGGGGCCATCGCACAACACCATGGAGATATTCCTCGGCAAGTGTTTGGCGTCGATCTTGTAGCGCACGGTCCCGCCTTTCACGGTGGGTGGTACCGTAATCACATGCGCACCCTGAATGCCATAACGTCGGATCCATCCGCGCATGACATTGGTCCAGTGCGGGTTCTGTTCGAGGCACCAGATGGGCCGATGTTTATCGCCGGTCGAAATGGCGCCTAGCACCAGCGTCATCAGACTCGCGCCGGACACCAGGATCGGGCCCTCGGCCTCGCTGAATTCAGCGAGACAACTGCGCAGATAGCTTTCGCGCGCGGGTTCCAGTGAATCGCCCCACAGCTCAAAGAGATTCAGCGCAATTCCGGGGGTGCGCGGATCTTCGGCGCCTCTCGCCATGAGATTCAAGATGGCCTTGTGAAGTTTCGATTGATACCGGGAAGCGCCCCAGCGAGCCTTGAATGCGGCGCTCCGACGGCGCCAACTTTGTCGGATATTGCTCTCTCGAGCAAAGGGATTTTCCATGGTTCCCCCGGAGTCTGTAATACATCACATCACGTCATGGATGACGCGAACCCTGGGCCCCAATGCAGGTGACCTCGGTACCTGCAGGGCACAGGCTAAATGAACCGGTACTGCGATTTAACGACGGATCGACGAACGGTAGCGCCGCTCGTCCGGACGTTCCGGCTCGGGTTGAATCGCACAGGTTTTGTCCATCTCCACTGGGACTGAAGCCGGCCGGGCACTAGACTGTCGATCTGAAGCCAGATGCAGAGGGCTGCCCGATGAGTCCGTCAATTGTTCGATCCCTCCTGGGTGTGCTGATCGCCGTGGTTATAGTAACGGCGAATGCCGAGACCCCATGGAAACGGTTTGTGAGCCATGCCGGCTGGCAAATCGGCTATCCCGGCGACTGGAAACCGACAGGATGTGCCGCATGCGAAGACCTGACGGCAGCGGATAACACGGTCGTCATGTTCCAATCACCCGGGTATCGCGGCCATGTACAGGTTGAAAAGCTGGCCGACAAACCTGCCGGGGTGACAGACAGGCACTGGTTGTGGCGCTTCAAGGCAACCAACAGTCGGGATGCCGATGTGCTGGAGGTGCAGCCACTGACGCTGAACGGGATGGCGGCTTTGTCGGTGATCTACAGTGCGCCATCCAGCCCGGTAGCCGGCAAGGGCGAGCAACACCAATCCATCTATATCACCCATGCCGGCGCAAGCTATGCCGTTATCGTATTCAGCCCGCGTCGAATCCGGATTACCGACCCGATTGTGCCAGTACGACAACTCGATATTTATCCGATCTATCGGCGGATGCTGCTCAGCTTCAGGATCGGTGGGCATTAGCGATATCCCGGGCCGGGCAGTTGCATCCCGCCCACGACCTGGACTATATTCCCATATACTGTATATATAACCAGTATATGAGTGTATAAGGTCCATGCCTGACAGCGGCTATGCAGAACTGCACTGCATCACCAACTATTCGTTTTTGCGGGGCG